>ERZ835980.3162-NODE-3162-length-13238-cov-9.043996_pt1 | contig 13238 bp, 10 predicted proteins | sample MGYA00519943_ERZ835980 | MGnify/ENA primary metagenome ERZ835980 (study PRJEB31850, sample SAMEA3708791) | human gut metagenome | biome: human gut; feature: human-associated habitat; material: faeces | place: China | collected 2014 ... | reverse complement strand
TGGACATCTCCGCCGATCTGGAGGAGCTGGCCCAGACCCCCGTGATGGTGGTGTGTGCCGGTGCCAAGTCCATTCTGGATCTGGGCTTGACCCTGGAGTATCTGGAGACCCACGGCGTCCCCGTCATCGGCTACCAGACCGAGGAACTGCCTGCCTTCTACACCCGTAAGTCCGGCTTCGGCGTGGATTACCGTCTGGACACACCCGCCCAGCTGGCCGAGGCGTTCCATGTCAAGCGTGAGCTGGGCCTGCGCGGCGGCATGCTGGTGACGAACCCCATCCCCGAGGAGTACTCCATGGACGCCGATGTCATCAATAAGGCCATTGATGAGGCCGTGGAGGAGGCCAAGGAGCAGGGCATCCACGGCAAGGCCACCACGCCCTTCCTGCTGGCCAAGATCAAGGACATCACCGGCGGCAGCAGCCTGGCTGCCAACATCCAGCTGGTGTACAACAACGCCCGTCTGGCCACTGCCACCGCAGTGGAGCTCAGCAAGCTGCGTAACGCCGACTGACGGTGAAGGAGCTCCTGACCACCCCCGCCGGTGTACTGGCCCTGTGGCTCATCGTCATCAACCTGGCCACCTTCGCGGTGTACGGCATCGACAAGAGCCGCGCCAAGCGGGGCGTGTGGCGCGTACCGGAAAAGACGCTGTTCCTGCTGCCCCTGCTGGGCGGCAGCATCGGGGCTCTGCTGGGCATGCGGACGTTCCGTCACAAGACGAAGCACTGGTACTTCGTCTGGGGCATCCCCGCGATCCTGCTGGCGCAGATCGCGCTGGCGGCATGGCTGCTGTACCGATAACAAAACCGGCTCTCCGTCTGACGGGGAGCCGGTTTTCCGCGAAAAAGCAGGTGACAGCGCCGCTTTCGGATGCTATAATGCCGGTGAGGTGAGCAACATGATGATCCGAAAAGCGACCGCCGCCGATATCCCCGCCATCGCGGCCATCTATAATGCCCTGCTGGACCGCGAGGAGCAGGGTCTGCTGTCCACCGGCTGGACCCGCGGCATCTACCCCACGGAGCAGACGGCCTTGGACGCCCTGACCGCCGGCACCCTCTACGTGCTGGAGGATGAGGGCCGCGTCACCGCTGCCGCCAAGATCGACCAGCACCAGATGCCCCAGTACGCCCAGTGCCCCTGGCAGTACGAAGCCCCGCCGGAGCAGGTGCTGGTGCTCCACACGTTGGTAGTAGACCCCGCCGTCAAGGGCAAGGGGTATGGCACCGCCTTCGTCCGGTTCTACGAGCAGCTGGGCCGCGAGACGGGGCGGAGCTGCCTGCGCATCGACACCAATGCCCGCAACACCCCCGCCCGCATCCTGTACGCCCGTCTGGGCTATATCGAGGCGGGCATCATCGGCGGCAGCTTCAACGGTATCCCCGGCGTACAGCTGGTCTGTCTGGAAAAAACCGTCTGATTGTTGCATATGCCGCTGATATTTGGCAGAACATTCCATATACTAAAGAAAATCATCCACAAAGGAGGACGTGTCATGGCCATTGTACACGCAACGACGCAGAGCTTTGAACAGGAGGTCCTGCACGCGGACAAGCCGGTGCTGGTGGACTTCTGGGCGGCATGGTGCGGTCCCTGCCGGATGCTGGCCCCCGTGCTGGAGTCCCTGTCCGATCGGGACGATTTCAAGATCGTCAAGGTGGATGTGGACGCGGAACCGGCCCTTGCCATGCAGTTCGGCATCGAGAGCATCCCCACCCTGCTGGTGTTCCGGAATGGCCAGCTGGTGAACAGATCCGTCGGACTTGTCTCCCAGCCGGAGATCCTGCGCCTGATGCAGTGAACCAAATGCCTGTACCGCCGCTGGTACAGGCATTTTCCCTGTTGACAACCCGTCTGCGGCTGGGTAAAATGGGGCAAAATCAACTGACAGGGGGTATTTCCCAATGAACATCGGACTGCTGGGCTTTGGCGTGGTGGGCGGCGGCGTGCTGGAGTTGACCCAGAGCCGCAGCGACATCACCGTATCCCGTGTGCTGCTGCGCAGCCCCAAGGCCAGCCTGCCGGAGGGCCTGGCCACCTACGACTTCAACGACATTCTGACCGATAACGCCATCGACACGGTGGTGGAGGTCATGGGCGGGCTGCACCCCGCCTACGAGTACGTCACCGCCGCTATGGAGCGGGGCAAGAGCGTGGTCACGGCCAATAAGGCCCTGATCGCCGCCTACTATCCGGAGCTGACGGCGCTGGCAAAGGAAAAGGGTGTGGCCCTGCGCTGCACCGCCGCCGTGGGCGGCGGCATCCCGTGGCTGGTGAATCTGGCCCGCGTCAAGCGGCTGGACACCGTGGCCGCCGTGGGCGGCATCATGAACGGCACCACCAACTTCATTATGGACGCCATGCACAAGTCCCCCGTGGACTTCCCCGCCATTCTCAAGGAAGCGCAGGACTTGGGCTACGCGGAAGCGGACCCCTCCGCCGATATCGACGGTGATGACATCCGCCGGAAGCTGTGTATCTCCGCCAACATCGCCTTTGACGCAGTACTGGAGGAGACGGCCATTCCCACCTTCGGCATCCGCACCGTCACGGCAGAGGACATTGCCGCCTTCAAGGCCCACGGCTTCGTGTGCAAGCTGCTGGCCGCAGCGGAGTCCACGGAAAACGGCGTCTGCGCCTATGTGGAGCCCACGCTGGTGGACGCCGGTGAACCGGAGGCCGCCGTGCCCGCCAACTACAACCTCATCACCTACACCGCCGAGCGCGTGGGCCGCCAGAGCTTCTTCGGTCAGGGCGCGGGCCGCTTCCCCACCGCCTCCAACGTGGTACAGGACTGCCTGACCATCCTGTCCGGTGACAAGTCCTTCTACACCGGTAAGGCCGACACCGCCCAGTTGGACGGCTCTGCCGAGGCCCACCCCTACTACGTGCGCACCGCCGCGCCGGACGACTTCCTGCGCAGCGTCACCGCTGACCACTGGGGCGCGGGCGTCGTCACCTCCGCCGTCAACACCTACGCCATGCTGGCATGGGCCAGGCGCCAGCTGGCGGCGGACCCCTCCTGCTTCATCGCCGGTATCCGCTGAACTTCTTCATCACGCAAAAAGAGGGCTGCGCTGCGGCTCTCTTTCCCCGTTTAAGGAAATCTTTATGATTCGTTCAAATATTCCCCCGTTTTTTGTGGTAGGATACCATGCAGCATGATGAACTATATTTCCACGAAAGAGGCCCGCACACATGAAACAGCACCGCGCGTTCACTGAAAAACAGAAAAAACTGCTGTCCGGCGGCGCGATCGTCATTTTTGTCCTGCTGTCCGCGGCGCTGGCCTGGTTTGCGGGCCGTCCCATGGTCCGTTTCGCCAGGGAGCCGGAGGCGTTCCGCCAGTGGGTGGCCGATCACGGCATCTGGGGCATGGCCGCCTACGCGGGCATGGTGTTCCTACAGGTGCTGGTGGCCATCATCCCCGGCGAACCGCTGGAGATCGCGGGAGGCTACGCCTTCGGCGCCGTGTGGGGCACGGTGCTGTGCCTGCTGGGCTCGATCCTGGGCAGTGTGGCGGTGTTCGCCGTGGTGCGGAAATGGGGTATCCCGCTGGTGGAGGTGTTCTTCCCCAGGGAGAAGCTGGAAAAGCTGTCCTTTCTGCGCACCTCCCCCAAGCGGACGGCGCTGCTGTGGCTGGTGTTCACCGTCCCCGGCACACCCAAGGACCTGCTGTGCTACTTTGCGGGCCTCACGGACCTGAGCTGGTCTTCCTGGCTGCTGATCGCCTCCGTGGGCCGCATCCCCTCCATCGTCACGTCCACCGTGGGCGGTGATGCTCTGGGCATGCAGAATTACCAGTTCGCCGTTGTCACTTTCCTCGCCACGCTGGTCATCGCCGGTGTCGGCCTGCTGATCTACCGGCAGGTCTGCCGCCGCCACGACGCCCACCGCGGCTCTGCCGACAGTGATACGTGACATGCAGGAGCCATAGTATATCGCCCGTCATCGAAACGCCGCCCGCCGAGGCGGCGTTTTTTCTGTCAGCGGCGAGGGCAGGTTGACAATTCTATTCGGTGGGTTCATACTGATGCAGCATATCCGATGCGCGGCCGTTGCCGGCAGATCATAGCACTTCGCCCGCTCCGGCATCTGAAACGCTTTTTCGTCTGCTTGTCTCCTTCGGCAGAATCTCCAATTTTGATTTGCAAAATTTTTCTCTTTGCACAAAATTACTTGTAGATTTTTCCAGAGAATGCTGTATAATATCGTTTAAATACCGTTAAGAGCGCCCGTGCGATTCTGTCTTTTTTCATTCGGGGAGCTGTGCCCCGTGCGCCCGGGAAGGAGGCGTTGGCTTGGCCGGAAATTTGAGAATACGGACGCTGAGCAACTGGAGTCTGGGGATCACCGCGGTACTGGCGATCCTCTGCATTGTTATGTCCATTCTGGGCTTTCAGAAATACGAGGTGCTGCAAAGCTCCACCCGGGACTACATCGCCTGCGAGGCCGCAGCCCAGCGGTTCCAGACAGGCTCGGACACGCTGACCCGTCAGGTGCGGCTGGCCGCCGCCACCGGTGAGCAGACCTATATCGACGCCTATTTCGAGGAGGCCAACGTCACCCGCAGCCGTGAGACCGCGCTGGCGGACCTGTCCGCCCTCCACGGCGGCGAGGACGCCGTGACTTCGCTGGAGCAGGCGCTGTCCGCCTCCATGGATCTGATGCAGACGGAATATTACGCCATGCGTCTGGTGGAAGAGGCCATCCGCACCCCTGCCGCCCAGTGGCCCCGGGAGCTGTCCGCTGTGGCCCTGTCGCCGGAGGACGCAGCCCTGTCCGGTTCGGATAAAACGGACCGCGCTCGGGAGCTGCTGATCAGTCCCGAGTACGAGGACGCCAAGTCCGAGATCGCCGGCGACGTGGACGCAGCTCTGGCCGTGTTCACCGACACACTGACGGCACGGCAGCAGCGGGCGGCGGATGTGTTTGCCCGCATTTTCCGGACCATCACCGTCTGCGTGGTGCTCTTCGCCGCAGTGATGCTGCTGGAGTGCATGGTCATCCGCCGCGGCATCGTACACCCCCTGCTGGAGTATAACGAGAGCATCCGCCACGGCGTCATCGCCCCCATCCACGGGGCAGCGGAGCTGCGGACGCTGGTGGAGACCTATAACAGCATCTACGAGGAAAATGAGGAACGGGAGATATTGATGAAGCATCAGGCGGAGCACGACAGTCTGACGGAGCTGCTGAACCGCCGCTCCTTCGATCAGATCCTGAGCCTGTATGAAAAAGACCGGAGCAGCTTCGCTCTGATCTTGGCGGATGTGGACGTCTTTAAGCAGATCAATGATACCTGCGGCCACGACATGGGCGACCGCATCCTGAAAAGGGTGGCCGCGCTCCTGCACACCACCTTCCGTTCCATCGACTACGTGTGCCGCATCGGCGGCGACGAATTTGCCGTCATCATGGTGGATATGAGCCGTGAGCTATACTACACCATCCCCGATAAAATCGCGGAGATCAACGGCCTGCTGGCCGTACCGGAGGACGGCCTCCCCACGGTATCCCTCAGCGCAGGCGTGGCCTTCTCCGATGAGAATGGCTTCTGCGGCAGCCTGTTCAGGGCGGCGGACAGCGCCCTCTATACCGCCAAGGCCCATGGCCGCTGCGGCTGCAGCGTATCCCCCGCGCCAGACGAGACCGGCAGCAAAAGCTGAGGCGCGACGCATCATGACCCCGGAAACCTTTCGCCGGCAGCCGGGCGGCCCGGGCGCAGCTCTCCCCCCCCCAACCGATGCGCGGCATCGCTGTCAAACAAGCAAAAGAGGAGTAGTAGAGATGTCATTGAAGAAACAGATCCTTGTGGTGGAGGACAACCAGCTCAACCGCGAGATGCTGCGCATGATCCTGTCCGGCCAATACGACGTAATAGAGGCGGACAGCGGCCAGACAGCCCTGAACCTTCTGCGGGATCGCAAGGACGATATTGCCCTGATCCTGCTGGATGTGATGATGCCGGTGATGGATGGCTATACGTTTCTGGAGCTGGTGAAGCAGGACCCCGAGCTGGCCCTGATCCCCGTCATCGTCACCACCCAGAATGACAGCGAGGCCGATGAGCTCGCCGCGCTGGAGCATGGCGCCACGGACTTCGTACCCAAGCCCTACCGCCCCCAGATCATCCTGCACCGCGTGGCCAGCCTCATCAATCTGCGGGAAAATGCAGCCATGGTCAACCAGCTCCGCTATGATCGGCTCACCGGTCTTTACAGCAAGGAATTCTTCTATAAGCAGGCGCAGGAGCAGATGCGCACCCATCCGGAGCGGCAGTATACCATCATCTGCTCCAACGTTGAAAACTTCAAGCTGTATAACGATGTGTTCGGCATCGCCGCCGGCGACCGCCTGCTCCGCGCGATCGCCAAGATGTTCCTGGAGCTCAAGGGCCGCGATGAGATCTGCGGCCGCTTCAACGCCGACCGCTTCATGCTCCTGCTCAGTCAGGAACACCGCACCGCAAACTACGATCACCTTGTGGAGACAGGTCAGCAGATGCTGCGCACGGCGAAGAACACCGTTATGAAGTGGGGCGTGTATGAGGTGGCCAGCGAAGGCGTCTCCGTGGAGCAGATGTGCGACCGCGCCTTTCTGGCCGCGGACAGCATCCGTGGCCAGTACAACACCCATTTCTCCGTCTATGATGACAGCCTGCGCAGCAAGCTGCTGCGGGAGCAGGTCATCACCGAGTCCATGGAGGCCGCCCTCGCCCAGAGGCAGTTCCAGGTCTACCTCCAGCCCAAGTTCAGCCTGCTGGACGACCGTCTGGCCGGCGCCGAGGCGCTGGTGCGCTGGATCCATCCTGAGATGGGCTTCCTGTCCCCCGGTGAGTTTATCCCCCTCTTTGAAAAGAACGGCTTTATCACCCAGCTGGACCGCTACGTCTGGGAGGAGGCGTGCCGCCTGCTCCACGACTGGCAGAGCCGCGGGCTCACCACCGTCCCTGTGTCCGTCAACATCTCCCGCGCCGACATCTATCAGGCAGACGTGGCCGATGTGCTGCTGGGTCTGATACGAAAGTACCGGCTGAAGCCCGCCCTGCTGCATCTGGAGATCACGGAGAGCGCCTATACGGAGGACCCGCAGCAGATCATCGACACCGTGGCGCATCTGCGCTCCCTGGGCTTCATCATCGAGATGGACGACTTCGGCAGCGGCTACTCCTCCCTGAACATGCTGAACCAGATGAAGCTGGACATCCTGAAGCTGGACATGAAGTTCATCCAGAGCGAGACAGCCAAACCGCTGGAGCAGGGCATCCTCCGCTTCATCGTCGAGCTGGCCCGCCGGCTGAACCTCAGCGTGGTGGCCGAGGGCGTGGAGACCCGGGAGCAGCTGGAGCACATCCGCGACATCGGCTGCGACTACGTGCAGGGCTACTTCTTTGCCAAGCCCATGCCCAGCGCCGAGTTTGAAAAATACCTGACTGAGGAGCCCTCTCGCGCCATCATGGGCCGTGCGGTGTTCACCCGCCCTGCCCAGACTCTGCTGGTGGCGGACGAGGATCCTGACTACCGCGCCCAGGTGCGCGCCACCTTTTCCGGCCTCCACCAGGTGCTGGAGGCCGCCGACGCGGTCACGGCTCTTGCCTGCGTGGCGGAGCACGAACGCGACGAGACGTTCGCCGTGCTGCTGAGCATGACTCTGCCGCAGCAGGGAGCCTTCGACGTGCTGGCCGCCATCCAGACCAGCCCTGCCCTCTGGCACGTCCCTGTTCTGGTAACATTGCCGCAGGACGAAGCGCTGGAGAGACAGGCCCTGCGCGCCGGTGCGGATGACTTCATCAAAAAGCCCCATACCCAGGTGGGTCTGCGGAAGCGGCTGGAGCTGCTGACCGGCTTATCCACCCGCAAGGCGCGGGAGCGCACGCTGCAGAACCATATCTGCCGAGACTATCTGACGGGTCTGCTGAACCGCCGCGGCCTCCATTCCGCGCTGGATTCCCTGTGGCAGGAGGACCTGCCTCTGGCACTGTATATTTTCGATCTGGGCGGCCTGAAAAAAGTCAGCGACGGCTGCGGCCACGACCATGACAGCCAGCTGCTGAAAGCCTTCGGCGAGCTGCTGCGCAGGCGCACCAGAAACGGCGACATCCTCTGCCGCTACGGCGGGGACGAGTTCGTGGTGATCCTCCGCCGCATGGACAACGCCGAGGCGGTCCGGCGCAAGGGTACCGAGATCTGCCGCGCCATCGGCGAGCTCCTGCCGGGTGCGGAGCTTCTCGGCAGCTGCTCCGCCGGCGCCGTCCTGTGCGGCGACGAGGAATGTCCCTTTTCCGAGCTGCTGGAAAAAGCGACCAAGGCCCTGTACCGGGCCAAGCGTCTGGGCAAAGGTACCTGCTGTCTCTGGCACGACGAAGCCGAGAAAGATATCTGCCTGTAAAGACAGCGCAGACATAGAAGCAGGGAGTAAAAACAAAAGGCAATTCGGGCCGGGCACGCCGGCGCTGATCGATGTCGGTGCTGATGCTGGCCGCCGCAGGGAATTCCCCGCGGCGGCCTTTTTTGCTATACTCATTTTATCGCCTCGCCAAGTATCTGCCGCAGCAGCTCCGCCGTGGTCACCTCGCCACGCAGCGCACGCTGGCACTGCTCCCGCATCTGGGGCGTCACCTGACAGCCCTCCATGCGGACGGAGGCCTCCGCGTTCTTCATGGGAAGTATATATCGCTTGTCACTGTTCTTGCACATAGAAAAACTCCTCGCGTCATCCGCGAGGAGTCTGGAGCTTGTGGCCGGATTCACCCTCCGGGCATAAACTTCGACTCCGGACAAGCTTAAAAAAAGACGTCCTTCCGGACGTCTTTTTTGGAGCTTGTGGCCGGATTTCCTCCTACGGGGGATAAACTTCGACTCCGGACAAGCTTAAAAAAAGACGTCCTTCCGGACGTCTTTTTTGGAGCTTGTGGCCGGATTCGAACCGGCGACCTGCTCATTACGAGTGAGCTGCTCTGCCAGCTGAGCCACACAAGCACAGTGAAATACCAGATGATAGTATAACATATCCCCGTGCCGCCGTCAACCGCCTTTTCGCCGTTCCGGAAAAATAATACATAACGTAATCTTCCCATCGAAGCCTGCCGCTTTTTCTCACGCCGCGAAAATCTGCTCCCTTCCCCGTTTCCGTCACACCCTGGGAAAAAGCTTCGCTTTTCCCTATTCCCCCGCTTTTCCCTGACAATTTCGCTATTCCGCTGCAAGACGTTCCCTTTACATATATTTTACATAATCCTGCATTACATAATTTTTACAAAGAGTTATCCACACTTTCCACAAAGTTTTCCACAGCTATGTATTCCCTGTATTTTCAATACTTTTCCGCCTTTTTCGCCAGATTCACCGACACTCATACTTCGGTTTCCACTTTTCCAATTTCTCCGTTTTACTTTACATAACATCACAAATCGACGCGCACAGCCATCTTGTTTACCATAACGACCCCTTCTGCCAGCCATCGGAGCAGGAAAACGCCCCGCTCCCGAAAGAGCGGGGCTGCACGTTATGTCAGTGTACCCAGATCCATGGTGGCGTAGGCATTGAGGTCCAGTCCGGCACGGCGGCCCGCCAGATACTCGTAGTAGCCCTGCGCGCCGATCATAGCGCCGTTATCTCCGCACCATCGCAGCGGCGGCAGGAACAGCCGCGCCCCCGTCTTACGGCAGGCGTGCTCCAGATCCCCGCGGATGACGGAGTTAGCCGCCACGCCCCCGGCGGCCACCAACGTGTCATACCCTGTCAGCTCCATCGCCCGCATGGCGCGGGGCACCAGCTCGCCCGACACGGCGCAGGCAAAGTCCCGTGCCAGCGCGGGGGCGTCCAGTTCCTCCCCCTTCTGCCGGGCGTTGTGGGCCAGGTTCACCACCGCCGTTTTCAGGCCCGAGAAGCTCATGTCCAGCTCCGCGCCGGACACGTGGGCACGGGGCAGCTCATATTTGCCGCCGGCGGACTGCTGCGCCAGCTCGTCCATGGGCTTGCCGCCGGGGTAGGGCAGCCCCAGCACACGGGCCGCCTTGTCGAAGCACTCCCCCGCCGCGTCGTCGCGGGTGGCGCCCAGCACCGTCATATCCGTATAGTCCCGCACGTCCACGATCAGGGTGTTGCCTCCGGAGATGGCCAGTGCCACGAAGGGCGGTTCCAGCTCCGGAAACGCCAGATAGTTGGCGGCGATGTGGCCCCGCACATGGTGTACGGGGATCAGCGGCACCCCCAGCGCGTAGGCAGCGGATTTGGCGAAGGACACCCCCACCAGCACCGCGCCGATAAGCCCCGGGGCATACGTTACCGCCACGGCGTCGATGTCCCGCTTCGTCAGGCCCGCGTCGGCCAGCGCCTTGTCGGATAGGGCGGCGATGGCCTGCACGTGCTTGCGGGAGGCGATCTCCGGCACCACGCCGCCGTACAGGGCGTGCATGTCCGCCTGGGAGAGAATGGCGTCGGACAGCAGCTGCCGTCCGTCCCGCACCACTGCCACCGCCGTCTCGTCGCAGGAGGATTCGAAAGCCAGAATGTTCATTGTGCCGCCTCCTCCGTGTAGTATTTTGTGAGAATGAGAGCATCCTCCTTGGGCAGGTCGTAGTAGTTGCGCCGCCGCCCCACCTCCCGGAAGCCGAAGCCCTCATACAGCGCGATGGCCGCCGCGTTGGAGGGCCGCACCTCCAGCGTCAGGAACGCCAGATGATTGCCCTTTGCGAAGTTGTCGAACACCTGTAGAAGCTGGGCCGCCACGCCCTGCCTGCGGCAGGAGGGGTCCACGGCCACGTTGGTAATGTAGCCCTCGTCGGCCACCACCAGCAGGCCCGCGTAGCCCACCGCCTTCTCCGTCTCCGGCTCCACCGCCACCAGAAAGGCGGCGCACTGGTTGTCCAGCTCCTCGGCCAGCATCTTCTTGGACCACGGGCGGGAGAAGCACATCCGCTCCAGCTGCTCCAGCCGGTCCAGATGCTCCGCCGCCATGGGTACGATCTTTACCTGTTTCATGTCTTACTCCTTCGCTGCCAGCCAGTTTTTGCCGCTGTGCGCCTCGGCGATCAGGGGCACGGACAGCTGGGCGGCCTGCTCCATCTCCTCCGTCAGCAGGCGCTCTACCTGCTCCCGCTCCGATGCCGGACACTCCACGATCAGCTCGTCGTGTACCTGCATGAGAAGCCGGGCGCGCAGCCCCTCCCGCTTCAGGCGGTGGTGTACCCGCACCATGGCCAGCTTCATGATGTCGGCGGCGGTGCCCTGCACCGGCATGTTCAGGGCCACCCGTTTGCCGAATTCCCGCATGTTGAAATTGCTGCTTTTCAGCTCCGGCAGGGCGCGGCGCCGGTGCATCAGCGTCTGGACGTAGCCGTCCTGCTCCGCCTTGGCGACCACGTCGGTCATATACTGCCGCACGCCCTGATACGTCTCAAAATACCGCTCCATATACGCCTTGGCCTCCGCCACCGTGACGCCGATGTCCTGCGCCAGCGAGAAGGCTGAGATGCCGTAGACGATGCCGAAATTCACCGCCTTGGCGCGGCGGCGCATCTCCGGCGTCACCTCCTGCGGCTCCACATGGAACACGCGGGAGGCGGTGACGGTGTGAAAATCCTCCCCCGACCGGAACGCCGCCTGCATCTCGGTGTCGCCGGCAATGTGGGCCAGCAGCCGCAGCTCGATCTGGGAGTAGTCCGCGTCCACCAGCACGCAGCCCTCCGGCGCGGTGAACATCCGCCGCAGCTGGCTGCCCAGCTCCGTGCGGGTGGGGATATTCTGGAGGTTTGGCTCCGTGGAGCTCAGCCGCCCCGTGGCCGTCACCGTCATCTGGAAGCTGGTGCGCACCCGCCCGTCCGGCTCGATGACCTTCATCAGCCCATCCACGTAGGTGCTTTTCAGCTTGGCGTACTGCCGGTAGCGCAGCACGTCCGCCACGATGGGCGCGTCGTACCGCAGCTTTTCCAGCACGTCGGCATTGGTGGACCAGCCGGTCTTGGTCTTTTTCCCGTGGGGCAGGCCCAGCTTTTCAAACAGGATCACGCCCAGCTGCTTGGGAGAGTTGATGTTGAATGTCTCCCCCGCCGCGGCGTAGATGGCCTGCTCCGTCTCATCCATGACGCCCTGCAGCGTCTGGCCGTACTCCGCCAGAGCCTTCCGGTCCACCAGAAAGCCCGCCGTCTCCATCTCCGCCAGCACGCGGCACAGCGGCAGCTCCACCTCGTAGTAGAGCCCGGTCACGTCCAACGCCTCCAGCTTGGCCGCCAGCGTCCCATGGAGCGCCGACACCGCAGAGGTGTAGCTGATGAGCGCCGTCTGAGCCGCCGTATCGTCCCCCAGCAGGGACGTGAACGCCTCCGGCTCCAAATGGGCAGGCTTGGGCAGCTCCTCATTATAAAAAGAGAGAAACAGCTTGGGGATATCGTAGCTGCCGGCGGTGGCGTCGCAGAGGTACGCCGCCAGCGCCGTGTCGAACACAAAGCCCTCGGCGGGCAGCTCCCGCTCCAGCAGGGCGCGTATCATATCCTTAACGTTGTGCCCCACCTTTTTGATGTCTGCGGCGAACAGAGCCTCCAGCAGGTCGTGCCAGTTCCCGCCGTACCGGTTCTCGTACAGCTCTGCCATCCGGACGGTGCCCTCGCCCGTCTCGCAAGCCACCGCCAGCGCGCTGAAGTCCGGCAGGCCGTAGACGGTAACATGGTCCGCGCCCCGCCACAGGTCCAGCAGCTCCTGCGCCCGCTCCGCCGTCTCCAGGATCTCCACCTCGGCGGCAGCGTCCGCCTTCTCCTCTGGCTGGTGCTGAGGGGACAGACCGTACTTGTCGATGAGCTTCTGGAACTCCAGCCGCAGAAACAGGTCGTACAGCTCGGGTTTGAAGGGCTGGCGCAGGTTGTCCTCCGGTCTGAACTCCAGCGGCGCATCGGTGACGATGGTGGCCAGCCAATAGCTGTGCCGCGCCGACTCCTCTCCCTCCTGCAGCTTCCGCAGGGCGGCGGGCTTGGCGTGAACGTCCGGCATCTGCGCGTACAGCGTATCGATGCTGCCGTACTCCTGTACCAGGGCCATGGCGGTCTTTTCCCCGATGCCAGGCACGCCCGGGATGTTGTCGGAGCTATCGCCCATCAGAGCCTTCAGGTCGATCATATGGATGGGCGCGAAGCCGTAGGTCTCCTGAAATGTCTCCGGCGTCATGTCCTTGGTGGTGGTCTGGCCCATGCGGGTGGACACCAGCTTCACCTTGGTGTGGTCGGTGATGAGCTGGAGGC
>ERZ835980.3158-NODE-3158-length-13251-cov-5.603592_pt1 | contig 13251 bp, 8 predicted proteins | sample MGYA00519943_ERZ835980 | MGnify/ENA primary metagenome ERZ835980 (study PRJEB31850, sample SAMEA3708791) | human gut metagenome | biome: human gut; feature: human-associated habitat; material: faeces | place: China | collected 2014 ... | reverse complement strand
CACCACAAAAAAGCACTTCGAAAGAAGTGCTTTTTTGCTTTATCAGCGATAATTTTTGACCGCTATACTGCACAAAACGACAGAAATTTGAAAAAAACGACAAAAAATTGCAGAAAAAATCTTGACAAAACAGTAGAGAGAATATAAAATGGTTCACGAAAAAAGGAAAGAACCGGAGGCGAATGTATTGAATACAAAATATAATGAAAAAGCAGGCAAAAAGGAGCTGCATTTTTCGCTTAAAAGGGTAATTGTAAGATTTTTCGGATTTGCACTTTCTCTTGCGATGATGCTGTCATGCTCTTCTGCGGGGCGTGTTTTCGCGGCAGGGGAGAACGCTGCTATAGGCGATAACGCATATGCGAAAATAGGCGAGGCAATCGCCGCCGCAGGAGAAAACAATACTGTGAAGCTCCTGCCGAAAGCCGACGGAAGCCCTTTCCGTGGTTGCTATACCGTTTCGGGGAAGAATAATATCACAATAGACCTTAACGGAGCCGAGATTGAGTACAGCGGTACGAATGATTGCCTGTTGAAAATAGAAAATTCCTCGGTCACGATAAAAAACGGGACACTGAATATGCGAAGTACCGGAAGTACCGGAAGAGCGGTGAATGCGGTGACAATATCAGGCGGTTCGAATGTGACCTTTGAAGATGTAAAAATCAAATCTGTTGACAGAGGAATATTTGTGGATGGCACGGGGAGTGCATATATAAAGGTAAACTCCGATACTGTGATAGATTCCAAAAATCAGAGCTTTTACTTTGGCTCGGAAGATACTTCCGGGAATGTCACACTCGATATTTTCGGCAAGATAAATTCGGAAGCAACAGCTATATACAGCAACTCGAAAGGCAAAGTGAAAATAAATCTCCACAGCGGAAGCGAGATAAAGGCTTCGGCTACGGGAATATGGAACAAAGAATCCGGATTTTCGCTTGAGATGGACGGAGGACTTATCTCGGGTTGGACAGGCATTTACAGTGCGGGTGGCAAGCTGACAATCCGAGGTGGGCATATAGAAGCTACAGGCGATGCAGCAGAGGCACCGAATACAGGTTGTGCCGTTTCTTCGAAGGGAGCTTCGCTTAAGATAATCGGCGGTGAGTTTTATGCTTCCGATATTAGTGCCGGTGCTGTCGGCGGAGAGTACTTGAATATCAGTGTAGTCGGCGGTTCGTTCTTTCCCGAAGTGCCGACTAAGGGAATAGTAAAAGGTGCTGTTTTCACCGATGAGATAATCAACGGAACGACATATAAGGTCATATCCTGTGCCACCGATGGAGGAACATACAAGATAGCAAACCCCGCCGTACAGATAGCGATGCTCGAGCCTTGGGGAGTGAGAGTCAGTGCCGCTGTGACAAAGGATGGTGCGGCGATATCTCCTGCCGATTATGCTACGGAAAACATCAGATGCGGCGTATGGTTTGCCATAGGTGATGAAAAATATACCTCTGTCGAAGAGATAAAGAACGCTGTCGGTTCGCAATACATCTCGGGAAAAGCCGATACGGATGGTTTCCTCTGCGACTATCGCGGGATATATATCTATGATTTCGGCAAGTACATCAGCATGACGATAGAACTTGACACCGGAGATGATAAGCTTTATTCAAAGACGATATCGTATTCGATGCTTGAGCTTATCGAGCTGCGTCTTGGTGCGGACGATTGTCTCGGCGCGGAGAAAGACCTGCTGAAATATATGGTTGATTACTATGGCTATGTCGATGCATATAGTAAAGGAAATTGAAAAGAATAAGGACAGCCGCCCTGCTCATCCGAGCAGGGCGGCTGTGCGTTTTATACAGATGTCTTAAAGTCACTCTTCGTATTCAATGCCGTGTTCATCGCAGAATTTGCGGGCGGTCTCATGCCAGTATTCATTTTTGAACTCATAAAACTTTCTGCCCTCTCCATATTCGTAGTCATCTTCAACATAAATATCAAAAAGCCTTTTAAATTCATCGGAAAATTTCGGTACGCTTTCGAGTTTTGTTTTGACAAATTCATTTGTAATTTCAGGCAGAAATGCTTCGACCACGCTATCATAAAACGATGGCGCAATCCACTCTATGCTTCTGCCTTTTATATTTTGCGGAAAATCATCCCATTCACTGTCTATAGACAAATGAGGACTGTCCGGCAGATAAACAATTCTTTCAATGTGCAGGTTGCTCATGCCATCTTTAAAGTATGAAATTTCTACATAAAATTTGTAAGCCTCACTGCTTATGTCAACATACAGCCTTCCGGAACGAAAAAAAGCATAGCGCATGGCATTTACCAAATCATCAAGCTTCATGACCATATCAACCTCCGAATTACATCATATACTTCCTATAATATTCGCATCAGGGATTATACACGGCATATTTACATACAACTGTAATCTTGTCACCCGAAACAAAGTCTATCTCCGCTTCAATGAAATCATTATCGTTATACAGTCTGCATAAGCGCTCATTGCTGTTTTCACTTTCAAATTTCTTTTTTAACTTCGGAATGAGCTCGCATTCATCATCTGACAAAAAGCAGATGCAGTCCATGATTCCTTGGCGCATACCCCAAAAGTTGCAGGCTGTCATTTCAAGTCCTATAACTTCATAAAAACTTATTTCGCTCGGGATATATTTCATAGCTTCGAAGAGATATTGCTGAAAAGAAATTTTCAATACAGACGATTCTTCTTCATATATGAAATTCTCAAATATCGAATCATGTACGGATAAGTCGGCGTTTGCTTTATCTTTGTTTGAATTGTTTATTATCATAATGTTCCTCCGGAATAAGCGCTTTTTGCGCTGTCAGAATGTCAGCGTGAAGTTCCAGTCGAACTGCTTTTCCTTAAAGCGGTATTTCTCCATCGGGTGAGGACCGCAGCTGTTGCTTCCGATGCCATCGACCTTATAGTTTATCAGCAGGACGGTTTCGGGGAGAGCTTTCAGCAGGTGACGGTGCGTCGCGGCTTCAAGGTCGCCCATGGTATAGTGCAGAGCGGAAAATTCAAAATCGCCGTATACGCTTATTTTATCATCGCCGCGTGAGAGGTGCGCTTCCGTTGCACCGTAGTGATTTCCGCATTCCTGCGGGCGGATATGCGGCTCGTATTGCTCGGAAACGGTGCTTTTCCAATATCCGAGGCGCGCATGATTATGCAGGTCGATATAGCTCTCTTCGGGTCCGTAGGCGAAATACTCCAGCTCCTCAAAGCCCTCGCGGAGAATCAGCTCGAGAGCAAATCTCGGCAGGCGGCTGTCCTCCTGTATATATTCCGGCTCTGCCGCCGAGATGTTTACCCTGATGCCGCCGCCGAATGTGTATTTTGCCGTCATGCCGAAGAGCGGCGTTCTCGACGGTGCGCCGAAGGAACCGCGGAAGATTATCTCGGGTGCGCCCTCTTCGTTTATCTCGCAGGAGTAAACATCAAAGTCTGACGCGCGCAGGTGCATATTTTCCCAGCGGCGTTTTACATTCATGTGGTTATCCGTCATTGCCATCCATGCGGTATAGCGCGCGGGAGCGGCAAGATATTCGCATCCGTTTTTCTTTATCGAGGTGGGAATGCCGAGCGCTTTATCAAATGTATATGTCATCTCGCCGTCGGCTATCGTGATGAAACGCGCGCCGTTTTCGGCGATATGCGCTTCTCCCGCTACCGCTTCGGTTTTTTCCTTTGCAAAGGGAAGTACAACCTGCTCGTGGGCAAGCTCATCGCCTGCCTTTGCCCAAGGCGTATCCACACTGTAACGGAATATAAATTCGACTGTCGCGGGATAGTTGCCGCCGCAGGGAAGCGAATCTATATGAACGGTCTGCGTGCCTTTTGCCGCGACATTCAGCGGGAGACTGCCGCTTTGCAGTGTAGCTTTGCCGCAGAAAACGGTGTATTCGAGCGTGCATATCTTTTCGAGTGGGAGGAAATCAAGCGTATTCGTTATCTCGAAATCGCCGTCGCCGAGATACCTCACTCTTGCGGGAGTCATGGCTTTTTTCATGGTTTTCATAGCGGTGTGCGGCGTTCTGTCGGGATAATTCAGCCCATCCACGCAGAAGTTGCCGTCATGCGGATATTCGCCGTGGTCGCCGCCGTAGAGATAGTAGGGCTTGCCTTCCTCATCGTGACGGAGAATGGCGTGATCTGCCCATTCCCAGATGCAACCGCCCATCAGGCGCGGATATTTATAGAAGAGCTCCCAGTATTCCTCGGCATTGCCCGGTCCCAGTCCCATTGAATGTTCATATTCGCAGAGGAAGAACGGGCGCGGGTCGCGCATGTCCTGTCCCTCGGCTTCGGTAACCTCCACCGTCGGATACATTGTGCTGACGATATCCACGCAGGGGTGAACGAAATCGCCCTCGGGACCGTATTTGCGGTAGAGCGGGTCTATCGTGCGCTCATAATGCACGGGGCGGGACGGGTCGGCTTTATGCGTATAATCAGCCATGGCGACATGATTTTCGCCGAACATACTCTCATTTCCGAGCGACCACATGATTACAGAGGCGTGGTTTTTATAGCGCTGCACCATATATTCCATCCTGTCAAGGAAAGCCTCGCGCCAGAGCGGGTCGCCCGATATCGGCTTGCCTGTATCCTCTATGCCGCGGATGAAAACGACGCCGTGCGTCTCTATATCGCATTCGCAGACAACATAGAAGCCCAGCTCATCGCACATCTCATAAAATTCGGGTGCGCTCGGATAGTGGGAAGTGCGGATGCAGTTAATATTATTTTGCTTCATGAGGATGAGGTCGCGCAGGATATGCTCGCGCGGAACGGCATAGCCGAGCGCGGCATCTGTATCATGGCGATTGACACCTTTCATTTTCACGGGGGTTCCGTTCACCTTGAAAACGCCGCCGCTCCATGAAATCTCGCGGAAACCGACTCTTATGCGGATAAATTCGCCGCAGGCGGAAAATACGACAGTGTAGAGGTTCGGCTCCTCGGCATTCCAGAGCTTAACATTCGGGATAAACGGCTTGTCCGTGATGAAATTGCCGTCGGCATCGTAAATTTTATAGGAATATTCGCCCTCGCCGCGGAATGTGACGGAAATATCGAGCGCGCCGCTGTTATCTGTCTTTATCGAGATATCATCGATATGGTTTTCGGGGCGGGTGAGCAGATATACATCGCGGAAGATTCCGTTGAAGCGGAAGAAATCCTGATCCTCGAGATATGAGGCGTCACTGCGCGTGAAAACGGCGACATGAAGAGTGTTTTCGCCGTTTACGGCATAGTCGGTGATATCAAACTCCGCGCCGTTATGCGAGCATTTCGACATCCCCGCGTTTTTGCCGTTGACATAGAGCAGGAAAGCGGAGCATACGCCCTCGAAGCGCAGATAAATGCGCTTGCCTGCGGCTTTTTCGAGAGTGAACATGCGGCGATAAAGCCCGACGGGGTTTTTCAGCGCGATATGCGGCATATTCATCTGCATGGGGTAGTTTACATTTGTATACTGAATCTGCCCGTAGCCGTGATTCTGCCAGCAGGAGGGAACGGGCAGCTTTTCGCTGAAATCAGCCGCCGTGATATCCTCGGGAAGCTCAAGCGGCGTTTCGTAATAGCGGAAATCCCATTCGCATCCCGAGAGCAGGCGGTAGTTTTCATCGCGCTTTCCCGAGAGAGCCGAACTTTCGCTCATGCAGGGAATATATGCGGCGCGAGGCGCGGTTCTTCCCACACCCTGATTTTTCGGATTAAAAAGCTCTTCTGTAAACATTTCTTTTACCTCACTTGTTTTGAGCAATCTGTATTTCAGCCCATGAAACCGTTCCGCTTCCGCCGCGGCTGTATATTTCCGCTACGGTGACGGGAGGCAGATTGCCGTCGTTTGCTATTTCAAGGGCATGGTATTCAATATCGTCGTACATCGGAAGCATATACGGGACTTTGCCGATATACCTGCATGACATTGCGTTTGCATATGCCGCCGGAATCGCGCTTTTGCTTTCTCCCGTGAAGCCGAGGACGAGAGTTACCCGTGCATCCCTCGGTATATTTCCCGTCGGTATGCGCAGAAGTGAATAGCCGCTCTCGGAAACTTTTGCGGGGAGCTGTCGGATTCTTGCCGCACCCGGGGCTGAGACATCGCAATAGGTCACGATATGGCGGCGGTCGCTTTTCTCGAGCAGAGAGGGACTTCCCGCCGAGCGGAGAAATTCGTCCATGCCGCGGTTTGCAAGGCAGTCGCCTTTTTCGCTCTCGTGCACGAGCGTGTCCATATAGTTGAAAAGGTATATCCCGTCCGCGCCCATCGACAGGTAGGCACAGCAGGAGCCGCGTGCGCTTTCGAGCGTATTTGAAAGGTACTTTCTCGGGCGGCGCGGATAAGGCTCGAGGAGAATTTCAAGCCCTGCGAGAATAAGCACGCCCCTTTTCTCAAAAATGCGCTTCCATATATCTATCGGCATATTGTTGTCTGCGCTCGACCATCGCGGGCTGACGGTTATCACATCGACAAGACCCTCATCTGCCCAAGTGAAAACATCAAAGCCGAGCCGCATGGCAAGCTCGGGGTCGGCAGGCAGGCGCACTGTGGTCTTTATCCTTTTGCCGCGTTTTTCTCCTGCCGCCATGATGAGACTGTGCGCACTGCGCATGAAATCCGTCATCACGGCGATGCCCTCATATTCTCTGCCTACGCAAAGGCAGTACGCCTCGCGCATGAAATCCAGCTCTATGCCATCGGCATCGTAGCGCGAAAGCGACTCCTCTATCACGGCAAGGTAATAGCTTCGTACATCCTCGCGCATATAGTCAAGCGCACAGTCGTAGTTTGATACAGGTTCGCGGTATGGCGTCCGCCTGTATTCGGGATGCGCCTCGACAAGCTCGCTGTTCAGAAAATCGCCCTTTTTCGCCGAGCCGTGGATATCGTTCATGCGGATGCTTATCCAAGGGCGGATGCCGATTTCCCTCAGGCGCTCTATCCACATGGCGCGGTAGTCGAGCCCCGCGGCATAGAGGTCGCTGTTCATTTTCGCGCCCCATGTAACTGTGTTTTCGCGCTCGTCCGTTATTTTGCCCGAGGAGAGCCAGAGGCGGTATTTATCTATCGCATTGTCCGTGCGCCTGCTCGGATACCAGCACATGCTTGCATTGAGACAGATGAGAAAATCCGTGATATCCGTTCCTTTATATCCGTCGATAAACGAATTTATATCATCGGCGGTGATATCGTATTTTCCCGCGCGCATCCGCTCAAAAACGAAATGATTCGGGTCTTCATTGAAAAAAACGTACTTTTTCATATCCGTCTCCGTTTCAGACAAGCTGATTTTTGTTTCTGATGTATTCTATTTTTTCGCGTATCGCGGCGTTTGCTTCACCTGAAAGCGCAGGGTCGGCGGCGAGAGTTTTGTCCGCCTCGTCAAAGGCGGTGTAGAGCGCCGCAGAGTCGCCCATATTGATATACGGGAGCGAAAGCTCGCCGCTCTGGCGTATCTTGCCGCTCCGGCTCTCTATGAAATCGCCGGGACCGCGTGTTTCGAGGTCAAATTCCGCTATTTTATAGCCGTCGGTGGTAGAGGCAAGCAATTCCAGCCTTTTGCGTGCATCCTCTCCCCTGCTGTCGGAAACGAGGACGCAATATGACTGCATCGCGCCTCTGCCGACTCTTCCGCGGAGCTGATGAAGCTGGGAAAGCCCGAAGCGCTCCGCATTTTCCACTATCATGAGCGTTGCAGTCGGCACATTCACGCCGACCTCGATTACCGTTGTCGAGACGAGAATCTGCACCTTTCCCGCGGCGAAATCACGCATTATCCTGTCCTTTTCCGTGCCGTTCATTCTGCCGTGCATGAGTGCCACGCGATACTGCGGGAAAATTTTCTCGGAAAGCTCGGCGTAATATTCCTTTGCCGAGCGGAGCCTCGGCTTTTCGCTCTCGCCGGAGCCGAAAAGCTCATCGAGCGAAATCTGCTCGCCGTTTTCATCCTCGAGCTTTTCCTCTTCCTCTATCGCGGGGCAGACGATATATACCTGCCCGCCCGCATCGATATTTTTCGATATGAATTTATAAAGCCGCTCCTCATAGCTGCTGTCTACGAGAAATGTGTCTGTCTTTCTCCTGTTCGGCGGCATTTCGTCCAGCGTGGAAATGTCGCTGTCACCGTAGAGAACCATCGCGAGTGTTCTCGGTATCGGTGTCGCGCTCATGGAAAGCGCATGGACGGATGTGCCCTTTGAAAAGAGCCGCTCTCTCTGACCCGCGCCGAAGCGGTGCTGTTCATCTGTTATTGCAAGCCCGAGGCGACGGAAATGCACGATATCTTCGATGAGCGCATGGGTGCCGATGACGATATCCGTGCTGCCGACGGCGAGCTTGTCGTAGATTTTGTTTTTCGCCGCCTTTGTGAGCGAGCCAGTCAGCAGAGCCACACTGTAGCCGAGCTTTTCAAAAAGCGGGGCAAGCGCCGAATAATGCTGGACGGCAAGTATTTCCGTCGGTGCCATGAGAGCCGCCTGATATCCGTTTTCGGCGGCGCAGAATAACGCATATGCGGCGCAGAGCGTTTTGCCCGAGCCGACATCGCCCGTGAGCAGTCGCTCCATGAGAAAGCCGCCGGAAAGGTCGCTGTCGATTTCATCCATCGTCCGCAGCTGCGCACCCGTCGGCGAGTAGGGAAGCAGGGAGAGAAGCTTTTCTCTGCCCGCTTTTTTATATGGTGCGTCGGCTTTTCGCCTCTCTCTTTTGCCGGATATGCGCGAGAGCAGGGCGAATGTATATAAATCCTCAAAAGCCATGCGCCGGCGAGCGATATCAAGCGTTTTAAAGCTGTCGGGAAAGTGAATGCCGCGCAGGGCATAGCCTATATCGCAGAGCGAATGTCTGCGCCGCATCTCAAGCGGCAGTGTCTCCCTTATGCCGTCCTTTACCACGGGGGAGAGCAGGAGCGCGAGCGCACCCGAAACGGCTGTCCGCATCTGCTTCTGTGAGATTCCCGCCGTCAGCGGATAGAGGGGGCTGAGCGGCAGAAGTCTCGCGCCGTCGCCTGCCGGCTCGGCTATGGGCGATGCCATGGAAACGCCCGTGCCGGTGCGTTTCACTCTGCCGTAGAAGCGGTATGTGCCGCCCTGCACTATGGAATCCTTTATATAAGGCTGATTGAAATATGTTATCTTGCAGCTTCCCGTATCGTCAAAGGCTGAAAATTTTGTGAGAGTCATGCCGCGGCGTATCATAGCCGTCTGCGGTCGTCCCGAAACGGTGAGAACGAGCGAGCATACGGCTTCGTTTTCGATATCGGCGATATTTCTCACATCGCCGCGGTTTTCATATGCGCGCGGATAGTGCCGCGCTACATCCCATATGGTGGAAATGCCTATTTTTGCGAGCGCCTGCGCCTTTTTTTCGCCTATGCCGGAAAGATAGGTCACAGGGGAGCTTTTGCCTGCTTCAAATCTGTTTTTTGCCATATCGGCACTCCTTCCCACGCTGAATTATATAAAAAATTATATCACAAGAGCGTTTTTTAGTCAATAAGATATTGAAAACTCGGCTATAAAGTGGTATAATATACTGAAATATAATTAAGCTATGACAAAATCGGAGGAATTTTCATGTCTTTCACGGTCGAACCGAAGATACTGCAGGGCTTCATGGAGCTTTTGCCCCGCGAGCAGGTGGTTTTCAACAGAATATACGATAAGATACGCGAGGTTTATGAGCGCTTCGGCTTTCTGCCGATAGATACGCCGACCATCGAGCGCTCCGATGTTCTGCTCGCAAAGGCGGGCGGCGAAACGGAAAAGCAGATTTACCGCTTCACAAAGGGCGAAAACGATATCGCACTGCGCTTTGACCTCACGGTGCCGCTTGCGCGATATGTCGCCATGCATCAGGGTGAATTGGTTTTTCCCTTCAAGAGATATCAGATAAGCAAGGTTTTCCGCGGTGAACGCCCGCAGAAGGGAAGATACAGAGAGTTTTATCAGAGCGATATAGATATTGTCGGCGCAGAGGAGCTGCCGCTCGCTTACGATGCGGAGATACCCACGGTCATCTATAATGTTTTTCGCGAGCTGGAGCTCGGCGATTTCGTGATAAATCTCAATAACAGGCGCCTGCTCGGTGGCTTTTTCGAGAGCATCGGCTATGCGGAAAAGACTGCCGATATCCTCCACATTGTGGACAAGCTCGACAAGATAGGCGCGGACAATGTAAAAAAAGAGCTTCTCGCGTCCGGTATCGACGAGGCGGGCATCGGCAAGATAATCGAGTTTATCTCGCTTGACGGCACAACAGACGAGATACTGGGTAAACTCGGCGATATCTCCTCCGACAAAAACGACGATTTCAGGAAAGGTCTTTCCGAGCTTACCGAGGTATGCGCGTATCTGCGCGGCTTCGGCGTGCCGGATGAAAATTTCCGCCTCAATCTCACGATAGCAAGAGGACTTGACTATTACACGGGCACAGTTTACGAAACATTCCTTCGCGGACACGAAAATATCGGCAGTGTATGCTCCGGCGGCAGATACGATAATCTCACGGGATACTATACCGATAAGAAACTTCCCGGCATCGGCGTTTCGATAGGACTGACGCGCCTCTACAGCGCGCTCCGCGGCGAAAACCTCATCGAGGCAGAGGGCGAGAGCCTGACGAAAGTGCTTGTCGTTCCGATGAGCAGTGAAGTGATGCCGAGTGCCGTAGCGGCGGCGGGAGCCTTCCGTGCGGCGGGAATAAATACCGATGTCTACTACGGCGAAAAGGGCATGAAGCCGAAGATGAAATATGCAAACCGCCTCGGCATTCCTTTTGTTGCGATAATCGGCGAAACGGAAGCGGCAGAGGGCAAGGTCATGCTCAAGGATATGACCCTCGGGGAGCAGAGCGTGCTTTCTCCCGGGGAAGCGGCAGAGATTATCATCGCTAAAACAAGACAATAATTCGAAAGGAATATACAGTTATGGCAACATTTGAAAGAACAGACAAAAGAACGCATTATTGCGGAACACTGCGTTCCTCTGATATCGGAAGCCGCGTCAGCGTTACCGGTTGGGTACAGCGCCAGCGCGACCTCGGTTCGCTCATTTTCATAGATGTGCGCGACCGCACGGGCATAGTTCAGCTTGCTTTCGACAGCAATACGAATAAGGAGCTTTTTGACCTTGCTTTCCGCACGAGAAGCGAATATGTCGTCTGCGCCAAGGGTACGGTACGTCCCCGCGGAGAGGGCGCCGTGAATAAGAATCTGCCCACCGGCGAAATCGAAGTGGAGGTCGACGAATACAAGGTGCTCAGTGTCTCGCAGACTCCTCCTTTTGAGATTCTCGAAAACAGCGATGTCCGCGCCGAGCTTCGCCTGAAATACCGCTATCTTGACCTGCGTCGTCCCGATATGATGAAAAATATCATCGCACGCTCCGAGATAACGAAGATAGCAAGAGATTACTATGCGCAGAACGGTTTTATCGATATAGAAACGCCTACGCTCATCAAGCCTACGCCCGAGGGCGCACGCGACTATCTCGTTCCCAGCCGTGTTCACAACGGAAAATTCTATGCGCTTCCGCAGTCTCCTCAGCTCTATAAGCAGATACTCATGCTTTCGGGCTTTGACCGCTATTTCCAGATAGCGCGTTGCTATCGTGATGAGGATTTGCGCGCCGACCGTCAGCCGGAATTTACGCAGATAGATACGGAAATGTCCTTTGTCTGCGAAGATGATGTAATGGCTGTTCACGAGGGCTTTATCAAGTATGCTTTCAAGAAATTTTACAATATAGATTTGAATTATGATTTCATCAAGATGCCTTATGCCGAGGCTATGGAGCGTTTCGGCTCGGATAAGCCGGATCTGCGTTTCGGCTTCGAGCTGAAAAATCTTTCAGACATCCTCAGCGGTTGCGGCTTCAAGGTGTTTGCGGGCGCTATCGAGGCGGGCGGTTCCGTGCGTGCCGTCAATGTAAAGGGCGGCGCTTCCTTCTCGAGAAAAGAGATAGATTCTCTTGCCGATTTTGCCAAGACATATAAGGCAAAGGGACTTGCATGGCTCAAATGGGCAGAGAGCGGAGAGATTTCTTCCTCTTATGCGAAGTTCCTTTCCGAGGAAGAAAACGAGGCTGTGAAAACAGCGATGGGCGCAGAAAAGGGCGACCTTATCCTTATCGTTGCCGATAAAAATCAGATTGTTTTCGATGCGCTCGGTGCGCTCCGCGTGGAATGCGCAAAGCGCCTGAAAATGCTTGACCCGTTTGATTTCAAATTCCTTTGGGTCACGGAATTTCCTCTTCTCGAATACAGTGAGGAGGACGGCAGATTTTATGCAAAGCATCATCCTTTTACCGCACCTATGGATGAAGATATGCAGTATATCGACAGCGACCCCGCAAGAGTACGTGCGAGAGCATATGATATCGTGCTCAACGGCACGGAACTCGGCGGCGGTTCCATCCGTATCCATGACCAGGAGCTTCAGTCAAAGATGTTCTCCGTGCTCGGTTTCACTCCCGAGGAAGCACAGGAGAAATTCGGCTTCCTGCTCGATGCCTTCAGATTCGGCGTACCGCCGCACGGCGGTCTCGCATTCGGTCTCGACCGTCTTGTCACGCTGATGCTCGGACTTGAGGATATCCGCGATGTCATCGCTTTCCCGAAAGTGCAGAATGCAAGCGAGCTGATGACGATGTGTCCTGCGCCCACGGATGCAAAGGCATTGGACGAGCTGGGGATTGCAGTCATCCGCGAGGAAGAATAACTTTTGTGGCACTAAAAAAGCGCAGACCGAAAAAGTGAAAGGGTAAGTATTTTTGTCGGATAAAGACATTTATGAAAGCTAAAACTTTCACTGATATTGATTTAAAGGAAGGCAGGCAATCCGCTCGCGGATTGCCTGCGTTTTATTTTGCATTTCTTTCCCGTACTTTTCCGTGACGAGAAGTACCAAAAGTCATATAAGAGGCGTTCCACCTCTTATATATCTCCCCCCCCTGTCGCCTCGCGGCGACCAGTGCGAACAAAGTGCCCGACAGTCAAACCGTAGCTTAACCATGGCTACAGGTTCGAAACGCTTAAGCGCCGACTCGGATTCGCTGCTGTGCCATGTTCGGCTATGGCGAACCTCGCGGTTCAGATTTGGGTGCGTGTCTAGGTGCGAACATGGTGAGATATGGATTATTTTGATAGTCTCGTCAGCGTGCTTACTCCATCCACGCCCGCCTAACCCCGTCTCGGCGACGCCGACACACATGCTTCGCATATGTGTCAATCCCCTTTCAGCGGGCGT
>ERZ835980.3153-NODE-3153-length-13269-cov-4.140381_pt1 | contig 13269 bp, 10 predicted proteins | sample MGYA00519943_ERZ835980 | MGnify/ENA primary metagenome ERZ835980 (study PRJEB31850, sample SAMEA3708791) | human gut metagenome | biome: human gut; feature: human-associated habitat; material: faeces | place: China | collected 2014 ... | reverse complement strand
ATGCCTGCCATGACGCACATACCCTGCGGCTCGATGAAGATCTTGCCTTCCTCGCATTCCTCACCGCCGATCACATGGCCAAAGGCGTCGTAGGCGCGGCGGAACCAGCTGCCGTCCCAACCGGCAGTCAGCACGGTTTGTTCCATCTCTGCAGCCTCGGCGCGCACGGCGGCGGCCTCGTCCGCGTGACCGGTGGCATCCAGAATTTCGGCAAAGGCGTTGCCGTATTTGACATACATACCGGCGATGAACACGCTTTCAGCCACAGGGCCGTCACTCGGGCCGGTGGTCTGGAAGCTCTCGCCCGGCTCCTTGCTGAAACAGTTCAGGTTCAGGCAGTCATTCCAGTCGGCGCGGCCAATCAGCGGCAGGCCGTGCGGCCCCTTGTGGGTGCGCAGGTAGCCGAAGCTGCGGCGCAGATGCTCAAGCAGCGGCTGTGCAAGGCTGTGGTCGTTGTCAAAGTCCACCGGCTCGTCCAGAATCGAGTAGTCGCCCGTCTCGCCCAAGTAGGCGTACACGGCGGCAATCAGCCACAGTGGGTCATCGTTGAAGCCGGAGCCGATGTCCATGTTGCCCTTTTTTGTCAGCGGCTGGTACTGGTGGTAGGCGCTGCCATCTGGGAACTGGGTGGCGGCAATGTCGAGAATACGCTCCCGCGCGCGGGCGGGGATCAGATGCACAAAGCCGAGCAGATCCTGACAGGAATCGCGGAAGCCCATGCCGCGGCCGGTGCCGCTCTCATAATAGCTGGCAGAGCGGCTCATGTTGAAGGTGACCATGCACTGGTACTGGTTCCAGATATTGACCATGCGGTCGAGCTTTTCATCGCTGCTTTTGACCGAGTAGGTGGACAGCAGGCTGTTCCAGTGGTCGTGCAGTCTGGCAAGCGCCGCATCGACCTGCGCATCCGTGGCATAGCGGGCAGCCATCGCCTGGGCGCGGGTCTTATTGATGACGCCAGGCGCGGCCCACTTCTCGTCCTCTGGGTTTTCTATATAGCCCAAAACAAAAATCAGGCTGCGGCTTTCGCCGGGCTGCAGGGTGACATTGATCTGGTGTACGCCAACGGGTGCCCAGCCATGCGCCACCGAATTGGTGCAGGCACCTTTTTCTACGACCTCGGGGTTCGCATTGCTGCGCCATGCACCTAAAAAGGCGTCCCGGCTCGTGTCAAAGCCGTCAATGGGCGTGTTGACGGTGAACAATGCGTAATGGTCACGGCGCTCGCGGTACTCGGTCTTGTGGTAGATGGTGCTGCCCTCGACCTCGACCTCGCCGGTCGAGAAATTGCGCTGGAAGTTGGTGGAATCGTCCACGGCATTCCAGAGGCAGAACTCCAGATAGCTGAATACAGTAAACGATTTCGGCGCATCGCTCCCGTTGGTCAGCACCAGACGGTCGATCTCGCAGTTGTCGCCTACCGGCACAAACAGCGTAAGGCTTGCAGAAAGGCCGTCCTTTTTGCCGGTGATGATGCTGTACCCGAGGCCGTGGCGGCACTCATAGCTGTCCAGCTCGGTCTGGGTGGGCTGCCAGCCGGGATTCCATACGGTATCGCCGTCCTTAATATAGTAATATCGACCGTTAGAGTCCGCTGGTACGTTATTGTAGCGGTAGCGGGTGATACGCCGCAGCTTGGCATCCCTGTAAAAGCTGTACCCGCCGGCCGTGTGGGAAACAAGGCTGAAGAATGCCTCACTGCCCAGATAGTTGATCCACGGAAGCGGCGTGCGCGGCGTGGTGATGACATATTCGCGTGCGCTATCGGAAAAATGACCGAACTTCATAGAGACCCTCTCCTTACTTATGGAAAGCAGATAAAATCGTCAGTTCAAGTCGAAAACGATTAAGTTATTACCCTTACAATACAGCGTTTTCCGGATAATTGCAAGGGCTGCAGCTGAATTTAACGATGATTTGGCAGGTTTCACAATTTTGTAAACCGAAAATTGGCACGAAAATCGAATGCCACCTATTTTATATAAGAGTGTTTTCCGGCTGCGGCACCATTAAAAGCAAATTTGGGTCTGCATCACCGGGCCGAAAAGTGCAAAAACGGCAAGCTGGGGCGCAAATTATGTCTCTTTTTCAGCGAAACTCCAAACGAAATTACCAAAACAGGTGTTTTCGCTTTTTGCAAATCGCCAAATCGAATCGAAATGCACAAAAAATGCCAAAAAGGCATTGATTTTATGGTTGACATGTTGTATAGTGAAGATGCGAAAACGATTAAGGAAGATGCAAGGAGGCGATATCATGGCATCCATCAAAGACATCGCAAAGGCATGCGGGGTCTCGGTGGCTACCGTGAGCAAGGCGCTGAACGGTCACAACGATATCAGTCAGGCTACCAAAGAAAAGGTACGCGAGGCGGCAAGGCAGATCGGCTACATGCCAAACTCCGCAGCGCGGGCCTTAAAAACGAACCGTACCTATAATCTGGGCGTCCTTTTCGTGGACGAGGCACAAAGCGGTCTGACGCATGAATTCTTCGCGGCTGTTCTGGACAGCTTCAAACGCCACGCCGAGGGCAGAGGCTATGATATCACCTTTATCAACCACAACATCGGCCACGGCCACTCCAGCTATTTAGAGCACTGCCGCTACCGCGGCGTTGACGGCGTGATCGCTGCCTGCATCAAGTTCGATGACCCGGAGGTCATTGAACTGGCCTACAGCAACCTGCCGATCGTCACAGTCGACCATGTCTTTAACAACCGGGCTGCTGTACTTTCCGATAACACCGACGGCGTTCACAAGCTGGTGGATCAGCTTGCCGCCTTAGGGCATGAGCGAATCGCCTATATCCACGGTGAGAATCACAGCGCAGTCACCCAGAAGCGTCTGGTCGGTTTCTACCGTGCCTGCGCCGCCCATGGGATCATGGTGCCGGATGCCTACATCGTGCCGAGCACCTACCGCGATGCGAAAAGCTGCGCCGCTGCGACCCGCCAGCTGCTGGCGCTGCCGCAGCGCCCCACGGCGATCCTCTTCCCGGATGACTTCTCCGCCATCGGCGGCATCCAGACCATCCGTGAGGAAGGACTTCTGATTCCGCGGGATATTTCGGTGGCCGGCTATGACGGCAACCTGATCTCGCAGATCATGTCTCCGCAGCTGACCACCTACCGGCAGGACACCGAAGCGCTGGGCCGCGCCGCGGCAGAGCTGCTTATCGAGCAGATAGAATCCCCGCGCACGGCATTGCCGGAGCAGAAGCTGATCTCCGGCAGTTTGCTGAAAGGGCAGTCCGTCGATGTCCCCAATCCATAGGTTCAAACCCGCGAGGATGCGGGTCACAATATCTGATTCATACATGAGTTCTTTTTATTAAAAAGGAGGAAAACACATTATGAAAAAGGCAATGAGTTTATTGACCGCCACTGCAATGGCAGCCACCTTGCTGGCAGGCTGCGGCGGAGGCGCCGCAAGCTCGTCCGCAGCCCCCGCCGCTGATTCGACCTCTACCGAAGCCAGCAGCACGGCCGCAGAGCCAGCCGCCGATGCAGCCGCAGAGGAGGGCAAGGTCCTGAACATCTGGTGCTGGAACGATGAATTCCAGTCCCGCTTCAACGACTATTACCCCGGCGTCAAGGAGATTGCCGCCGACAAGTCCACCACGACGCTGGATAACGGTGTCACCGTAAAGTGGACCATCAACCCCAACGATAACAACAACTACCAGAATAAGCTGGACGAGGCCCTGCTCAAGCAGGACAGCGCCGCTGCCGATGACAAGATCGACATCTTCCTGATCGAGGCAGACTACGCGCTGAAGTATGTGGATTCCGAGTATACGCTGGATGTCAAGAAGGATGTCGGCCTGACCGATGATGACCTCAAGGATCAGTACCAGTACACCAAGGACATCGTTACCGTGGATGGCGTCCAGAAGGGCACCACATGGCAGGCGACCCCGGGCCTGTTTGCCTACCGCCGCTCCATCGCTGAAGATGTGCTGGGCACCGATGACCCGACCGAGGTTCAGGCCGCATTGAGCGATTGGGATAAGTTCAACGATGTGGCTGAGAAGGCCGCTGCCAAGGGCTACAAGATGCTCTCCGGCTACGATGATTCCTACCGCACCTTCTCCAACAATGTTTCCGCCGGTTGGGTGGACGGCACGACCGTCAAGGTCGACCCCAACATTATGAACTGGGTCGATCAGACCAAGACCTACACCGATAACGGCTACAACAACAAGACCAGCCTGTGGAGCGACCAGTGGGCCGCCGATCAGGGCCCTGCCGGCAAGGTTTTCGGCTTCTTCTACTCCACTTGGGGCATCAACTTCACCCTGCTGGGCAACTCTCTGGCCACGCCTGAGTCTGAGGGAGGCAAGCAGGAAGTCGGCAACGGTATCTTCGGCGATTACGCAGTCTGTCAGGGTCCTCAGCCGTATTACTGGGGCGGCACCTGGATCTGCGCAGCAGCCGGCACTGACAACATCCCCACGATCAAGGATGTCATGTACTCTCTGACCTGCGATGCCGACATCATGACCAAGATCACCGAGGATACGCAGGACTACACCAACTGCAAGAGCGCTATGGATTCCATCGCAGCTGACCCGAACTTCGGCTCCGCATTCCTCGGCGGCCAGAACCACATTGCCCTCTTTGCAGAGGTTGCACCTACCATTGATATGTCCAATGCCGGTCCGTACGATCAGGGCTGCAACGAGACCCTCCAGAGCTGCTTCAAGGATTACTTTGACGGCACGGTCGATCTTGAGACCGCGAAGAAGAACTTTGAGGATCAGATCAAGGTCAAGTATCCTGAGCTGAGCAGCGTCGAATGGCCCGCATAAATACCTGCGCGACCTTAAGGCAACACCGCACAATTCCCGCCTGACGGCTTAAGCACCGCTCCGGCGGCTGCGGCACCTCGCTCGCCGTATCGGCACTTAGAATTATGCGGTATTACCTTGAACAAAACGAACTGAACCGCAAACGCCATGCCAGGGGCGGGGAGAGACGCCCGCCCCTGGTTTTGTTTTTATCAGATTTTGAAAGGCTCTGCCCCCAGCAGGGCAATGCCCACACAGCTAAGGAGGGCGAGACCTATGAAAACAAAAAGCAAGGGCATGAGCTACGCCAAATGGGGCTATATATTTCTGGCGCCGTTCTTTATTACCTTTTTCATCTTCCAGTTTTGGCCGCTGGCAACGACCATCTACTATTCCTTCTTTGAGTATTTCCGCAGCGGCTTAAAGATCATCGGCCCCAACTTTGTGGGGCTGAAAAACTATGCCGCCATGATCAAAGAGGTGCCGAAGTATTTCAGCAATACCATGATCATGTGGCTGATGGGCTTTATCCCGCAGATTATTGTATCACTGGTGCTGGCAGCGTGGTTTACCGATCTGCGGTTGAAGCTGCGATTTCAAGGCTTTTTCAAGACGGTCATCTATATGCCCAACCTCATCATGGCATCGGCGTTTGCCATGCTGTTCTTTACCCTGTTTTCAAACTCGGAAACAGGGCCGATCAACTCGATCCTGCTCAAGCTCGGCATCGTGGCCGAGCCGGTGCGCTGGCTTTCCAATGTCTGGACAGCGCGCGGTCTGGTTGGGCTGATGAACTTCCTGATGTGGTTCGGCAATACGACCATCATTCTGATGGCTGCCATCATGGGTGTGGACCCCGGCCTGTATGAGGCCGCCCAGCTGGACGGTGCATCCTCGACCACAATGTTCTGGCGCATCACGATTCCGCTGATCCGCCCGCTGCTTGTCTACACGCTGATCACCAGCCTCATCGGCGGCCTGCAGATGTTTGATGTGCCGCAGGTTTTGACCAACGGCAAGGGCGACCCGAACGGCTCGACCAACACCATTATCATGTACCTGAACCAGCACCTGTACAGCAAAAACTACGGCACAGCCGGTGCTATCTCGGTGCTGATGTTCCTGCTCTGCGCGGTGCTTTGCGTCATCATTTACTTTACCCTCACACAGGAGGATGACGGCCTGACCCGTGAGCAGCGCAAGGCTGAGAAAGCCCGCATCAAGGCAGCCAAAGCGGCCGCCAGGCATCACTAAGGAAGGAGCGTGAACCAGTATGCCGAACGAGACCAAAACCGCAGCCACCACTACCGCAAAGGCAAGCAAAATTCACGACCCTATGCTGACACTGCAGCGTGCAGTGGCCTATATCGTGCTGTTTGTCCTCTGCTTTATCTGCCTGTTCTTCTTCTATGTGCTGATCGTCAACGCCACGCACAACAACTTTACCATCCAGCAGGGGTTTGACCCGCTGCCCCGCGGCAGCTTTGGCGTTAACTTCTTCAACACCACCCATGATGCCAATGTGCCGATCCTGACCGGTCTGCGCAACAGCCTGATCGTGTCGGCTGCCTGTGCGGCGCTGTCGGTCTATTTCAGCGCACTGACGGCCTACGCCATCTATGCGTATGACTTCAAGCTGCGCAAGCTGGCCTTTACCGTCATTCTGCTCATCATGACGATGCCCACACAGGTTTCGGCGCTCGGCTTTTTGAACCTGATGGACTCGATGAAGCTGACCAACACCCTCTGGCCGCTGATTCTGCCGAGCATCGCCGCACCGACAGTGTTCTTCTTCATGAAGCAGTATATGGATTCGAGCCTGCCGCGCGACATTATTGATGCGGCGCGCATTGACGGCTCGGGGGAGTTCCACACCTTCAACACGGTCATTCTGCCGATCCTGAAGCCCGCCATGGCGGTACAGGCAATATTCAGCTTTGTGGGCGCATGGAACAACTACTTTATCCCGGCGCTGATCATCAACGATGCCAAGTGGAAAACGGTGCCCATTCTCGTAGCACAGCTGCGCAGCGCGGACTTTTTGAAGTTCGATATGGGCAAGGTGTATATGATGATCACCATTGCAATCCTGCCTGTTATGATCGTCTATCTGCTCCTCTCAAAATATATTGTGCGGGGCGTTGCATTGGGCAGCGTGAAAGGGTAAAATTACACTTACGGAGGTGCAGTGCGCTTGCGCTGCACCTTTTTAGGTGTTTATGCGGAAAAGGCAACCGACAGAATACGGAGGAATACACGATGTCATTTCAGGAAAATTTCGTCTGGGGCGCGGCAACCGCAGCCTATCAGGTCGAGGGCGCAGTGCAGGAGGATGGCAGGGGACTGTCCATCTGGGATACCTTCAGCCATACGCCGGGCAAAACCAGAAACGGTGATACCGGGGACATCGCCTGCGACAGCTACCATCGCTGGGCAGAGGATATTGCACTGCTGAAAGAGATGCATCTGAAGGCGTACCGGTTCTCGATTGCCTGGCCGCGCATCTTCCCGGAGGGCACAGGGGCAATCAACCCGGCGGGCCTTGCCTGGTATGACCGGCTGGTCGATGCACTGCTTGCGGCAGGGATCGAGCCCTATGTCACGCTCTACCACTGGGATCTGCCGCAGGCCCTGCAGGACAAGGGCGGCTGGCTGAATGCCGATACGGCAAAAGCCTTTGCCGGGTATGCCGCCGCGGTCGCCGCACACTTTAAGGGACGGGTGCGGTACTATTTTACCCTCAATGAGCCGCAGTGCAGCGTGGGGTTGGGCTACAGCAGCGGCGTACACGCACCCGGCTTCCGTCTGGATGACGGCGCGGTGTTTACAGCGTGGCATAATACAATCTACGCCCACTGCCTTGCGGCCGATGCGATCCGCAGGGCTGACCCCGATGCCCGGGTCGGCATGGCCCCGACAGGGCGCATCTGCACCCCGGCGACAGACGACCCTGCCGATATTGCGGCGGCCCGCGAGGCAACCTTTGCGCTGGCGGACGGAGACTGGACCTTCACCTATACCCCGGCACTTGACCCGCTGTGCGGGCGCGGCTGGCCCGTGATCGCGGGCGGTCAGGCCCAGCGTGTGGTGGACGCCATCCCGCAGGAGCAGCTGGACGCTCTGCCGCTGGGCAGGCTGGATTTCATCGGGATGAACATCTACAACTCCGTCATGGTGCGCGCCGGGGCAAACGGCAAGCCGGAATTCTGCCCCCGAGCCGCAGGGCACCCGCGCACAGCCATCGGCTGGCCCGTCACCCCGGAGTCGATGGAGTGGGGGACACGCTTTGTCTGGGAGCGGTACGGTCTGCCTATCTATATTACCGAGAACGGCATTTCCTGCACCGACAGCATCCATCTGGATGGCAAGGTGCATGACCCGGCGCGCATCGACTTCATCCACCGCTATCTTTTGTCGCTGCGCCGCGCGATTGACAGCGGCGTGGATGTGCGCGGCTATTTCCACTGGTCGCTGCTGGATAATTTTGAATGGAGCGAGGGCTATAACGAGCGCTTTGGCCTGATCTATCTCGATTACGAAACCGGCAAACGAACCCCCAAGGACAGCGCTGTCTGGTACGCCAAGGTGGCCGAAACGAACGGAAAAAATCTGTGAAAAGGCACGGTATGGCCCCTCGCTATGTGTTTGTTTCCTCTAACAGCTCCAGTGCTATATCTCGGCTTCTGATTCGCATCAGGCCATCGTCCTCTTTATCGCGCGATAAAAGGTTGGCGCTGCCGTTTGTAGTACATGGATTCCAGCACGCGGATGTGTGCATAAATAATATTTACCTTTTTATTATACTTCTTTGGGGTAAAATCTCTTTACACCTTCAGCATTCTGTATCCAATGCCGATATGCGTCTGGATATACTGCGGCGAATCCGGCTCGGATTCCAGCTTTTTGCGCAGCGTAGCCATAAAAACGCGAAGTGAAGCCACATCATTGTCCCAGGAACTGCCCCAGACTTCGTGGGTGATATAAGTATGGGTCAGCACTTTGCCGCAATTCTTGGCCATGACGCAGAGCAGTTTGTACTCGATGGGCGTCAGGTGAAGTTCCTGCCCTTTCAAGGTGGCACAGCCAGCCGCAAAATCAATTTGCAGATCACCGTTGGTAAAAACCGAACAACCGGCGGCGTTTTGCAGCATCGAGATGCGGCGGAACGTTACCCGCAGCCGCGCCAGCAGCTCCTCTACCGAGAACGGTTTCGTCAGGTAGTCGTCGGCGCCGCTGTCCAAGGCTTCGATTTTATCGCTGTCCTCGCTGCGGGCACTGATAACGATGATGGGCGTCGCAGACCAACTGCGAATACGGCGAATCACCTCGATACCGTCCAGATCAGGCAGACCAAGATCCAACAGCATCACATCCGGTGCATGGATCGTTGCCTGTTGGAGTGCTTCGGACGCAGTAGCCGCCGCAATGTACTTGTAATCCTGCGTTTTCAGTGTCGTGGTAATCAGGTTGCGGATAGGCGCATCGTCCTCCACAACCAGAATCAAGGGTTTATTCATGCAAAGAGACCTCCCCAAGGGGCAGTGTAAAAGTAAAGATGCAGCCGTGCGGCTTATTGTCGGACAGTGTAATGGTGCCGCCGTGGGCTGCGATGATCGTGCGGCATAAGGCCAGTCCCAGCCCAAGGCTGCGGCGGCTGTCCGAAATGCGTTTTTCCCCGGTGGAGAACATCTCAAACACTTTTTCTTTTGCTTCATCCGGGATGCCGGGGCCGTCATCGCTTACCTGGATTACGGCGTTTTCCCCCTGCGCCGCAGCGGAAAGGACAATGTGTGACCCTGCGGGCGTGTATTTGATGGCATTGTCCACCAGATTGATCAACACCTGCACAACCAGCTTGGCATCCATGCGCGCCAGCAACAGGTCATCGGCCATCTGCACAGTAATCGTGTGCTGCGCACTGTGCCGGTTGGTATGGCGCAGGGCCTCTTCGAACACTTCACTTACCAGTTCTGTGGAGATGGACAGATTCATCCGTCCATCCTCAATACGGGAAATGGAAAGAATGTTCTCTACCAGATTGATCAGCCACATGGAATCGTCGTAGATGTCCAGAAATGTTTGTTTCCGGGTGGGGGCGTCCATCTTCTCATAGTTGCTGATGAGGTTGGAGGCATTGCCGGAAATGGATGTCAGCGGGGTACGCAGGTCGTGGGAAATCGTGCGCAGCAAATCGGCGCGCAGCTGTTCATTCTTGGCACGGACGGCAGCGCGCTCTTTCTCCTCGGCATTGCGGATATTCTGAATCGCCAATGTGACCGTAATGATGGAAACGATCAGCATAATGGCAAAGGTGACGGGGTAGCCGTGCTCGTATGCGTGCAGCGTCAGGCGGGGCTCTGTAAAGCAAAAATTGAAAAGAAGCACGCTGGAAAACGAGCTTAAAAAACCGTAGAAATAGCTTTTGGTAAAAAGCGAGGTCAGCAATGTCCCCAGAATATACACCGATATGATATTTTTGGTAAAAGAGAAATACCAGAAAATATTGCCGATGCCGGTTGCCGCGGCCAGAATCAACACGGTAATCAAAAGATCCTTTGCCTGTCGGACGGCCTGCGCTTTTACTGTATCGGGAGATGGCTTTTTAATATTCACAGCAAATCCTCCCTTCTGAAGGGTATCATATCATATTTTGGGCTGTATTACCAGCGCCGGAAGCCTTCACGCCGCTCAAATTGTGCGCGGCGAACGCTGCGCCAGAACGCATCACACCGGATACCGATAAAAACAAGAAAAAGTCCTGCAGCCAGAAACAGCAAAATCAGCAGTGCCGTTCTCAAATGAACCACTTCCCTTGCAAACAATCAGATATGAAAGCACCGGCTCAGGGCCTTGCCCTCGCCCAGCACCAGCAATGTGCCGTCACCGGGCAGAACCGTGTCCGAGTCAATGTTGACATCGGCAATCCCGTTGCGCTTGATGCCCAGAATGTTGATGCTGTATTTCTTGCGGATATTGATGTCGCCAACGGTCTTTCCGATCCACGCGGACGGCACAGATACTTCCAGAATGGCGTGGTCGTGGTCCAGCTCGATATAATCCAGCACATGGTCGGACCCGTAGCGGATGGCCGCCCACTTGGCCAGCTGCTTTTCCGGGTAAAGCACTTCATCCGCACCGTTGCGCAGCAGAAATTTGGCCTGCACATCCCGTTCCGCACGGGAAACAACCATTTTTGCTCCCAGCTCCTTCAGCAGGGAAGTGGTTTCGAGTGAGCTCTGAAAGTTCCCGCTGATCGCCACAATGCAGACATCAAAATTGCGGACGCCCAACGCCTCCAAGAATTCCGCGTTGGTGCTGTCGCCGATCTGGGCGTTGGTCACAATGCTCAGCACTGCGTTGACGCGCTCCTCGTTTTCGTCTACTGCCATGACCTCATGGCCGAGTTTATTTAATTCTTCTGCAATATGGCGGCCAAATCGGCCCAAGCCGATCAATAAAATAGCTTTCATGGGATCTACCTTTCTTTTATCCTACGGTTATTCGTTCCTGCGGCAGCCGTGCCGCGTTGCTTTTGCTGCCGGAGAGCGCTGCATAAATCATAGTCAGTCCGCCGACGCGCCCAATGAACATCAAGAAAATTAAAATCCCCTGCGAGACGATTCCAAGATGCGGTGTCAACCCCAGAGACAGCCCTACGGTAGCAATGGCCGAGGTCGTTTCAAACAGGCATTCGGACAGCGGCAGCGTTTCCACCGTGCTGATGACAAACGCTCCCGTCAGCGAAAGGACGAGATACAGTGTAAAAATAGCTGCAGCATCATGAACCGCTTTTTCTTCCATCCGCCGCCCGAACATTTCTGGACTCTTCTGCCTGCGGAATACAGCAAACGCATTGGCGACAAGCACTGCCGCCGTTGTTGTCTTGATGCCGCCTGCAGTAGAACCCGGTGAACCGCCGATGAACATCAGCAGAATGGTAAGGCCGCGCCCGCTGCTGGACAGTGACGTATAGTCTGCCGTATTGAATCCCGCTGTTCGGGGTGTTACGGACTGGAACAGCGAGAGCAGCAGCCGTTCCCGCAATGTGCCGCCTTTGAATTCAAAGCAGAAAAAGTATAGCGTTGGCAGCAAAATTAAGAGCGCTGTTGCCGTCAGAATAACTTTGCTCTGCAGCCGATAGCGATGAAAGCAAAGCCGATTGGTCCGCACGTCATCCCATGTCAGAAAGCCGATGCCGCCCACAACGATCAGGGCGGAAATCGTCAGGTTGATAACCGGGTCTGCGCGATATGCGGTCAGCGAGACAAAAGGCATGTCGGAGGTACCCATTAAATCAAAGCCCGCATTGCAGAAAGCGGAGACGGAATGAAAAACGGCTTTCCATATCCCGGAAACGCCGAAATCCCGGCAGAAAACCGGGAGCATACAAAGCGCGCCGATTCCTTCTATCATCAAAGAGGTACGGATCACAAAGCCTGTCAGCCGCACAATGCCGCCGACTTTTGGAGCAGATATGGCCTCCTGCATCCGCCCGCGCTGGGATAGAGAAATGCGCCGACCTGATAAAAGCGAGAAAGACGCGCCGACTGTGATCACACCCAAGCCGCCGATTTGAATCAGCACCATCAACACGGCCTGACCGAACGCTGACCAGTGAGAAGCCGTATCCCGCACAACCAGCCCTGTGACACAGACGGCGGAGGTTGCTGTGAATAGTGCTTCATGGAAAGGGGTGACGGTGCGCTCCTGCGCAGAAATTGGCAGCATCAAAAGCACTGCCCCGATGAGAATAACCGCTGCAAACATCAGAATCATGGACTGAAAGTAATTGAGCTTACAGGCTAAACGCCGATGAGATGGCAAGAGAAATCACACTCCAGCAGAATTTTCGTACAATACAGTATAGCGCTGCCCGTTTAAAGATGGTATTAAGCTTTTCTGCGGGGGTATTAAGATTGCGTTAAGATGGCAGCGCTTGTCGGGTATATGCTTCATGTTGGCAATTTGTGCTTTTTAAAGACTGCAGAAATTACCGACAAAGGAGGGGACTGCTGCATTATATCTACATAACGAAAAAATCTTGAAACGATTCTGCGACAATGCTATAATACATATTACACTCATTGGTATATACTGTTCAAAAAATTGCTGACAGCCTGACGGGATGGATGCTGCCATGACCTTCCTAAGATCGGCGGTACGGAAATGAAATCAAAATGCAGCCGCCTGGGGCGGAGAAAGATGGGAAAGAATGAAATACTCCGGAACGCGCAAAGCCATGCAGACCCCGATATGGAGAAGCATCTGTGCGATGCTGTGCCTGCTGCTGTTGCTGCCGGCTCTGTTTCCTGTGAAGGCTGCCGCAGAAACCGTCCCTGCAAAGGTCGTCCGTGTCGGCTCATTTGAGGATACCTTCAACTATGTCAACGAGAAGGGCATAAGAAAGGGCTACGGCTACGAATTGCTGCAGACCTTATCCGGCTATACAGGCTGGCAGTTCGAGTATGTGACCTGCGACT
>ERZ835980.3147-NODE-3147-length-13310-cov-2.380837_pt1 | contig 13310 bp, 10 predicted proteins | sample MGYA00519943_ERZ835980 | MGnify/ENA primary metagenome ERZ835980 (study PRJEB31850, sample SAMEA3708791) | human gut metagenome | biome: human gut; feature: human-associated habitat; material: faeces | place: China | collected 2014 ... | reverse complement strand
CTTCATCCGCAGGTTCCTCCTCTGCATCAGCCAAAGCAGTCTCACCGGCAGAAACCGAAGCCGCCGATACTGGGACAGTGTCTGTACCTACAGGCGGCACAGGCAAAGATTCCATCTCCTCCAGCTCAAAGGCTTCATCATCCTCAAAGGCTGCAGACGAATCGAACATACTGTTTTGCTGCTCCATTGCTATTTCTGAAAAAACACCCATTGTAAAATCTCCTTTCGCAAAAAATGGCATGGAGTAGGCCGTTATGACCCTTTCCATGCCATTGTGTGTTGCTCACAGCACATATAAAAGTGTGCTGAAGCTGTCAAAACAGTAGCAGACCACGCCAGTATACTGCCTTGACCATTCCTTGATTTTGTCCTGCACCTCCTGCGCAGTCTTTTGATTGCTCATGTTCCAGGGTGGAGGTACCGTTACGGTAAAGTAGCCATTCTCCAGACAACTTCTGACATCTGCCGGAAGATTGGAGCACTGCTCATACAGTGCTGTAATCTGGCTTTTCTTCTTTTCTGCAATACGCATCTGACCCCTATCCCTTCATTCCTGTTTTTGAGCAGGCTCCGGAAGTCTTTTACACAAGAATGGGGAGAAGCGTACCGGCGCAAAATCCCGGCAGTCATTCACATAGAAGTATGTGCGTTTGCCTTGGCAGTCCAGTTCCACCACATCAGATGGAGCCAACGGACGGCCTCTGTAATCTTCCGGCAAATGCTCATTAAAGTCCAGGAACAGGCGCCCCAGCACTTCCATGTCATTCTGCCCCTTTGGGCAACAGACCTCTGCGCTCCATACCGTCTGATAGGCGGCAGCAGGCGGCTGTTCATATCCAGCCTTACGCAGTGCATCCAGTTGCTTGAACGCGAAAGGTACCGTCTGTGTCTCACCCAGGCAAAGCTGGTAAATGCAAAATCTCCGGAAAACTCTCTGGCTGTCCAGAAGACCCTTTAGCGCCTGATTACCCTGAGCAAGAAATATCTGATACTCTTCCTTTGTCAGCCCCAGATACTCTGTCAGGTCCAAATCTTTCTCCGCTCTGGTATGCCAAAGCTCGATGCAGCCATCTATATAGGTAAAATCACACTTACCGCACAGATATTGCTGCTTAAAATTCATTCTCTGCACCTCCTTTTCCTTCTGTTCTTTCTCCCGAAGGGCAAGCTGCCAATCATCAAACCCTTTATAATTCGGATTCCAAGTCAACCGGCGACACGCCATTCCATTTTTACGGGCCATCAGATAGATTTTAGATGCCCCGTTGGAGGTCATTTGGTTACTGTACTTATCCATATCATGAGCCTCAATGATCTCCTCAGTGCCATTCTGTGCCAACAGTGCAAACAGCGTATCCAACTGGCTTGTGTTGTTTGCACCGGCAATCGCCACAAAAGTCCGGTTTGTCAGGCAGTGTGAGATGTCTGCTTTCAGCAGTCCTTCAATGACATAGACCACCCGGGCAGATGGATCTCCTATAAAATGTACCGGACTCCCGGATGTAACACCCATATTTTTGGACGAGGACGAAAACCAGATGTATTTGGCTCCTGACTTATCCGGTGGATCATCTTTTTGCTTGAGCGGACTATCCAAAAGTATCTGCAGGCCATGTATCATACCGTCGTATCCCACAGCCGGAATCAAAATCCCTGCGTTTTTTCGGTAGAAGTTCATGGTCCAGCGCCCGCTGTCATCCAGATAAAAGCCGGGCACTCCCTCCACCTTGCATCCCTGTTTCATCAGCCGCTCGGTAATGGAGCGGCAAAGGAATGGGGGTGGAGTGCTCTTGAACCCGATCCTATCAATCTGTTCATCCGAAAGTCCCCGTTTTGGAGAACGCAGATGGTTGCGGTGGGCAGGCTGAAGAGGCAGCATAGCGAGCAGCAGCGAAAGCGTTTGATGAATCTCCTGTACGCTGGCCTGCTCTGCTTGCTGTACTGTTTTTAGTTCGCCCTTTCTCTCATATCCGGCAAGACCGGTCTGAGTCCCCGAAGCCGGGGACCCAGTGCCAGCCTGCTGGTTTCCTGCCATCTCATATCCGGAGTTCGGTTGTTCCCTGTGAAAATCGTTGCACAGGGCTTCTCCTATCTCCCAATACGCATCGGATGTAGTCGTATTGTTTAGCCGCGCATAAAGCGCAAGCATACCGCCATGCTCATCACAATAATTGCACCGCCAGACATTTTTGACGAAATTCACATTCATCTTGCCGCGGCGGTCACCACAAAACGGGCAATCCACATATACACTGTTTGCCTGTCGGCGTCTGATTCGTAGATGTAGAAGTTCCACTACATCCATAATACCGAACGGAAAATCTCCTGGATATGAGTCCATCTCTTCTCACTCCCTTCTTTTCCCCATAGGTGGGGCTGCTTATCATCCGGCTTTCTGTGCGACCATACCATCGAGCATGATCTGCGCCGCAGCACGAACGATATTGTTGGTACTCTTGTTACCAGGGGTGAGATAGAATTTCAGACTCACCGGACGCTCCTTGGCAACTGTTGCCATGGTTTTTCCTTTGCTCAGACCGCTATCCACCACCACATTCTGCGCTTCTTCAAAGGTCATTACCTTCAAGATATCTTCTACCGGAGTGCTCTCCGTATAAGAAGGCGCCAGGGGCTGATTAGGTGCTTCCTGCTGAACAACAGGCGCCACAGGCAGTTCTTCCGGTTCATCCGATTGGAATACGGGTGCGGCCGGCTGCTCAGACACATCATCCTGTTTTGGACTGCTATCCAATGTAACCTCACGGTTGGGTACCGGCAGCTCCATATTGGGAGCATTCTCCTCTACCTTGCCGGCAGGCAGTGTATCCATATTCTCCTTCTCTTCTGCAACCATCTGTTGGACAACTGGCTGTACCGGAGAAACCGGGGGCTGTTCATTCTGAACCGGCTTTGCCGCAGGTTTCTGAATAGGCGCCGGACGAGCAGGAGCATTACGGCCCTCTACGGCGTTCTGAGGCGTTCTCTCCAGCTGGGCATGAACTTCCCCACCAGATTGCCGCAGCGCCGCTCCAGGGGCTTCTACGGGCCTCTGCGCCGCATTTGGCATCGGTTGCCGGATAGGAGCCGTCCCGGAAAGCGGAATACTGCTTCCAAACACCTTGCCCGTACTGTCAACAGCGACATCGGCAAACTGCAGACCGAAACCGGCATCCGACAGCGCAGCACTCAATGCCTCATCCTGGGCAGCCTGCACATAATCGGTACCTTCTTCCGCACTGTGCTGCGAGATGTAACTGCTGATAGGCTCTGCATCACTGCGGTCCAGATAAACTCTGGCCTCCATAATCGCAAGCTGTTCCGTGATCCTCAGGGTAGTCAGTTTCATGCGGCCCTGGGGGTGGCGCAGACGGAACCACAGTTTCTGATAGGGCAACTCCAACTGCAGCATTTCCTCATTGGTCTTTCTGGACACCTTATGGCGCAGAAATTTGAGCGGATCAAAGCCAGGTACCTTGTTCAGTTCTGCCACTGCCGGAATTGTTTTGTACATCATAGGCATCGGATTACTTTTTTCGTTCATGTTGGAAACTCCTTTCTGACATAAAAATAGGAGACGCCAAGTGCTATTTCTGCATCTGACCTCTCTTTTTTAACTTGCGTTCTTTAATTGCTCTTCCAACGCAGCCGGAATGGGGATACCGGCTTTCTTTGCGTAGGCTTTGAAATACATCTGGATACGCATACCCAGCAGCGTATTTCGCTTTCCAATCTCATTACGATGGATTGCCATAAACAATACCTGTTTCTGCCCAATCAGCACCACCCGCTTTTTGGCACGCGTGATTCCGGTGTAGAGCAGATTACGGTACATCATGATGGTGTGCGCTTTGAGCAGCGGCATAATGACGGTCTCATACTCAGAGCCCATAGCCTTGTGGATCGTAGTAGCATAAGCCAGATCCACATTGCTCAAATCATCTACGCCGTATTCCAGTGTTCTGCCAGCGCCAAAATCCATGCCGATTTTTTTACCCTGGTCAGTGTCCTTAATATACCGGATGAAGCCCAGATCTCCATTAGAGACCTTTTCTGTGTTCTTGGTCTGCATGATGCGGTCATTGACCCGGAATATCTTGGGGCCAAACTTGATTTCCTCCTCCGCAGAGCGGAATGGGTTGACCAATTCACGAATGGTCTCATTCAGCTGTTCCGACGACGCGGCGCCTTCTGAACGGAAAGGTGAAAGAATCTGCACATTCTCAATGCCACTCTCCTGTATCTCCAAACAATACCGTTCTGTAATCTTTTCAGCGGTGTCTTCCTGACTATCACCAGACACGAAAACAAAGTCCGGTCCGTAAAACAGTTTGGTATTGCCCTCGTTGATAAATTTGGCATTATAGGCAATCAGACTATCCTTCGACTGACGGAAAATCTGATCCAGCACCGTTACTGGGACGATTTTGGTTTCGATGATTTCACGAAACACATTTCCGGCTCCTACGCTCGGAAGCTGATCTGGGTCGCCTACCAGTACGATTCTGGCATTTATCTTCATGCGTTCAAAAAATTTCTCAGCAAGCCACATACCCCCCATGGAAAACTCATCCACAATGATTAAATCGGCCGACAGTGGCTCTGACTTTCTGTTCCGGCTACCCTCATCCTCTTCACTGGTCAGTCCCAGACCACTGTGTAATGTTCGGGCATCCTCAAAGCCGGTACTCTCCGACATCCTGCGGCTTGCCCGACCGGTAGGCGCCATAAGAGCAATTTTGCCATCAGGGTGCAGCCGCCGGTAAACCTCAAGTATCGTCCGCAGCACTGTTGTTTTACCAGTACCAGGAGAACCCGTAATCACTGACAAGCCATGCCTAAATGCTGCATAGACCGCAGCCTCCTGCTGTGCAGACAGGCGCAGCCCCATTTCAACCTTGACCTGTTCCAGCACCGGCGCAATATGCTCTACTGGCATCTGGGCGACCAGACGCTGGGCGATCCGGCGCGCCGTTTCGTCCTCTTGGGCAAACACTCTGGGAAGATAGATATTATCCTTCACAGAAACGAATGCTCCATTCAGGATCATTTCCTGCATCATATCCCTGACTTCCTGCTGATGCAGGCGAAGCTCCGGTACAGGTATCTTCTCATTGAGCAGTTTCAGCGCTGATTTCTCCAGTTCTTCAGAACTGATGTACAGATGGCCTCGTTTACTCTTGCCCTCATCCAGCGCACAAAAGACAGCCCCTTTGATACGCATAGGGTCATGGAGATCACCCCCGCTCTTTTGTACGATTGCATCTACCCGCCGAAATCCAAAGCCGGAGATCTGGCAAAGCTCAAATGGGCTCTTTTCCAAAATCTCTACGCTGGTCGGGCCGAAATATTGATATATTTTCAATGCCGTCTTGGGAGTAATCTTAAACGGTGCCAGCAAGGTCATAATTCCTTGGAGCATACGGTTTTCTGCATAAGAGGCTCTGATGTCCTCCAATTTATTTTCCGTAATACCCCGGATCTCCAACAGCCGCTCCGGCTGGTGTTCCAGAATATCCAGTGTGGCCACACCGAACCGCTCCACAATGTCTGCGGCAGTTTTAGGACCAATCCCTTTGATAAGCCCGGAGGCAAGATAGCCCTCTACGCCGTTTTTTGTTCTGGGCACAATTTCACGCCACTGCTCCACCTGGAGTTGGACACCATACTTGCCCTTTGTCCATTCACCATCCAGTTCCAGCTCTACCGCATCTGTCCGTGGAATCTCATACCCCACAGCTGTAAAGCGGATCAAATGGTCTTTGTACCGCCTGTTTGACCTGGCCTCGGCTGGCACGCTCTGATCTGCGGTTTTTACACTGACGATACAAAACTTATTGGCAGGATTATAAAAAATCGTCCCGTCGTAGGTACCAATACAATTCATCCTTTTTCACCTCACTAAGCGGCCTCCATAATTGAGGCTCTAACGCTGAACCGTCTGGATTCGGATACTGTAACAAACTGCTCGTAAATATCCGGATGCTCCAGTTTCAACCGAAGCAGGTTATCCTTGTCGATGATGGACTTGCGAACAGGGGTATAGGTAACCGTATAGTTCACTCCCTCCTGCTCACAGACTGCAGTACAGCTGGTACCCATTTCCGCAATCAACAGCGCCTTCAGACGCTGAATATCCTTGTCGATTTCTTTGGAGTACACCTCTGCATTTTTCTTTTCATCCAGAAGCCGCAAATACTGCATGAGTTTTGCAGTCATATCCAGGTCGAGTGCAACGGCCGGGGCATTTTTATCTGCCGGGCCAAAGTGTTTGCGTGCGCTCTCAATAATCAAGGCCCCACTTTCTGTATAGGGCGGCGGCACATGGCGCTGCACATGGTTTTCCCAGAAATACTGCTCCAAAAAGACCATCTCAGCCTCATACTCGAAATCACGCTTGACCTCCCGGATAATAACTTCCTCCTCGTTGTTACCATACAGGCAGCAAAAGAAACATCGGTCAAGATCCGTTACCGCCATATAATGACGCCCCTGAGATTCATAGTAGACTGGAACAGTCTCCTTCCCATTCATCCACCAGTTATCTCTGGCATTATAGTTTGTGGTCTTGATCTCAAGGATCGCTGTGGTGCCATCCGGCAGTTCCACAAAGTAGTCCACATCAGCCAGCATCCAAGGATACTGTGGGTGCTGGAACATCTTTTTGATCTGGTAGACCCGATATCCAGTTTTCCGCTCGAATATCTTTGCTACCAGAGGCTCCAGCAAATGCCCCATTTCCATGGCAACCCAGTTGCCCTCATCATCTTCCACTGACGCTATGTTCAGTTTGTCGTAGTACAGATCCCTGGCTGTCCGGAATGGAGAAGTGCCAAAGATCGCCGATACATCGCTGCCGCCGATTCCACGGCGCCGGTAATCCAGCCAGTCTTCTTCTGAAAGATCTGCCGTTTCTACCAGCACCAGCGGTTCATGCCGCTTTCGTTCAGCACTACTGCTGCCAGACATATCAAATCCCCCTTCGTGATCTTCGGGGCAAAATAACTGCCCTCGCCATTGGTGCAACATTTCGGGGCCGGAGCGAAGATACTGCCTGTCTCTTCATCTTCCAGTCCGTGGAGTGTGCCGGCTTGACCCGCCGACCATTCTGCTTTCTTTTCTGCTTCACATTCATGTACATGACCTGCCTTTCTCAGTTTTGATTTATCCTTAAAGCCCTTTCAGGCTTACAGGCAATAAAAAAGCGAGAATGACAGACGGCATAAAGCCTGGCGTCCATAGTTGCCTATGAACCGATGTCATTCTCGCAATGGTGGGTAAATCCCGTAAAATAAAAAAAGCCAGCAATATACCGGCCTGAAAAGGCGCAGTGATACTACTGACACAAGTACAAAATTAACAGCGTGTGCAATGCAGTCATTACTCCGCAACACAAGCCCTAAAGCCTGTGTACCCTGACGGGCAACGCACAAAAATCAATTACATTGCAATTCTAACACAATATATAGTGTTTGTCAATTCAAACATTCTATATATTGATTTTTGGATTTTCTTTAAATTTTCTTTCCTCTTTGCAGAAGTTCTTTCTTCCCCGCCTATTTATAGGATGTATCGGATCATTTGGTAATACCGGATGATCCCTACGCTCTTTTAGTACCTTGACAAGTTCATAACCTCTATGGGGAGTTATACAGGAATTCTGGACAGTGTGCGATGACCACAGAAGCGCGCCCATAATCGAAGTGCTGCACAGCAGCAGCCTGAAATACACGGCAGAACCGTTCTGGCGTAGGAAATGGCCCCATTAGAGTTCTTTTGTTATTTCAATACCTCCTGACCTCAAGACCGTTTTCATTGTTTTTGTTGAAAACCTTCTTCTACAAATCGTAAGGGATCATTGTAATCGAAAAAAGGAGGACGATTATGGAGAAAAGAAAACCGAATGACCTACCGCCGGAGCAGTGCTTGGCTGTTGATACCGATACCCTTTGCAAACTGTTGTGCTGTGGAAGGCACACTGCAGTACAGATTGGGGATCTTGCCAATGCACGCATTACCATGAACACCCGTGTCCTATGGAGTGTCCAGCGTATCAAAGAATATCTTTATGATATTTCCGGCTAAATAACCATGCCAGTAAGGCGCACTACACTTTTATAATCAGGAGGTACCAGTAATGGCAAAAGTGAGAAAAGACAACAAAGGACGAAATCTTCGGCCCGGAGAAACACAACGGGCAGATGGCAGCTATATGTATGTCTACAAATTAGGCACTAAAAAGAAATATCTTTACGACTCCGATCTCGCAAGTCTTCGTGTCAAAGAAAAGCAGATCAACAAAGATAAGGATGATGGCATCCGTACTCAGGAAGCCATGAAGCTTACCCTGAATGATATGTTCAAGGTCTACATGAATAACAACATCAAACTGAAGCCCTCCACCAGAGCAAATTATCTTTACCTGTGGGACTTCTATGTGAAAGAAGAGCCTTTCGCTAACATGCCTCTGCCACAAATCCACAGAAGTGATATTCTCGCGTTTTATACCAAACTGCTGAAACACGGTTTTGCTATCAACTCACTGGAGAGCATCAACACCATTGTTCACCCTACGCTTGAAATGGCCGTGGACGACGATTACATCCGCAAAAATCCCAGCAAGGGCATTTACCGCAAGCTCAAGACGGATGGCAGCGCTCCAAAGCCTAAACGGCGGATCGCACTCACTAAAACGCAACAGCAGAATTTCCTGCGTTTTATTGCCAAGTCCCCTACATACAGCCATTGGCTCCCCATCATGACTGTGCTCCTTGGAACAGGAATGCGTGTAGCAGAATGTACCGGCATTACCAAAAGCGATATTAACTTGAGCGAAAACACAATCTCGGTCAACCACAACTTAATCTACCGGGTCATTGACGGAAAAGCCGGATTTCACATTACCACTCCCAAAACTGAGAGCGGTACACGAATTATCCCTATCCTCTATCCAGAGGTGGCCGAGCAGCTTCGCCTCCAGATTGAAACCATCGACGCATTGTATCCAGACGATCAACTGGTGTTAGGAGGAGTTCACGGTTTTGTTTTCCGCAACCGAACCGGCTCATTCATGAGCGCCCACAATATCAATCGGGCGATTGAGAGAATCAGCGTAACTTACAACATGGAGGAAATGGATCAGGCTGAACTGGAAGACCGTGAACCGGATCTGCTCCCTCATTTTAGTGTTCACAACTTGCGGCACACCTTCTGTACCCGGCTCTGCGAAAGCACCAACGATGTTAAATTCATTCAGCAAGTCATGGGGCATGCCGATTTCTCTACTACAATGGACATCTACACCCATATCACACAAGAGAATATGCAGGAGAAGGCAAAAAACATTAGTGTGAACATGAAGCTGATGTAAAAAGAAAGGCGAATCTGCATTTTATAAGCAGATCCGCCTTTCATATTGCTTCATCCGGTTTCGTAGGGTCTCGCGCAAAAGTTGTAGAAAAGTTGTAGTAACGCGATTTTTTGTAGTAAATGACCTCTTTAGTACAGCTTTGCTCCTGCCGGAATACTGTCATCCAGCATCAAAAGATTTAAGCCTTCCCGTCCGTCATACTCGTACACTGCGGAAATCAGCATACCCTCGGAATCAATGCCCATCATCTTTCTCGGCGGCAGGTTCACGATAGCGATTGCTGTCTTACCAACCAGCTCTTCCGGCTCGTAATACTCGTGAATACCGCTTAAGATCACGCGATCCTTGCGTTCCCCGTCATCCAGTGTGAACTTCAGCAGCTTTTTGGATTTTGCAACTGCCTCACATGCCAGAATCTTAACCGCACGGAAATCGGATTTTGCAAATGTATCGAAATCTACCATTTCTTCAAAAATAGGCTCAATCTTCACATTGGAGAAATCAACCCTCTCAGTGACCTTTGCTGCAGGCGCTGCTTCGGAAGTCTTGGATGCCTTCTTATCAGCGTCCAGAGGCTTCATTGTCGGGAACAGGATAACGTCTCTGATAGAAACGGATTCTGTCAGCAGCATAACAAATCTGTCGATACCAACACCCAGACCGCCTGTAGGGGGCATACCGTATTCCAGCGCAGTCAGGAAGTCCTCATCAATCATATTTGCCTCATCGTCGCCGTTTTCGCGCAGATATTCCTGATATTCAAAACGCGCACGCTGGTCGATGGGATCGTTCAGCTCGGAATATGCGTTGCCGTATTCTCTGCCGACAATAAACAGCTCGAATCTTTCTGTAAATTCGGGTTTGTCGGGCTTTCTCTTTGTCAGAGGAGAAATTTCTACAGGGTAATCAATGATGAAGGTAGGCTGAATCAGGTTCTTTTCTACGAATTCTTCAAAGAACAGGTTCAGAATATCGCCCTTTACATGGCGTTCTTCAAATTCCACGCCCTTTTCTGCCGCGATTTTCTTTGCTTCCTCTGTATCCTTCACCTGGTCGAAATCAACGCCTGTAAACTGCTTTACGGCATCTGTCATTGTGATTCTTGCGAAGGGCTGCCCCAGATCCAGATCATAGCCGCCGTAGGTAATCTTTGTTGTGCCCAGCACGTTCTGTGCTACGGTGCGGAACATTTCCTCCGTAATGTCCATCATGCCCTTGTAATCTGTGTAGGCCTGATACAGCTCCATCAGCGTGAATTCCGGGTTATGACGAACGGAAATGCCCTCGTTTCTGAATACACGACCGATTTCATATACTCTTTCAAAGCCGCCGACAATCAGTCTCTTCAGGGGCAGCTCCAGCGCAATACGGCAGTACATATCAATATCCAGTGTATTGTGGTGTGTGATAAAGGGTCTTGCGGACGCACCGCCGGGGATGGTCTGCAAAACGGGAGTTTCTACCTCTAAGAAGCCCTTTGCGTCCAAAAACCTTCTGATTTCTGTAATAATTTTGGAACGCTTGATAAAGGTATCTCTGGATTCGGGGTTTACAATCAGGTCTACATATCTCTGTCTGTAGCGCAGCTCCTGATCCTTCAGACCATGGAACTTTTCGGGCAGAACCTGCAGGCTCTTGGAAAGCAGAACAACCTCTTTTGCGTGTACGGAAATTTCGCCTGTTTTTGTTTTGAATACAAAGCCCTTGATGCCGATGATATCACCGATGTCATATTTTTTGAATGCAGCGTAATCCTCCTCGCCGATGTCATTCTTGCTGACATAGGACTGCATCAGACCGTTTCTGTCCTGAATATTGCAGAAGGATGCCTTCCCCATGATACGCTTGCTCATCAGTCTGCCTGCGATGCAAACATCCTTATTTTCCAGCGCATCAAAGTTCGCTCTGATTTCGTCGCTGTGGTGTGTCACGTCATATTTTACAATCTGGAAGGGGTCCTTGCCTGCTTCCTGCATCTGTGCCAGCTTTTCTCTTCTGATTCTATTCTGTTCACTCAGCTCCTGCTGGGTCAACTCCTTATTTTCTTCTGCCACTTTTCTTCCTCCTGTCCGTTCTTTTGTAATGGTTTTATTTTGTAAATCTCAGCACCTTGAATTCCACTTCGCCGTCAGGTGTTTCAATCATAATGATATCGTCCTTTTTATGTCCCAGAAGTGCCATACCGACAGGGGATTCGTTGGAAATTCTGCCGTTCATGGGGTCTGCCTCTGCAGAGCCTACAATGGTGTATTCCATTTCCTCGTCAAATTCCACATCCAGCACCGTTACGGTCGTACCCAGGCTGATGGTATCCTTTGCACCCTCTTCTTCATCGATAACCTCTGCATTGCGCAGCATTTTTTCCAGCTGCACGATACGCGCTTCGATTTCTGCCTGTTCTTCCTTCGCTGCATCATATTCGGCGTTTTCGGAAAGGTCACCCTGACCTCTTGCTTCTTTAATTTTTTCTGCTACGTCTTTTCTGCGGACGGTTTTCAGGTTTTCCAGCTCCGCCTCCATGTTTTTCAGACCGTCATAGGTCAAAACAACTTTCTTTTCTGTCATGGGTGTGTCACTCCTCGTTTTAGTCTCATTTCATGCTTTCCTCGTTTTAGACAAGGAAAAAAGGAAGGCTTGCGATTACCCTCCCGAACTATCGTAATATTATATACTGATTCCGACCGGATTGTCAACGCTTTTTCCTTGAAAAATCAAGGCTTCTTATCCGGATGCGGCTTTATTTTTACCCTTTTGCCAAAGGCGGAAAAGCCCGAAATGGAAAAGCCCTTCTCCTGCAAGGCGGAAAACAGCCGCTCCCCGTCCCAATCCTCTGCCGAAAAGCCTTCCCGAAACGCCTCACAGCCAAGGTATGCCCTCGCCTCGGCAAGCCTGCCCTCCATCTGCTCACCGCCCTCTGCCGCCATGCGGAAAAAGAACCCCTCCGCCGCCGAAATATCCGGACGCAGACTCCTAAGCCGCCGCAGAACAGGGCGATTGCCTGCGAAATCCAGCCAGATGCACCCCCGCTTCAGAATATGCTCATAGGCACGCTGCTCCATGCCGCAGGAAAGCACCACATCCGCCGCCCCAAGCGCAGCATTTTTCGGGGAGGAAAAGACCTCCGCCATCAAGCCGCGCTCCGCATAAAGCCGCTGCACCACGCCCTCTGCCGTTTCCGGCTCCTGCGTAAAAATGGCAAGGCGGTTCACCTCATTTCCCAGAGAGGAAAGCACCCTCCCCCAGATATGCGGCTCGCCCCCTGCCAGAAGAAATGCCGATTCCTCCGGATTTCTGCCCTGCCGGCGCAATGCCTCTGCCGCACCTGCGAAGGCAAAAAGCTGTGCCAGCCTGCGCCCCTCGGCAAAGGGAAGCCGTTCTCTGGGAAATTCTCCCTCGGCAGGCGGCACAATGATGGCGGCACCCGCTTCCTCCAGGGCTGCCAGAAGGCGTGATGCCCCCCTTCTCCAATCTGCTGTCAGTACGGCTGTCCGCTCTGCCTGCAAAATGCCTGTCAGTACCCCGTCCACTCGTGTCAGTGTGTACGGGTAAGTGTCCACTGTTTTTCTCTGTCTCCACCGCTGCGGCAGCAGTTTTGTCCACTTAGGAAGGACAGGCTCCTCCCCCTCTTCCAGAAATCGCACTCTTGCCGGTTCCATGCTCTATTCCCCCTTTTCCGATAGGCTTTTTCCCTGTTTTGTCAGAGAAATTCGCCTGCTTTTTCCTTAAAATTCCATACGATTCCAAAAAATTACATCCGTTTGTACTTTTCTTAATGCAAAACTAACAAGTATTTAATTTTGTACACAAAATACAGGTTCTTTTTCTCGTACAGTATTGACAATAAAATTTCAATAATCTAACATAAAATTATACAAAAGATAGCAATTTCCCATTCAGACGGGAACCCGATACAGGATAACAAATCACTATTTCTATCCCTTAT
>ERZ835980.3134-NODE-3134-length-13347-cov-2.858185_pt1 | contig 13347 bp, 7 predicted proteins | sample MGYA00519943_ERZ835980 | MGnify/ENA primary metagenome ERZ835980 (study PRJEB31850, sample SAMEA3708791) | human gut metagenome | biome: human gut; feature: human-associated habitat; material: faeces | place: China | collected 2014 ... | reverse complement strand
CACCATTGTCGGCCTAATCCGCGGTCTTTCATGCAGCAGGGGCTCCCAATGTTTTTATGTCCTGCTCATATCGTCTCTGCCGGCAGTGGGGGACGGTCCTTAGAGCTGCAGCGCGCCATGAGCGACGAGGCGAAGCGGATCATCCTGTCTTTCGAGTTCTAAGCAGAATTCCCCGTCTCTGAGTAATGATTAGTGCGCATTTGTGCGTATTTGTGTGCGTAGGATTGCGTGGCTATGCGTGTATAAGCGCCGTCTGCGGCTGTATTTTGCCATTTAGCGGTTATATACGCAAAAGTACGCACATACGCGCTAATTTGTGCGAATATAGAGACGGCAGAAATGTTAGACGCTCCATGACCCAGGAGGCACATATGGCAGATTCCAAGCAGGCTCCGCTCGACGCCGCGGCAGCCGCCAAAGCAGCGTTCGCTTCGGTCCAGGACAAGCCGTTCCCTAACGACATCTTTACGGCTCCCGAGCTCCGTTGGGCCGTGATCGGTTGCGGCGTTATTGCCAACCAGATGGCCCAATCTCTCGCCCTTGCCGGCCGCAAGCTTGCGGGTGTCGCCAACCGCACGCTGTCCAAGGCTCAAGCTTTTGCTGAGCAGTATGGCATCGAGAAGGTCTATGAAACGGTCGAGGACCTCTATGCCGATCCTGACATCGACGCCGTCTATATCACCACGCCGCACAACACGCATATCACCTATCTGCGTGCCGCGCTGGCCGCTGGCAAGCACGTGCTCTGCGAAAAGGCCATTACCCTCAACTCTGCCGAGCTCGACGAGGCCCGTGCCATCGCCGACGAGTACAACGTGGTCCTTATGGATGCCACCACGGTGCTCCACATGCCGCTGTATCAGGAGCTGCGCCGGCGCATGGATGCGGGCGACTTTGGCCGCATGAACCTCGCCCAGCTCAACTTTGGCAGCTATAAGGAGTACGGCGACCTGACCAACCGTTTCTACAATCGCAACCTCGCCGGCGGTGCCATGCTCGATATTGGCGTGTATGCCCTGTCCGTTATGCGCCTGTTTATGGCGAGCCAGCCCGCCGAGGTAGTTTCGCTGGGCAACACCTGCGAGACGGGTGTCGATGTTGCGGGCGGCATTGTCTGCCGTAACGCCGAGCAGCAGCTGGGCGTCGTGAGCCTTACGCTCCACTCCAAGCAGCCCAAGCGCTCGGTCATCAGCTTCGACAAGTGCTATATCGAGGTCAACGAATATCCGCGTGCCGATCACGCGACCATCGTGTGGACTGCGGACGGCCACCGCGAGGAGGTCCATGCCGGCACTGAGGCTTACGCCCTTTGCTATGAGATGGCCGATCTAGAGAAGGCTGTTGCCGGTGACGACTCCAAGCGCGAGCTTCTGAGCTATGCCTCTGATGTAATGGAGCTTATGACCAAGCTTCGCGCCGACTGGGGAGTCGTGTACCCCGAGGAGGACTAAGCGATGCTTGCGGAGGATAGGCTCAACGCGATCGTTTCGATGGTGCAGCAGGCCGGCTCGGTAACGGTGCCGGAGCTTGCCGAGGCCCTGGGCGTGACAGCGTCTACCATTCGGCGCGATCTGCAGACGCTCGACCGCGCGCACCGTATCGCCAAGGTGCACGGAGGTGCGACGAGTCTGGAGCGCGCGCACGTGACGCGCGACCTAACGATCAGTGAGCGCAGTGATCTCCATAACGACGACAAGGAGCGTATCTGCGCCCGTGCGGCGGCGCTCGTGGAGCCCGAGAGCTTTGTATACATCGACTCGGGTTCGACGACGCTCAGGCTCATCGAGCATCTTCCGCATCTCGAAGGGGTAACCTATGTGACTGATTCCGTGCTCCATGCTCAGCATCTCGCTTTGCGCGGCATACGTACCGTGGTGCTGGGCGGCGAGCTCAAACCCGAGACTGAGGCGCTCGTCGGTCCCGATGCCTTGGCAACCCTGGACCGCTACAACTTCAACTGCGGCTTTTGGGGCTCTAACGGCATCGCCGCCGAGCAGGGCTTCACGGCGCCCGATATCGAGGAGGCCCAAGTAAAGCGCATCTCGATGCGCCATACGGCCAAACGCTTCGTAATCTCGGACGCCAGCAAATTTGGCATGGTGGCGCCCGTCAAGTTCGCGGACTTCCGCGACGCAACAATTATTACCGCGGGCGAAGTGCCCGCCAAGTACCGGGCAATGGACAACGTCATCACGGTCTAGCGAGCGGGGGCGGGCTAAGGCCAAAACCACCACAAAGGTGCCTGTCCCCATTGTGGTGGTTAGTAACGAAAACCGAGTAGTTTTCTCAATAGAAAAGCGGCAACGTCCATTACGGGCGTTACCGCTTTCGTTGTCTACCGGTTTTGTCTAAGTCTGTAACAACCAGACCGTTAAAAGTGGGCCAGGTGTTACAGATCGAGATACTTACGTACCGCGCCGTCCCTTTGTCTCGATCTGTAACATCTGTGACCGATTTTGGCGAGTTACTGTTAGAGATTGAGATTTTCCCTTAAGGGGGATTTGAATGTCTCGATCTGTAACAGATAGACCGGAAAACGGGTTCTAACTGTTACAGATCGAGACGTTTTGGGACCGCGGCTGAGTCATCGTGGCGGCTTGACGTTTGACCAGATAAAACCTATCAAAATAAACCTGTCCCTTTTTTTGAAGGATTTAGGGCTCCCAGGGGCAGGGGGCTTCGATGTGAATGTGCTCGCCGGTTACGGGATGCGTGAAGGACACGCTGTGGGCGTGGAGCATCAGGCCGCAGGGGCGCGGCGTTCCGTACAGGTCGTCGCCAACCAAGGGATGATGCTCGCTCGCCAGATGCACACGGATTTGGTGCTTGCGGCCGGTGAGCAGCTCGACATCGATATACGAGCGCGTGGGCAGGCCACGACGGCTCTTAAGACGCTTGAGCACCTTCACGCGCGTTTGAGACGGCTTGCCGCTGGCGCCGACGCGCATCTTTCGGCTGTCGTGACGGTCGCGGGCGATGGGCTTGTCGATGAGCTTTTCGTTCCAGTCGATCTTGCCCTCGGCGAGCGCCAGGTAGTGCTTTTCGAAAGCGTGGTCGATGACCATCTGGTCAAAGGCGGGCTGCGTCTGCTTGTCGAGCGAGAACAACACCACGCCGGTGGTGTCACGGTCCAGGCGGTTGAGCGGCTGCATGTCGGTCGCGGCAAAGCCGTCGCCCATCGCCAGCAGCAGGTCGCTGGCGTAGTCGGTGAGCGTGCGCTCGCCGGTGCACGATCATGCCGGCAGGCTTGTCGATGGCCATGAGCCAGGCGTCGCAGTAGAGGACTTGAGGTTCTTCGTTCACGTGTAAGCCTTTCGGTTAGCTGATTCCCACAAACATGCAGCCCGAGGTCGCCCCGCGTAGGCGGGCGGCGGGCTTGCGGCCGGTCTGCGCTGCTTCGACGGCACGACGGACGCGGGCGACGGCACGGCCCACCTCATCCGTCTCGAGCAGTGTTCCGTCCACCATGAGACGACGCACGCCAGCATCGAGCAGCTGAGGAACCTGCGGCGTGAGGTCGATGGGGTAGGCATCGTACAGGCGAGAACGGCCGTGGATGTCGGTGCGGACGGGCATGACCTTTCCGTCGATATTCTTGAGCGAGAGCTTGCGGGCACGCAGGCGGCAGTTGGCACAATCGTGGATGCAGCCGTTGGCAACCTGCAGAATGCAATGCTCGCTTGTCATGACGCGCGGGCGGCCAAAGACGGTGATGCCCAGAGCCGCGGGCGCGGCGGCGCCGAGCGAGACAATCTCGTCGAGCGTGATCTCGGGCGAGAACCAAAACGCACCGGCTCCGCGCTCGGCAAGCGCTTCCATGCAGGGCGTGTTATGAACCGGCAGGCAAGAGCGAATCTCGGCCGTGGCGCCAACCTGGGCGGCCAGGGCAAGCTCGGAGATATTGCCGACGGCGACGGTGGCTCCGGCATTGATCCAGGGATCGACGCGCTCGTGGTCAACGGCGCGGCAGACCTCGTCGAGTACGGGCACGATACCCTGCTCAAATACATCGGCAGGGGAGAGTCCGACAGCCTCGAGCGCATCGGTGGTCATGTAGATGCGCGCGGCGCCCTCGGCGCGAGCTGCCTCGGCGGCCTCGAGCGAGGTGACAGTGGCGCAGATCTGCGGCTCGTCGCGGTAGTGCTCGGGCATGGGGCGCGAACATTTGTCGAGCACCGGCAACTCGAGTGTTGTCGCGCGCTCCGCGTACGGTGCCAGAATGGCCTCTTCCAGCGCCTTGCAAGCGGCGGTGCGTACCTTGTGCACAGCGGAGAAGCCCATGCCGCAGCCCTCATCGAGCGTCACATCAAAGCTCGCTGCCTCAAAGGGCGAGGAGCCCATGCGGCCCACATGCTCAACCAGGTCTGCCGCCTCGATGGCGCGGGTCTTGGCGGCCTCGACGGTGAAGCCCGTGGCGGTGGCGGTGAGCGCGGGGCTGTCACAGCAGGTGAGTGTGACGGTAAACGGCTCGCCCAGGCGTGCCACGACGGACACATCAACAGCTCGGCGGCGCAGCACATCGCGCTTGAGTGCGGCGCCGGCGGCGTCGATGGCACGCTGACTGCGAATCACGCGGACGCGGCAGCCCTCGGGCATGCTGCGGGGCACGCGGCACTCGATGATGTCGCCGGCAGCGGCATCATCGGCGGCAATGGTGGTCAGGAACTGGTCAAACTCGTTATCGTGGCGAAGCTCCAGCAGGTCGCCCTTGCCCACGGGCTCAAACAGCTCAATGCGGGCGATGGCGGCGCGGCGACGGCGGTCGTCGGGCTTGAGACCGCGCACATTGCGGTTGGCCAAGCGGCTGCCCAGCACCGTGCCCACGATCTGGCCGCGGTTGTTGGAACGCTCGTAGCTCATCATCTCGTCGCCCGAGGTGCCGTCCTGATAGGCGTGCGTAAAGTCGCGGTTGAAGCAGCGCTTGAGCTGGCGCTGGCGGGCGGCTTCCTCGTCCTTGGTAACGGCGGCTCCGGATAGCATGTCGTCAATTTCGTGACGATACACATCAACGATGGAGTACACGTAATCGGGCGCCTTCATGCGGCCCTCGAGTTTGAGCGACGCGGCGCCGGCGTCATACAGACGGCGAACGAGCTGCGAAGTGTTGGTGTCGCGCGGGCATAGAGCGCGCTCGCGACCGGCAGGGGAGAGCGTACGTCCGTTCTCGTCGATCAGCTCGTAGGGCAGGCGGCAGGGCTGGGCGCACATGCCGCGGTTGGCCGATCGCCCCGCCATGGCAAAGCTCGAAAGCAGGCACAGGCCCGAGTAGCAAAAGCAGATGGCGCCGTGGCTAAAGACCTCAAGGTCCACATCGGGCGCGGCATCGTGAATGGTGGCAATCTCGTCGATGGAAAGCTCGCGCGAGAGAGTCACGCGGTCGGCGCCCTGCTCGCGGCACCAAAGGGTTCCGCGGTCGTCGTGGATGTTTGCTTGGGTTGAGATGTGCGTCTCGATGCCGGGCATCGTGCGCTTGACCTCAAAGAACAGGCCCCAGTCCTGGATGATAAAGGCGTCGGCGCCCAACGTGGAGCAGCGGTGGATGAGTTGCAACGCATCGCCCATCTCGGACTGCTTGATGACGATGTTGACCGTGACGTAGACGCGCGACCCGGCTAGATGCGCGGCGCGGCAGGCTTGCTCAAAGGCCTCGTCGGTAAAGTTGGTGGCCTTGCGGCGGGCGTTGAAGCTGCCCATGCCGCAGTAGATGGCGTCTGCCCCGGCGGCGAGTGCGGCGGCAAAGGGCTCGGGCCCTCCGGCGGGCGCCAAAAGCTCGGGTCTGCGGTTGGTGGTTCGACTGGCGGTTGCGGTCATATCCTGCCTTTCAAAATGCTCAGATATTCAAAAGTATAGTGGTGCTGTTGCGGCGGACGAGCCATGTGGCCCAAGCAGGATAAAGTCTTCAGCAGCCCTTGCAGCAAAAATGAACCGTTTCCCTCCGTCCCCTATGGATCACCTGATCGGCTGGGGACTGAGGGAAGCGGATCGTTTTGAGCTTCACCGTCCGGTCGTGCCGTTCAGCGGCCGACAGACGCCGTTGGGCGATAAAAGATTCTCGCAACGTGATAATAATCTTGCATCGCGCGGAAACCTTGAGTACTATCCCAATCAAGCGCGGCGTTCAGACCGAACTGTGCCTCCCGGTGTGAACGCCGCGCTCACGCTCTTTCAACTGATCGTAAGGAGATAAACATGAGCAAGACCGTCGTGTCTTCCGATAACGCACCCGCAGCCATCGGTCCGTATTCCCCCGGCATCCAGACCGGCAGCATGGTGTTCCTGTCCGGCCAGCTGGGCATCGACCCCGCAACCGGCAAGATGCCCGAGGGCGTCGAGGCTCAGGCCAAGCAGTCCCTTGCTAACGTCGAGGCCCTGCTGACCGCTGCCGGCGCTACCTTTGCCGATGTCGTCAAGACCACGGTTTACCTGGCCGACATCGCCGACTTCGCTGCCGTGAACGAGATTTATGCCTCCAAGTTCGAGGCTCCGTTCCCCGCGCGCAGCGCTTTCCAGGTTGCCGCCCTTCCGGCCGGCGGTCTGGTCGAGATCGAAGTCGTCGCCGCTCTCTAAGGCGTTGGCAACAGCTAAACATGACATGCAAAAAGACCCTGCAGCGCGAGCTGCAGGGTCTTTTGTCAAGCGGTACGACAAAAATGACCCGTTTCCCCTCGTCCCCAAGGGATCACGTTTAGCCTTCCTTGCGGACTTTTTGCAGGTAGCGGTAGACGCTGGGCTCCGAGATGCCGAGTGCGGTCGCGGCGCAGGCAACAGCGCCCTTGAGCATAAAAACGCCGTTGCCGTTAAGGTGGCGAATAACGTCCACACGATCGGCCTGCCCGAGCGACTCTGACCAAGCGACGCTACATCCAGCCCGCGCGCGCTCAGCAACTCGGCAATGCTGCGGTCGATGAGCTCCTGTGTGGACTCCGAAAGACTTTCGACCTCGATAGACGCGGGGTCCGTGCGTGTCGGCGCCACGTCAAAGCATGCCATGAGCTGCTGCGCCATGGCGTTGATGGATCGCACGGTCGAGAGGTCGGTGTTGACGCAGAGCATGCCGACGATCTCGTTATCCTCGCGGATAAAGTACGTCGCTGACTCCAGCGTCTTGCCACCGGCACCGCGCCCCTCGTAGCCCGTAATAAACGGCAGGTCGCGATACTTGGGGTCGTGCATGATCTTGAGCGCCAGATCGGTGGCGGGACCGCCGACCTTACGGCCGCTCACGATGCCGTTGCGAATATCGACGATGGCGTGGTCGGGATCCGAGAAATCATGCAGCACGATCTCGCTGTTCTTACCGAGTATCTGCTCCAGGAAATCGACCATCGGCAAAAAGCGACGTACGGTCTCGTTCACGGGCAACTCCTTTGGGTGAAATCGGAGATGTTCATAACAATTTTTTCTCATGGTAACACGCTGCTCTTCATCTCGTATATCCGCAGGTACATTGCGTAATACAGACGAACGGTAGGAATTTGGCGGTAAACGGTTGACCAAAAGAAAAGTTAGATGTTATTTTAACCAGACACTTTCCTGACCTGCGGAAATGCATTATCTCAGCTGAAGAATAGTCTGATAACAAAAAATTATTATTGAGAATGAGAATCATCTTTAATACGATATGCAACGAAGGCACAACCTCAACCCCGCACTGCGTCACAATAGAGCGTTAGATGCGAAAACAACTATTTCGAGGATTGGTGGTCAAATGACCCAGGAGACGGTTAAGAACGGCACTGAAGCCCTGTTCACTCGTGAAGGCATGCCTCCCGTTAAAGAAATGATCCCGTGTGCCCTTCAGCACGTACTGGCTTCGTTTGCCGGTATCATCACCCCGGCTGTCATCATGGCCGGCGTCTACGGCTTTAATAGCCAGCAGAGTACCGACATCATCCAGGTCGCGCTCATTCTTTCGGCAATCGACACGGCCCTTCAGGCCTTCGCTCCCTTCCGTCGCATCGGCGGCCTGCCCATCGTCATGGGCGTTTCGTTCGCATTCCTGCCGGCCCTGCAGGCCATGGGTGCCTCGGGCTTTAGCTTTGGCGCGCTGTTGGGCGGCGAGATCGTCGGCGGCGCCGTCGCGGTCCTCTTTGGTCTGGCCTACAGCAAGATAAAGTGGCTGTTCCCGCCCGTCGTGACCGGTACGGTCATCTTCTCCATTGGCGTCTCTCTCTATCCTACGGCCGTCAAGTACATGGCCGGCGGTATGGGCACGCCGCTGTGGGGCACCCCGCAGGCCTGGTGCGTCGCTCTTATCACCTTCGCCGTGGTCTTTGCGCTCGCCAACTTTGGCAAGGGCACGCTCAAGCTGGGATCCGTGTTCTTTGGCATGATCGTTGGCATGATCGTTTCGATCCCCTTTGGCATGATCGACTTCTCCAGCGTCGCCACCGCTCAGGTCTTCGCCCTTCCCAAGCTCATGCCCTACGCGCTCGAGTTTGATCCCGAGGTCTGCATTACCCTCGCCGTCGTGTTCCCCATGGTTGCCATCCAGGTTATCGGTGACGTCTCCGCCGCCTGCCTGGGCTCCATCGACCGTATGCCCACCGAGCGCGAGCTCTCCGGAGCTATCGTGTCCCAGGGCCTCACCTCTATGGTCGGCGGCCTGCTGGGCGGTCTTCCCACCAGCGCCCTTGGCCAGAACGTGGGCATCATCTGCTCCAACAAGGTCGTCAACAAGTGGGTCTTTGTGATCATCGCGGCCGTCTTTGCCATCGCCGGCCTGTTCCCGCAGCTCTCTGCCGTCCTTTCCGCTATCCCGCAGCCCGTCATCGGCGGCGCGACCGTCGGCGTCTTTGGCACCATCACCATGAACGGCGTGCGCATGTTCACCCGCGAGGGCCTCACGCAGCGCACTACCACTATCGTCGGTACCTCTGTCGTCTTTGGCCTGGGTATCTGGATGGCCAGCGGCTGCCTTGCCGGCGAGGGTATGCCCACCTGGGTGTCCACCGTCATCGGCTCCAATGCCGTAACCCCCACCGCCATCATGGCCATTGTCCTTAACCTGATCCTTCCGCAGACGCCGGTCGTGGCTCAGCACATCGATGCCGCCAAGGACGCTGCCGTGGATCTGGTCTTGCCCGAGAGCAAGAAGTAACCAATTCGGTGCTATTCGTCGGCGGACACATCGCCCCGTCCGCCGACGTCATGCGGCGCCAAGCCGCACTTCAAAGGGTTTGTCCCTTTGGTGAAGCGTTGACGGGAGAGGGCCCGTTTCCGGTGTAGGCCGGCGCTTCGCACTCCGCCATGTCAGAGGTGTCAAACCCCGCCTCTGATGTTGAAGGGAGCATCCATGCTTCTGGTCGCTAACGGTTCCGTCTTTACCCGCAACGCGCAGGCCCCGTTCATTCCCAACGGTGCGGTCGCCATTGACGGAGATACGATCGTCGAAGTGGGCCCCGAGTGCGAGCTCAAGGCCAAGTACCCGGATGCCGAGTACGTCGACGCCCAGGGTAACCTCATCATGCCCGGACTCATCAACTGCCACACCCACATCTACTCGGGTCTGGCTCGCGGCCTTGCCATTAAGGGCTGCAACCCCACCAACTTCCTGGAGAATCTTGAGCAGCAGTGGTGGAAGATCGACGACAACCTGACGCTCGACGGCACCAAGGCCAGCGCCTATGCCACGATTCTGGACTCCATCCGCGATGGCGTCACCACGATCTTCGATCACCACGCGAGCTTCTGCGAGATTCCGGGCAGCCTCTTTGCCATTAAGGATGCCGCGCAGGAGCTGGGCATGCGTTCGTGCCTGTGCTACGAGGTCTCCGACCGCCGCGGTCAGGAAAAATGCGACCAGGCCATTGCCGAGAACGCCGAATTTGCCCAGTGGGCCGCCAAGGAGCGTCGCGATAACGACAACCACATGATCGCCGCCATGTTTGGCGGTCACGCCACCTTTACGCTTTCGGACGAGACCATGGACAAGATGGCCGAGGCCAACAACGGCCTGACCGGCTTCCACATCCATGTGTGCGAGGGCATGAATGACGTGTGGGACTCCCGCCTCAACCGTGGTGGCATCAGCCCCGTCGAGCGCCTGCTGCAGCACAACCTGCTGGGTCCCGACACCATGCTCGGCCACTGCATCCACGTGACGCCTGCCGAGATGGATATCGTCAAGGAGTCCGGTACCTGGCTCGTCAACAACCCCGAATCCAATATGGGCAACGCCGTGGGCTGCGCCCCCGTGCTCGAGTTCTTCCGCCGCGGCATCCCCGTGTGCATGGGCACCGACGCCTACACCCACGATATGCTCGAGAGCCTCAAGGTCTTCCTGATCATTCAGCGCCACAACGCAGCCATGCCCAATGTGGGCTGGTGCGAGGCCATGACCATGCTGTTCGAGAATAACGCCAAGATGGCCAGCAAGTACTTCGATCGCAAGCTCGGTGTGCTCGAGGCCGGCGCTGCCGCCGACGTCATCGTCATGGACTACAAGCCCTTTACGCCGCTGAGCGAGGAGAACATCGACGGCCACATGCTCTTTGGCATGATGGGCAAAAACTGCCGCACCACCATCATCAACGGCCGCGTCCTGTACAAGGATCGCGAGTTCGTTGGCATTGATGAGGACAAGATCAACGCGTGGACCATGGCCGAGTCCAAGAAGCTCTGGAGCACGCTCAACGATCGCACGTACTAATTACAAGTAGATTCACGCGCGTCGGATGTTTCGCCGCATCCGACGCGCGTATAGGCGACCTCCGCGGGGTCGCCGGCGCTTGTGCTAGCGCTACACCGTATTTGCGCCCGCCGCGCGGTCTCGCCGGGCGTTACAGAGAGGAGCTCACTATGAGCGACATCATGAGGCCGATCCCGTTTTCGCAGCTGATGAACTGGATCATCGAGGAGCACAAGACCCAGGACGCCATCTTTGGCGTGCGCAAGATGGTCACGACCAACCAGGAGGGCGCGCTTCCCATTTTTGACGAGCGCATCGAGACTCCGTTTGGCCCGGCTGCCGGCCCCAACACGCAGCTGGCCCAGAACATCGTGGCATCCTACGTGGCCGGTTCCCGCTTCTTTGAGCTCAAGACCGTCCAGGTTATGGACGGCGAGGAGCTCTCCAAGTGTGTGAACAAGCCCTGCATCGTGGCTCAGGACGAGTGCTACAACTGCGAATGGTCGACCGAGCTCGAGGTTCCGCAGGCCTTTGCCGAGTACGTGAAGGCATGGTTTGCCTGCCACCTGATCGCTCGCGAGTACGGTCTGGGCAGCCCGGACGGCTTTGTCTTCAACATGTCCGTGGGTTATGACCTCGAGGGTATTAAGAGCCCCAAGGTCGACGCCTACATAGAGGGTATGAAGGACGCCAGCGGCTCTGACGTCTGGAATGAGTGCCGCGCATGGGCGCTCGCCAACCTGGACAAGTTTGAGCATGTCGACGCCGCGTTTGTCGAGTCCATCCCGGCTCGCGTGTCCAACTCCATCACCGAGTCCACGCTGCATGGCTGCCCGCCGGCGGAGATCGAGCGCATCGCGACCTATCTGATTACCGAAAAGGGCCTCAACACCTACATCAAGTGCAACCCCACGCTGCTGGGCTATGAGTTTGCCCGCCAGCGCCTGAACGAGCTGGGCTTTGACTACATCGTCTTCGATGACACGCACTTCCGCGAGGACCTGCAGTGGGCCGACGCCGTGCCCATGTTCGAGCGCCTGATTGCCCTGTGCGCCGAGCGCGGCCTGGAGTTTGGCGTCAAGCTGACCAACACGTTCCCCGTCGACGTGACGAGGAACGAGCTGCCCTCCACCGAGATGTACATGTCCGGTCGTTCGCTGTTCTCGCTGACCATCGAGGCCGCCCGCCGCATTACCGAGCAGTTCGATGGCAAGCTGCGCATCAGCTACTCCGGCGGTGCCACGGTCTACAACATCCGTGCCCTGTACGATGCCGGCATTTGGCCCGTTACCCTGGCGACCGACGTGCTCAAGCCCGGTGGCTACGAGCGCTTTAGCCAGATGGCCGGCGAGTTTACCGATCTGGACGGCAAGCCGTTCGCGGGCGTCTCGCTCGAGGCCGTGACCGCGATCCAGACCGACTCGCTCACCAACCCGCTCTACAAAAAGCCGCTGCGCCCGCTGCCCGACCGCAAGGTCGCCGGCAAGAGCCCGCTTTCCGACTGCTTTACCACGCCGTGCCGCACGAGCTGCCCCATCCAGCAGGATATTCCCGCCTATCTGGCGGCTGTTGACGAGGGCCGCTACGAGGACGCACTCAACATCATCATCGAGCGCAACGCCCTGCCGTTCATTACCGGCACCATCTGCCCGCATCCCTGCGGCCGTGCCTGCGAGCGTGCATTCTACGAGCCCGAGGGCGCCCAGATCCGCGCCAGCAAGCTCAAGGCCGCCCGCGAGGCCATGACCACCGTGCTGCCCAAGCTGCGCGCCCAGGCCATCGCCAACGACGGCGAGCGCAACGTTGCCGTTATCGGCGGCGGCCCGGCCGGCCTGGCGACGGCGTTCTTCCTGACGCGTGCCGGCGTGTCCGTCACCATCTTTGAGGCCCGCGATTCGCTCGGCGGCGTGGTCCGTCACGTGATCCCCGAGTTCCGTATTGCCAGCGACGATATCTCCCACGACGCCGAGCTTTGCCTGGCCTTTGGTGCCAAGGTTCAGCTCAACGCCCGCGTGGAGTCCATTGACGAGCTCAAGGCCCAGGGCTTTACTGACGTGGTCGTGGCCACCGGTGCCTGGATGCCCGGCTCTGCGGGCCTAGGCGAGGGTGCCGAGCTCGATGTGCTGGAGTTCCTCGAGGCCGCCAAGAAGGGCGAGAAACTCGAGCTGGGCGAGGACGTCGTGGTCATTGGCGCCGGCAACACCGCCATGGACGCCGCCCGCGTGGCCAAGCGCCTGGCAGGCGTGAAGAACGTGCGTCTGGTGTATCGCCGCACCAAGAAGTATATGCCCGCCGACGAGCATGAACTGGCCCTGGCCCTTCAAGACGGCGTAGCCTTCGCCGAGCTGGCCGCCCCCGTGGCTCAGGCGGACGGCGTGCTCAAGTGCGAGCAGATGAAGCTGGGCGAGGCTGATGCCTCCGGCCGCCGCAGCCCTGTGGGCACCGGCGAATTCTTCACCGTGCCCTGCGACCTGGTCATCTCCGCTGTGGGTGAGCAGGTGGACGACGCACTCATGAGCGCCAACGGCATCGAGCTGGACAAGAAGGGCCGTCCCGCCTTTAAGACCAATGTGGAGGGCGTGTACGCCGCCGGTGATGCCACCCGCGGCCCCGCCACCGTGGTGGAGGGCATTGCCGACGCCGCCCGTTTTGCCGAGGAGGTCATCGGCGCTCCCCACACCTATGAGATCCCCGCCGAGGCTTATATCACCAAGGCC
>ERZ835980.3128-NODE-3128-length-13389-cov-2.928379_pt1 | contig 13389 bp, 9 predicted proteins | sample MGYA00519943_ERZ835980 | MGnify/ENA primary metagenome ERZ835980 (study PRJEB31850, sample SAMEA3708791) | human gut metagenome | biome: human gut; feature: human-associated habitat; material: faeces | place: China | collected 2014 ... | reverse complement strand
TCGCGCCGATCTTGGCCTCATGGCCGATGGCCGCGTCCTTCGTGCGGATGTCCATGGCGGGGATGGTGTCGGAGCGGCTCTGGTCGTCGAGCATGAGCGACTGGCAGCTTACGGTTGCCTTGGAACCCTCGGCCTTAGGCGTGGCCACGATGGAGCTGCGGAAGGTCTGGATGCCGCCGCTCTTGGAGATGCCCTTGGTCTCGACCGTTGCGGACGTCTCGGGCGCGTTGAGCACGACCTTGCAGCCGGTGTCGAGGTTCTGACCGGCGCCGGCAAAGGTGATGCCGGTAAAGCTCGAGCGGGCGCGGCGGCCGTTGAGCACGCTCATGGGGTAGAGGTAGCCCACGTGGCTGCCGAAGGAGCCGCTGATCCACTCGATGTCGCCATCCTCGTCCACGCGCGCACGCTTGGTGTTGAGGTTGTACATGTTCTTGGACCAGTTCTCGATGGTCGAGTAGCGCAGGTGCGCACGCTTGCCCACAAAGAGCTCCACCGCGCCGGCGTGGAGGTTGGCCACGTTGTACTTGGGCGCGGAGCAGCCCTCGATAAAGTGCAGGTCGGCATCATCCTCGACGATGATGAGCGTGTGCTCAAACTGGCCGGCGCCCTTGGCGTTGAGGCGGAAGTAGCTCTGCAGCGGAAAGTCGAGCTTGGTGCCCTTGGGCACGTAGACAAACGAGCCGCCCGACCACACGGCGCCGTGCAGGGCCGCAAACTTGTGGTCGGTGGGCGGGATGAGCGTCATGAACTTCTCGTGGATGAGCGGCTCCCACTGCGGGTCGTGCAGGGCCTCCTCGATTCCGGAGTAGACGATGCCCATCTTGGACGCCGTGTCCTGCATGTTGTGGTAGACGAGCTCGGAGTCGTACTGCGCGCCGACGCCCGCCAGGTAGCTACGCTCGGCCTCGGGGATGCCCAGGCGCTCAAAGGTGCTCTTGATGTCGTCGGGCACCGACTCCCAGTCGTGCTTTTGGTCGGTGTTGGGTTTGACGTAGGTGACGATGTTGTCCATGTCCAGGCCCTCGATGGAGGGGCCCCACGTCGGGTCGGGGAAACGGTTGAAGATCTCGAGGGACTTGAGGCGCAGATCGAGCATCCACTGCGGCTCGTCCTTCTTGGCGCTGATCTCGCGCACGATGTCGGGTGTAATGCCGGCGTCGAGGCGCTCGAATCCCTCCTCGCCATAGGTGAAGTCGTAGAGGCTGCGGTCGATGTCCGCGACCTCGGTGCGGTTCTTGGTCATTGCGTCGCCCCTTTACGCCTGCTGCTCGGCAGCGGCGGCCTCGACCTTGGCGCGCTGTTCGGCGGCCTCGCGCTCGAAGGTCTCAAAACCGTTCTTGTCGATCCAGGGGATCAGCGAGGCGTCGTCCTCGCGCACGATGTGGCCCTTGACCATAACGTGGACGCGGTCGACATCCAGGTGCTCCAGGATGCGCGTGTTATGCGTGATGATGAGCATGGAGCCGTCGCAGCTCTTGCGGTAGGCGTCCATGCCGTGGCTGACGGTGGAAAGCGCGTCGACGTCCAGGCCCGAGTCGGTTTCATCCAGGATGGCGAGCTTGGGCTGCAGCAGCAGAAGCTGGAGCATCTCGACCTTCTTCTTCTCGCCGCCCGAGAAGCCCACGCCCAGCTCGCGGTTGAGGTAGGCGGTGTCCATGTTGAGCTCGGCCGCGAGCTCCTTTACGCGACGGCGGAACTCCTTGCCTTTCATCTCCAGACCGGGGCGGCCGGCGATGCTAGCGCGCAAAAAGCTCGACAGCGGCACGCCCGGGATCTCGACCGGGGCCTGGAAGCTCAGGAACAGGCCGGCGCGGGAGCGCTTGTCGGTGGTGAGCTCGGTGATGTCTTGGCCATCAAAGACGATGCGACCGTCGTTGACGGTGTAGACCGGGTCGCCCATGACCAGGTGGCCGAGGGTGGACTTGCCGGCGCCGTTGGGGCCCATCAGCACGTGGGTCTCGCCGGCGGCGACGTTGAGGTTGACGTTGTGGAGGATGATCTTCTCGTCCACGGAGGCGGTCAGACCTTCGATGGAAAGCAGCGGATTTGCGCTCATGCTGTCCCTCTCTGTGTATGGTGTACTCATAGGTGTACTAAACCCTAGGAATCTTCTCGGAATAAAGTTACTATGGGTTCGGCGTTAGTCAAGGGAAAACCCGACTAATCCACTCGACTTTTCTAGATGTGGGACAAAATAACCTGTTGTGTTTGTCCCACTTACTTAAGATTTGGGACAAACAAACCTGGTTATGTTGTCCCAGATGCGATGGGAGGGTAGGTATGCTCATTTCTTCTAAGGGACGCTATGCCCTCCGTCTGATGATTTATATCGCAGCGCTTGGTGACGTCGAGGACAAAATCGCCCTGCGCGAGGTCGCCGACCGCGAGCATATCTCGCAAAAGTATTTGGAGCAGCTGGTGCGTCCGCTTATGAAGGCGGGCCTGCTTAAGAGCGTGCGCGGTAAGGGCGGCGGCTACATGATGGCCAAGGACCCGGCCGAAGTGCGTGCTGGCGACATCCTGCGCGCCGTCGAGGGCAGCACGGCTCCGGTGGCGTGCGATGGCATCGACAACAGCTGCGCCCGTAGCGATCTTTGCTCGACCGTCAAATTCTGGCGCGGGCTGGACGACGTGATCGAAAAGTACGTCGACGGCGTGACGTTGGCCGACCTAGCCGCCGTCCCCGAGATCAACTTTGACATTAAGCTGTAGGGCTGCAAATGACATCTCTCGACAAGGTGTATAAGCAAATTGAAGTTTTTGCTCGGGAATGTGACGCCGAGAAGGTTGTGCTGTTTGGTTCCCGCGCTCGAGGTGACAACTTGCCTAAGAGCGATATTGACATCGCCGTAGCAGGTTGCCGGGATTTCGGCCGGTTGTCATATTTGATCGAGGAGCGTCTTGATACTCTTTTAGATGTAGATGTCGTCAATCTCGACGAGTCCTTATCGCGTCAATTGCTCGATGAAATTGCCAGGGATGGTGTGATTCTGTATGAAAAAATATGAGAACTTTGTCAGCGCCTTGGCGAATCTTGAAGATGCGCCCAATCAGGATCTCAACAATGATTTTGTTCAGAGTGGTTTGATTAATAAGTTCAATCTTCAATTTGAACTGAGCTGGAAGCTCCTTAAGCGTCTGCTCGAGTATGAGGGCGCCACGCTTGCCGCGTCGGGGTCTCCTCGTGCCATCTTGAAGGAGTCCTACCGATTCTACGACTTTATTGATGAGGCGGCCTGGCTAGATATGCTCAAAGACCGCAATACGAACGTCCATATCTATGACAACAAGCTCGCTCAAGATTTGATTCAGCGCATCTTGAACGTATATATTCCCGCTTTTTGTCAGTTGAGGGACGGGCTGATGGAGCGATACGGCGAGCTTCTGATGGCGCCCGACGACCAGTTTGTTTAATTCCTTAAGATTTCGCGGAGGGTTGTTGCCGTTTACCGAGGGGTTGTTGTGCAACAACGGGCGAGCTGCAATACTTATTTTTATCTTTGCAAACTGCACTTTAACTACACCAATGCAGGGAGGATCTTATGCAGCCCAAGCATTCTGCGATTGTCGCGGGCCTGACGCTGGCGCTTTCGTTTGGCGCCGTTTCCGCGCCGGCACCCGCCGCTGCCGAGGAGCCCACGCCGGGCGTTGCCTCGGATGCGACCGATATCGATAAGGGTCTCTATACCCAGCAGTCCTTTTCGGGCGTGCTGAGGTCGGTCCAGGGCGTTTCGTTTGTTAACGTGACTCCCGAGATGAAGTACTTCACCAAATATGAGAGTCACGGCAACTATAACCAGGGCTTTTCGTACGGTGACGGTTATAACGCGCTGGGTTATTACCAGTTCGACCGTCGTTGGTCGCTCATTCCGTTTATGAAGCAGGCCTACAACTACAACCCCGAAAAATACAGCATGCTCAAGGATGCGATTGATCGCGGCAGCGAGATTTCCAACATGAGCAATGCCATGTACGAGAACGGCCAGCTCACCGAGTTGGGCCGTATTGCGCAGGAGGCCTTCCAGGGCGCTTATAACATCGATCCTGTTGAGTTCTCAGCTCTTCAAGATGCCTATGCGTACAACTCGTACTATGCGGTGACCGAGGCGTGGCTCAAGAGTGGCCTGGGCATTGATATTTCGGGCCGTGCCGATTGCGTTAAGGGCATGGTGTGGAGCATCACCAACATGTGCGGCACCGGTGGCTGCAGGGACTTCTTCCGTTGGGCGAATCTCTCCAACGATATGTCCGACCGCGAGTTTGTGACGGCGCTTTCCAACAGTGTGGTCAATAACGTGGCGACCAAGTATTCGAGCCAGCCCCAGTATCATGAGGGCTGGAAGAACCGCTACCGCAATGAGCTGAAGGACTGCTTGGTTTATATCGCCGAGGACGAGGCCGCTGCGACGCCCGTGCAGCCCGAACCTACGCCGGCGCCCTCGCCGACGCCTGATTCGAATGACGACTCGAGCGACGATGCCAACGATGACAGGATGGATGCGCCCTCGACCGGTGCTGACGGTGATGGCTCTGCTGGTGGCACTACCAACAACGGCTCTACCTCGAACGGCTCCGATTCAAACGGCTCTGCTGCGGGCGATTCGTCTTCAAGCTCTGCCGGCAATACGGACAGCGACGCTTCTGGTTCGACCGGCGCTGGCACCTCTAACCCATCCACCGGCTCGATCGATTCGTCCGTTGGCACCGGCTCTAACAACGGCTCCGGCTCTGACGCAACCCCTGGTTCCGATGCTTCCAAGGATGACTCGAATAAGGCGCCGGACGTTCCCGTTGCTTCGCCGGACAAGAAGCCTTCTTTCTCCGAGCAGCTTGGTTCTACGCTGGGCTCTTCGCTGATGGCTGGCGTCAATAACGGCTCGACCCAGAACAAGGGCAACTCTGATCAGGTTTCCACGGAAAAGATCGAAGCCGCAAAGGGCGACTCCAAGGACAAGGCTTCCGAGAAGACCGAATCCGATAAGGGTTCTAGCTCTGAGGAGAAGAGCGACAAGTCCGAACAGAAGAAGGACGAGGATAAGAAGTCTGAATCTGAGGAGAAGGACAAGAGCAAGGCCGAGGGCGAAAAGAAACAGTCCGAAGACGACGACAAGAGCGGTGCTGACAACCAGGTCCAAGAGCAAAATGACTCCAAAACGGTGACCACCACGACCACGACGACTACAACTACCAAGTCCTCGGGCGGCAACATGCCCAAGACGGGCGATCTGATTGTGATGGCGAGCCTTGCCAGTGCAAGCTTGGCCACACTGGGCGCTACGTCTATCGTAAGTGGTAAGCATAAGCTCGATCAGCAGAAGAAGGCTTCTGGGGAGGACGGCTTGGAGGAGTAATCTTCCAGATCGTTTTCTATAAGAGTTTGGGACGGGGTCCGGTGCGGCGGCATCGGCCCCCCTTTTTTTGTTGTGCAACGATTTGTTATGCCCCCTCGGGGGGCTGTTGCTACCGCTGCCCGAAACGTTTGCATGTCGATATTGTTGCGCTCTACCCGCTCGCTACAATGGGCATCGTGCTGCGTTAGAAGGAGAGTTTACGGTGTCTGAACAGGTGAATTGTGGTTTTACTCATGCGTTTGGTGCACGGTTGCTCAATCATGCGGATAGCGCAGCTCTACCGGTTGATGCACACGACTTTTCCGATGCAATCAATCGGTGTTTACTCGTCGATAAGACTATGTTTATTGCCGATATATTGGACAGTGAAGCACCTGTTGCGCTTTGCTGTCGGCCCAAGGGTTTTGGCAAGAGCATGAATTTATCGATGCTCAAGTGCTATTTGGAACGACCTGATCGCCGGCTGCCGGATCGAAGCCTGTTCGCTGGTACCCAGATTTGGCAGGCGGGCGGCGGTCGCTATCGTGATGAGTACGCGAGTTATCCGGTCATCATGCTCGACTTTACAGCTGCCGCTTCGAGGCATGGCGCTGGTGCTGCGGCAGCAATTCGCGGGGCTGTCGTGCGCGAGTGCGCCCGATTACTGCCGCTGCTTGCCGCGCCTGATCTGTCAAGACGTGAGGTTCGTCTTATCGAGAGGGCGGCGCGTGGGGTGGCCAGCGATAAGGAGATCGATGCGGCGCTTGGCGTGCTTATTAAACTGCTCCAGGCAGCTTTCGATGAGCAGGTTGTTCTTCTGATAGACGACTACGACGCGGTATGTCCAAAGCGTTTGGACGCTAAGGACGACGGTAGCGTGGATTCCCTAGAGTCGCTCAGCCGAATGTTGTTCGACACCATTGCCGATGCTGGCGACTCGTTGCGATTGACGTGTCTGATGTGCGAACGCCCCGGTCATGCCGAGTTTGCGTTGTCCCAACGTGGGGTTTCCTATCGGTCGGCGACAGCGTTGTCGAGTTGGTGTGATCGATGGTTCGGTTTTTCGGACGACGAAGTCCAAGTGCTGTTGGATTGCATCGGTCGCAACGGCTGTCTGGATGACGCGCGTGAGTGGCTCGAGGGCTATCTGCTTGGTGGTTTTTATTGCTCGAGCCCGGAGCGCGTGGTGGACTACGCACATCGCGGTTGCGTCGCGCCCGTTCGGGCAGATCTGTATGGTTACGCCGACCGTCTGAGCGCATGCGTCGGCGACTGGAATCTCATGCGCCTGTCCGCATTGTTCGATTTACTTGAGGCGCATGGGTTTATTGAGGTGCCAGTGCATGTGCATGCCGAGGAGGCCGATGCCGCCAAGCCCGAAGATATCTGGACTGCGCTGTATCTGTCTGGATTCCTTACGACGGATATGACGGGGCATTCGGAGGACGGCGCGTGCCTTCGTTCCCTGCGTCTGCCTAATAACGAAGTGCGTCAGGCGCTCCGTCTTGTAATTCTGGAATGGTTTGAGTGCGCCGTTGAGGACGTTGGAGTTATCGACTCGTTCCATGACGGGCTGTGTCGAGGAGACGAGGACACTGTAAAGCAAGCTTTGAGCTGTGCTATCGGCGATCTGGGCATCGATGTGGGCCAATCAGATATGCCGACAGCCTATCATCTGGCGCTTCAGGGGCTCTGCTTTGGACTGCCCGGCTATTGCAATCCCAGCTCCAAGCGAAGTGGCGTCTCGGATCGCTGGGATATCCAGGTGATTCCCACCGGTCGGGTGTTTGACGTGGCCGACACGCTCGGCATGCTTGATGAGCGACCGCTCATTACGGTCAACATGTTGTACGACCCTGGCGTCGATGCCCTGGGCCTGGAACTGTTGGCGGTTCAGGCGCTACTCGACATAGAGCGCGACGGCATCGATGATATCCGCGTGCCGCGCCCCGCCGTCGGGCGCATGCGTTGGGGCTTTGGCTTTGACGGTCAGCGTGTGTCCGTGGTGTGTCAACGACTGTAGCGGCGGGCGAAAGCCCTTTACTACTCGGCGTCCTTCAGGGGCGGCATGGGCTTCCAGTTGGGATCCTTAACGATCTTGCGGGCGTCCTTCATGCCGCGGCGCAGCGCCGGAATGCCGGTCTTAAAGCATTTGTCGACTGCTGCCAGACGAATGAACTCCTTGCAGAAGGTCGCGGCATTGCCCAGACGGAACAGCATGGGGTGGTAGTCACCGTAGATCTGCATATAGCGAGCGAGGAAGCCTCGGTTGCGCATGATGTAGTAGCGGTTGGTGTCGCTCGTGGAGTTGAGCTGTCGTTTGCCGGCGATATCCCAGTTGGAGACGGCGCGGGCGCGCTTGAGCACCACGTCGGCAACCACGGCGGCGGGGAAGTGCTGGCTGGCCACGTAGCCGTAGCAGGCATCGTCGCCGTAGATAAAGAAGCGCGCGTCGGGCAGGCCAATCTTGTCGACCACGCGGCGCGAGAACATGCCGCCCTCAAAGCACAGTTGGTTCATGGTGCGGTGGCCCTCGGGCCCCAAGTCCCACTTGGCGATGGGGTTAGGGATGCCGAGCGAAAGGATGAGCTGGTACTGCCAAAAGAAAGCGCCGCCGTCAAAGTCCAGGCGCGAACCCTGGATGACATCGTAGCGGTCGGTCCACTTGGCAAGACGCTCGATGCCTTCGGGGATGACGAGCACGTCGTCGTCCATCACCCAGAACCACTGGGCCCCCAGATCGTAGGCGCATTTAGTGCCAGCGGAGAAGCCGCCCGCACCGCCGCCGTTTTCGAGCTGCGGGGCGTAGATGACACGGTCGGTGCCGCCCTGCGCGTCGGGCTGCTCGGTGTCGATGCCCCACAGGCTGGCCAGGCGCTCGTTGAATGCGGTGCACATGGCCTCGGTCTCGCGCGAATTCTCGTTATCGACAATCACGATGCGCCAGGGCGTTGCCGTGAGCTCGGTCATGGAGTCGAACAGGTTGGCCAGGAGTTCCTGGCGCTTGTACGTAACGACAACGATGGCGAGCTTATCGATGGGAGCGGGAAGGGTTGAAGGCATGGGGCAATATATCCTTTCACGCGCGGCGGGCGAGCGCTGCGCGGAAGCTATCGAATACGTCCTTGGGACTGTTCTATTGTAAAGGCTCACCGCACCTTGTCGGCAAGCTTTGAATAAAACGCAGGAACCTGTCATGGGCCCGCCGCATGATTTGGGGCTACTTTGCCCGCGAGAGGCTCCATAGATTATATAAACGCCCGCTGGCGCGCTGACCCTTTGATACCATGAAACGACAGGTATTTCCTAAGGAGCACATTTGTCTACTAACGCCTCTGGCAGCCCTGTTCTGTCGCTGCTTATCCCCATTTACAATGTTCAGCGCTACCTGCGCGAGTGTCTCGATTCCGCCCTGGCGCAGACGCTCAAGGATATTGAGATCATCTGCATTAACGACGGGTCGACCGACAACTCGCCGGCGATTATCCGCGAGTATATGGAGCGCGATGGGCGCGTCAAGATGATCGACAAGGCCAACAGCGGCTACGGCGACTCGATGAACCACGGTCTGGAGATGGCGCATGGCAAGTACGTTGGCATCTTGGAGTCCGATGACTTTATGGCGCCCGACGCACTCGAAAAGCTTGTCTCGGCCGCCGATACCAATAATGCCGACTTTGCGAAGGCGAACTTTGATTTCTACTGGTCTAAGCCCGAGGAGCGCCGTTCGCTGCACGAGATGTTTAGACCTCAGGATTGCGGCAAGCCGGTGCATCCGAGCGATACGACGCAGTTCTTTAAGCAAAAGCCGTCGATTTGGTCGGCCGTGTACCGTCGCGATTTTCTTGAGCGCAACGGCATTACGTTCCTGCCGACTCCGGGGGCATCCTTTCAGGACACGTCATTCGCCTTTAAGGTGATCGCGTGCGCCGATAAGGCTGTTTACCTGCACGATGCCGTGCTGTCGTATCGCCAGGACAACGAGAATTCCTCGGTCAATTCTTCGGCTAAGGTCTTTTGCGTCAATACCGAGTATGCCGAGATTGAGCGTTGGATTCGAGAGGATTATGCCCGCGACCACGCAAGTGATGACGTCGCGCGCATGCTCAAGTTCAATCAGCTCATTAAGTACGATTCGTATATGTGGAACTATGTGCGCCTGGCGCCTAAGTTCTATAAGGAGTTTCTGGTTCAGATGGCTAAGGAATTTCAGGCGGCCTTGGATACGGGGGAGTTTTCGCTTGACGACCTCAAGCCGTGGAAGCGCGCGAATCTCGCTGCCATCCTCAAAGATCCTGAGGGCTGGGTTGACGAGCATCCGAGCTTTGCGACGGATGGTGCCTTGGGGCGTGCTAAGTATTACGCTTCGGTTGGAGGCCCAGGCGTGGTCGCCGCCTTCCTCATCGAATCGCTGAGGGGGTAGGTCGGCATGGGAGAGGCCTCGTGTCCTAAAGCTACCATTGTCGTCCCCGTTTATAACTCTGCGCGCTCCATTCAGCGATGCCTCGATTCGCTGTTGGCTCAGTCCGAGCGTTCGATTCAGGTTGTCTGCGTCAACGACGGTTCGACTGATGATTCGTTGAACGTGTTGCGCCAGGTCGCGCAGGCCGACGATCGCGTACTGGTGATTGACCAGGAAAATGCGGGCGTCTCGTGTGCTCGAAATGCCGGTATCGATGCCGCCGAGGGCGAGACCGTCTTTTTTGTGGACGCCGACGATTACATCGATGCCCAGACAATCGAGCGCGTACTGCATGTCATGGAGTCTGCAGATGCCGAGGCCGCCGTTTTTGGCGGCGTCTGTGAACCTGCCGATGCTGCCCCCAAACGCGTCCAGCAACTCATGAGCCCCAAAGCTGGTACCTTCGGCGCCCGTGATCCCCAACTGCTGTTCCATGCGAATGCGCAGCCCTATGCCTGCCGTGCGGCTTTTTCGCGCGAGCTGCTCAATCGGGAAGGCATTCGCTTCGCCCCCGGTTTGGCTTTGGGCGAGGACGTCGTCTTCCAATTTGCGGCTTATGCGCTTGCCCGCAAGACCGTCGTCATGCCGGACAAGTTCTACCACTACGTGATGGAGAGCGAATCGGCGACGCACGAGTTCAACAGTGCCGAGGCTCGTGCCAAAAAGCTTGACGCCCACCTGAGGATGCTCGAGGAGGTCTTGGAGAACTGGGCGGCCTACGGTCTTTTGGACCTGTGTCCCGGCGAGCTGATAACTTGGTTTTTGGACCTCATTGTGTTTGACCTGGCGCGCTTGGATGCCGATGACTTCCATCGCGTGGCGGCTCGCGTCAACATGGACCTCGCGACGTTTTTGGGAACGGAGTGGGCGGATATGCCTGCTAAGGGTGCCGTTCGCCGTGTTGCCCACAAGCTCGTTGCGGCGACCTCGGGCGTTTCGATGGCAGATGCCACGCTGTTCTATCTTTCGACTCGTGGTTTCAAAGCCTGTCTGGAGCGCTTTCTCTAATTCCAAGCGCTGCCGCCCGCCGCAACTCGGCTGCTAAAATAACCCTGTTACACGCTATTCAACAGGAGGTTCTCTTGCAGAACTCTGATACCCCTAAAGTTTCGCTGCTTGTCCCCATTTGCAATGTCGAGCGCTACCTGCGCGAGTGTCTCGATTCCGCCGTGGCTCAGACGCTCAAGGACATCGAGATCATCTGCATCAACGACGGCTCCACCGATAGTTCGCCGGATATCATCCACGAGTACATGGAGCGCGACCCCCGTGTAAAGATGATCGACAAGGCCAACAGCGGCTACGGCGACTCGATGAACCGCGGCCTGGAGATGGCGCGCGGCGAGTACGTGGGTATCCTTGAGTCCGATGACTTTATGTTTGAGGATTCGCTCCAAAAGCTGGTCGCCAAGGCCGATGCTGAACATGCCGATGTGGTAAAGGGCGACTTTTACCTGTATTGGTCCACGCCCAGCGAGCGCCGTGAGCTGTTTGGGATCATCGACGAGTATATGACGGGCGCCGCGTATCGCCCCGTCGATCGCCCGGGCATCTTCTACCGCAAACCTTCCATTTGGTCGGCTATCTATCGGCGCGAGTTCCTCAACGACAATCAGATTCGGTTCCTTCCCACGCCGGGCGCCTCGTATCAGGACGCAGGCTTTAACTTTAAGGTTTGGGCTTGCGCCGAGCGTGCCGCTTTTATCGCGGACCCCATTTTGTGCTATCGCCAAGATAACGAGAAGAGCTCCGTTAATTCTCCTAACAAGGTGTTTTGCGTGTGCGACGAATATGCCGAGATGCAGCGCTTTTTGGATGAACGCCCCGAGCTTAAGGCTCAGCTTCAGGGTATTTTAATGCGCATGAAGGTCGATACGTACCGTTGGAATGATGAGCGCCTGGTCGATGAGTTGCGCGAGCAGTTTTGGGAGAAGGCCTCTCCCGAGCTCAAGTCCGATTGGGATGCCGGTCGCTTTGACCTGTCGCTGTTCGATCCGCGTGGCGAGACCGACTTGCGCCTGATGATCAAGTCGCCCCGCGCCTATATCGATTCGCGCTTTGGCTTTAAAAAGCCTGGCAAGCTCAATACGTTTAAACACTACTTTAAGATCGGCGGTCTGCCGCTGGTCTGGCGCGTGCTGACGTATCAGCGTACCTACGGCGATAACCCGCATCCCGATGACGTGTCGGCAACACAGTAGGAGTATTGAAGTATGGGAACCCCTAAAATCTCTGTTGTTGTACCTATTTATAAGGTTGAGCAGTGCTTGGCTTGGTGCTTGGACTCTCTGGTTGCTCAGGACATGCCCGATTGGGAGGGCGTGTTGGTCAACGATGGTTCGCCGGATGGGTCGCGAGATATCGCCGTTTCTTACTGCGAGCGCGATGCGCGCTTTAAGCTCGTCGATAAGCCCAACGGGGGTTTATCGAGTGCGCGTAACGCGGGCATCGCCGCGGCAAATGCCCCTATCGTCGCGTTCCTTGACTCTGACGATCGATTTACCCCAGACGCATGTCGCGTGATCGTCGATACGTTTGAGCGTGAGGACTGCGATGTTTTGACCTTTGGCGCAAATCCGTATCCGTTGGAGTCGGGGTATCCGTGGCTCAACTATGTGCTGAGCCCGCGCGATGTATCGTTTGAGGGCTATAGCTCCGACCTGCTATTTAGGGAAGCGTCTCGCCCCTTTGCATGGCGTACTGCCTGCAAGCGCGAGTTTTTGCTGGGCAACGGGATCCTGTTCGACGAAACCGTCAAGTATGGCGAGGACCAGGTCTTCGATTTTGCCGTGTACGGTCGTTCGCGTAAGACCGCGCTTATCTCGAACAAGCTGTATGACTACCGTGTCGCGCGCAAGGGCTCGCTTATGGACACTATGCGCTATGACGACGAGACACGTCTGCTGGAGCACGTGAAGATTTACTCCGCGGTGCTGGCTGACTGGCAGCGCGACGGCCTCGATGCCCAGCATGTCGATGACCTGGCTTATTTCCTGTGCGATCTGGTGCTGTATGACGCGCTCAGGTTGCTGGGTTCGGACTGCGGCAAGGTGTTCGCTGCCGTTGCTGCGGCCCTTGCCGGTTCTCCTATGGGCAGCGATGCTGCGCTCGCACAATGCGCACCTTCTGTTGCCGCCATGGTGCGTGCGGCGCTTGCCAGCAAGGCCCCCAATGCCCGTGCGTGCAAAAAGCTCATGTTCGATTACGACGTTCTGAGGTTTGGGCGCCTGGGTGCCTGCAAGCGTATGGCGGCGAACGCCCTGGGAAAGCGAGAAGTGTAGATGATAGGCCGGTAGCGTATGCCGATTGATTTCTGGCAACTATGTAGATAGGCCCGAGTTGGACGACGGTGGTCGCAAATCGGTTGGTTTGGCGTCACAACAACATTGCATGGGTTGCCCCTGCATGCGCTCAATCTGCTATGAATCTGAGTCGGGGATAAATCTATATTCGTTGATGAAGTACTGTCACTAGGCATTTTCTGATGTGGTTTATTTGCTTGTCATGTAGGACGGAGTGGTCGCGTCTGTTGTCTTGTTAAGCCATCACCATCGTTACGGTTGACGCTTTTAACCATCGGCCATTCGGCCTATGATG
>ERZ835980.3126-NODE-3126-length-13396-cov-3.484371_pt1 | contig 13396 bp, 10 predicted proteins | sample MGYA00519943_ERZ835980 | MGnify/ENA primary metagenome ERZ835980 (study PRJEB31850, sample SAMEA3708791) | human gut metagenome | biome: human gut; feature: human-associated habitat; material: faeces | place: China | collected 2014 ... | reverse complement strand
CTGCGTACTTCGACCGAATACGACGGGATTCCTTACGGCGGGTATTATACGCAGAAACAGATTCGCGAGATCGTGCGCTACGCCGCCGAACGCCATATCGAGGTGATTCCCGAAATCGAGATGCCCGGACACGGGCTGGCGGCGCTGACCGCCTATCCGTGGCTCGGCTGCACGGGAGGTCCCTATGCCGTATGGACCCATTGGGGCATCAGCGACGACGTTTACTGCGCGGGCAAGGAGACGACCTTCGAATTCATCGAGAAAGTGCTCACGGAGGTGCTCGCGCTGTTCCCCTCGAAGCTCATCCACATCGGCGGCGACGAGTGTCCCAAAGGACGCTGGAAGGCGTGCCCCCTCTGCCAGCAGCGCATCCGCGAGGAGGGGCTCAAGGACGAATACCAGTTGCAGAGCTACTTCATCCACCGCATCGAACGCTGGATGCACGCCCACGGCCGGGAGATCATCGGTTGGGACGAAATCCTCCAGGGCGGCATTTCGAAAACCGCGAACATCATGTCGTGGAACGGAAGCGACCCCGGAATCAAGGCCGCACAGCGGGGAAACCCGGTGATTATGACGCCGAAATGGTACTGTTACTTCGATTACAGCCAGACCTCCGACCCGGAGCGTTACGAACCGCTGGGCAACACCCGCTACGTCTCGGTGCGGCAGGCTTACCGCCTCGACCCCTGCGACCGGCTCACGCTGCCCGACCAGAAACGGATCAGGGGCGTGCAGTGCAACCTCTGGACGGAGTACATCGCGGACATCCGCCACGCACAGCACATGGTCCTGCCGCGCATGGCGGCTCTCGCCGAGACGGGCTGGGCCAACGACCGCAAGGATTACAACGATTTCGTGCGCCGGATTCCGGCGCTGGTCGCCGTCTACAAGGCCGAAGGCTACAACTACGCCCCCTATCTGTTCGAGGGCATCGAATGACACGCCGGCAGCGCTTCCGAAGCCGAACACCCCGCAGGTCCTGTGACCTGCGGGGTGTTTTTCCATGCGCCGCCCGCCCAAAGCCCCGGCCACGCCCCGGACGCAGCCATGGGAACGTCGGCACGTGAAAGCGTCCCGGCCGAAAGCGGCTATTTCTCCGACACGTAAAACCACCGGCCCGTATCGAACTCGGCCCGGACCTTCCGGTTCTCCCAGTGGACGGAAAACACGAACAGGTAGTCCCGACGCCCTCCGGCGGTTTCGATCGGCAACAGTATTTTTATCTGCGTAAGCTTATCCGCATCCCGCAGGAGATTCTCGAATACCCACCGTTTGAGGTCGCGACTGTAAAAAACCCGGTTCTTGACGGCAAGCGACTCCGAAACACAGCTTCCCTTCACGACCACGGAAGGAACCTGCGCGTCGTGTCTGTCGAGCAGCTTCACACCCCGGTGAAACACCCCCTCTGCGGCATTCGAAACTCCATCCACGAAGACGGCCTCGTCCCAGATGATTCCGAAGTCGGAATCGCTCTCGTTGGTCAGGGAAAAATCGACATGCGTCGGCTCGAAGGTGAAAACGACGCGGATCGTGGAATCCCGGTAGCCGGGCGTGGTGAATCCCTGCTCATTCTCGGGATTGCCGATAACGCCGCCCCGGGCGCCATCGGTCTCGACAGATTCCAGACGAACCCGATAATAGTCCAACTCATATTCCTTCGGCCTTGCCTGCGGGGATAAGGGAAGCGACAGCAACAATGCGACAAACACCAGGACAAGTCTCATAGCACCCTATTTGAAATTTATCCGAATTTACGGTTTTATTTCCGATCCGCCAAATTCCGAGGCTCCGAAAGTTCCATTCGCGCCCTCATTCGCCGTAGACCATCCCGCCTCCGTCATCGCCGATTTTCGCCCCGCCGCCCGTGACTTCGGCCGCGTTCGGCAATGAATCCTCACCCCGAGCGCAAGTTACGTCGCATCGCTCGCCTCCGCTCGTGATAACCGCGCTCCGTGACTTCGGCCGCGTTCGGCAATGAACCGACAATCCCTGCGGGATCAATAAAAGAGGAAGGACGAAAGTTTCGAATCAATTCGATCTTCCGTCCTTCCTCTTTTATTCGCCTACGGCGTTTTGGTGGTCATTGCACTCACTAACTGCCGAAGTTATCGTACAAGATATTCTCCGGCGGCACGCCGAGGTTGTCGAGCATCTTGACGACCGAAGCGATCATCATCGGAGGTCCGCACATGAGGTAGATGCAGTCCTCGGGAGCCTGGTGGTTCTTGAGGTAGTTTTCGTAGAGCACGTTGTGCACGAAGCCCGGCGTGTACTTCACTCCGGCGGCGTCCGCCTCGGGATCGGGACGGTCGAGGGCCAGATTGAACGAGAAGTTGGGGAAATCCTTCTCGATCTGGTGGAACTCGTCGAGATAGGGAACCTCCTTCAGCGCACGCGCGCCGTACCAGAACGACACCGGACGGTCGGTCTTTTCGGTCTTGAACAGGTGCATCAGGTGGCTGCGCATCGGAGCCATGCCCGCACCGCCGCCGATGAAGATCAGCTCCTGCGTCGAGGGCAGATTGTCCGGCAGGAAGAATTCGCCGTAAGGACCCGAAATCGTGATCTTGTCACCCGGCTTGCGCGAGAAGACATACGACGAGCAGATACCCGGGTTGACCTTCATAAAACCGCCCGTGGCCTTGTCGAACGGAGGCGTGGCGATACGGATGTTGAGCATGATGATGTTGCCCTCGGCCGGATGGTTGGCCATCGAGTAGGCGCGGAACGTCGGCTCGGGGTTGGTCGTCACCAGATCCCACATCTTGAATTTGTCCCAGTCGGCGCGGAACTTCTCGTCCACGTCCATCGACGAGAACTTGATGGCGTCGTACTTCGGAATGTCGATCTGGATGTAACCGCCGCTGCGGAACTTGAGGTTCTCGCCCTCGGGCAGCTTCACGACGAACTCCTTGAGGAAAGTCGAGATATTGCGGTTCGAGACCACGGTGCACTCCCACTTCTTGACGCCCAGCACGGCCTCGGGAACACGGATTTTCATATTCTCCTTGACCTTCACCTGGCAGCCGAGACGCCAGTGGTCCTTGGCCAGCTTGCGCGAGATGAAACCCGTCTCGGTGGGCAGAATGTCGCCGCCGCCTTCGAGCACCTGACATTTGCACATGCCGCACGAGCCGCCGCCGCCGCACGCCGAAGGCAGGAACACCTTGTTGTTGGCCAGCGTCGAAAGCAGCGTCGAACCGCTTTCGGTCGTGATGACCTTCTCACCGCCGTTGATGTCGATCACGACGTCGCCCGAGGAGGTCAGTTTCGCCTTCGCATAGAGAAGCAGTGCGACCAGCACGAGCGTTATGGCCAGAAAGGCCGCAATCGCTATTAAAATCGTTGTAGTCATTTATCGGAATCTCTTTTTTTAAAGGTTAGAACTGAATGCCCGAGAAAATCATAAAGGCGATACCCATCAGACCGGTGATGATGAAGGCGATGCCGGGGCCTTTCAGCGCCGCGGGGATGTGCGAATAGGTCGTCTTCTCGCGGATGGCGGCCATCATCACGATCGCCAGCCACCAGCCCAGTCCCGAGCCGAGTCCGTAGACGATCGTCTGCCAGAGCGACGTCAGTTCGCCGCCGTCGACCTTCTGCTGCATGAACAGCGAGCCGCCCATGATGGCGCAGTTCACGGCAATCAGCGGCAGGAAGATGCCCAACTGGCTGTAAAGCGTCGGCGAGAACTTCTCGACGATCATCTCCACCAGCTGCACGAACGCCGCGATGGTGGCGATGAAGACGATGAACGACAGGAAGTTCAGGTCCACGCCCTCGACGAGCGCATTGGCCTTCAGCACATATTCGTACAAGAGGTAGTTCAGCGGAACGGTCATCACCATCACGAACGTAACGGCGGCGCCGAGTCCCAGGGCCGTCTTCACGCTCTTCGACACGGCGATGTAGGAGCACATGCCGAAGAAGAAGGCGAAGACCATGTTGTCGATGAAGATCGACCGGATAAAGATATTCAATGATTCCATACGTTATCCTCCTATTTTTCCTGTAAGTCCTTGTTGCGCGAACGGTGCACCCAGATGATGCAGCCCACGATGATCAGCGCCATCGGCGGGAAGAGCATCAGTCCGCAGTTCGAATAGAAGCCGCCCTCGGCCATGTACCAGCTCTCGGGGATGATCCGGTAGCCCAGGAGGCTGCCCGAACCGAAAAGCTCGCGGAAGAAGGCCACGATGACCAGAATCAGACCGTAGCCCAGACCGTTGCCGATGCCGTCGAGGAACGACGCCCAGGGCTTGTTGGCCAGCGCGAAGGCCTCGATGCGGCCCATGACGATACAGTTGGTGATGATCAGTCCGACGTAGACCGACAGCTGCTTCGAGACTTCGTAGACGAAAGCCTTGAGCACCTGGTCGACGAGAATCACCAGCGCGGCGATGACCACCAGCTGGACGATGATGCGGATGCGCGAGGGAACGCCGTTGCGCAGCAGCGACATCACCAGGTTCGAGAAGGCCGTGACGACCGTCACGGACAGGGCCATGACGATGGCGGGCTTGAGCTGTACGGTGACGGCCAGCGCCGAGCAGATACCGAGGATCTGCACGATGACCGGGTTGTTCGCCGAGAACGGACCGGTCAGGTATTTGAGGTTCTTTGCCGAAAACAAAGGCTCTTTTTCCATCTTACTCATTGTTTTCTACGTTTTCTTCGTTAGACACTTCGGCCGGAGCGGGAGCCGCAGCGTTGCGCTTGGCCTCCAGCAGGGGCAGGTAGTTCTCCAGGCTGTTGTAGAGCATCGCCGTCACGCCGTCTGAGGTCTTCGTACCGCCCGAAATGGCATCCACCTCGTGCGCGGGGTCCTTGGCACCGCCCTTGCGGAGCGTCACCGAAACGAACTTGTCGCCGTCGAAGATCGTCTTGCCGACGAAATTGGCCTGGTACTTGGGCGTCGCGATCTCGGCGCCGAGACCCGGGGTCTCGCCCTTGTGGGCCATGATGATGCCGGCGACGGTGTTCATGTCCTTCTCGAGAGCCACATAGCCCCAGACAGGTCCCCAGAGACCCATGCCGGTCACGGGAATGACCACCCGGCCGTCCCGGGCCTCGAAGATCGGGAACTTGCCCGCCTCGAAGGTTCCCGGCAGGTCGTTGAGCAGCGCGAAGACATCCTCGCCGTCGACGCGCCTGCCGTCCTTGTCGACGACATAGGCGTCGATGAACTCGTCGTAGGACCGGTCACCGGCCGACAGCGACGCGAGGATGGCGTGCTTCTTCTCGTTGAGTTCGTTCTCGTACTGGCGTTTCTGGAGTCCCAGCGCGGCCAGCGCGAGCAGCGTGGCCACGATGACGACCATCACCGTCGAGTACATAATAATATAGGCATTGCCGTTCTTGTCGCTGAACAGGCCCTTCTTCTCCGGCTTCAGCTCGGTGAATTCCGAGGCGGGAACTCCGCAGACGGGGCAGTTAGCGGGCGCGGCGTCTCCTTCGTGGATGTAGCCGCAGACGTTGCATTTGAATTTTTTCGTTGCCATAACAGTCTCCCCTATTTTGCGAGTTTGACACGTTTGCGGCGGCGCGAGATGTTGGCCTCGACCACGTAGTAGTCGACCAGCGGCGCCAGCGCATTCATAAAGAGGATCGAAAGCATCATGCCCTCGGGATAGGCCGGGTTGACCACGCGAATCAGCACGGCCAGCGCGCCGGTCATTAGGCCGACGATGTATTTGCCCGTGTTGGTCTGCGACGAAGTCACGGGATCGGTGGCCATGAAGACCGCACCGAAGGCGAAGCCGCCGACGATCAGGTGATACCAGGCGGGATAGGTCGTCACGCCGAGCGCCTGGAAGAGGTAACCCATCGCCAGTCCGCCGACGAACACCGACGCCATCGTGCGCCACGAGGCGATGCCCGTGAACAGGAGGATGGCGCCTCCGAGAAGGATGGCCAGCGTCGAAGTCTCGGCGAACGATCCGGGGATGAAGCCCAGGAAGGCATCCAGCGGCGAGTAGTTCATCGCGCCGGTCGTGCCGAGCTGTTCGAGGGCCGTAGCGCCGGTGATGCCGTCGACCTGCGCGCCCATCATCGTCCAGTCGGAGTACCACACCGTCTCACCCGACATCGAAGGGGTGTAGGCGAAGAAGGCGAAGGCGCGCGCCAGCAGCGCGGGGTTGAAGACGTTCATGCCCGTACCGCCGAAGACCTCCTTGCCGAAGACCACGGCGAAAGCCGTCGACAGCGCGACCATCCAGAGCGGCGTCGACACCGGGAAGATCATCGGGATCAGCAGACCCGTGACGAGGAAACCCTCGTTGACCTCGTGGCCGCGCGCCTGCGCGAACCCGAACTCGATGCCCAGACCCACGATATAGGAAACGCAGACCATCGGCAGCACGCGGACCAGTCCGTAGAAGAAGGCCGTGAAGCCTTCGAGTCCGACCTGGATGCCCGTGTTGTAGCAGCCGAACAGAAAAGCCGGCATCAGCGCCGCGACGACCATGATCATCGTACGTTTCATGTCGTTGCAGTCGCGGATGTGCGCGCCCTTCGAGGTCGTGGTGTTGGGTACGAAGAGGAACGTCTCGAACGCATCGAACGTCGACTCCAGAAAGCCCAGCTTGCCTCCCTTGGAGAAGGTGGGCTTGATATTGTCCATGAATTTACGAAGTCCCATCTTTAAGCCTCCCTGATCATTAAGTTAATACCGTCGCGGATGATCTGCTGAATCTCGATCTTCGAGGGATCGACGAACTCGCACAGCGCGAAGTCCTCTTCGGTAACCTCGTAGATGCCGAGGTTCTCCATCTTTTCGATGTCGCCCGCGAGGCACGCCTTCAGCAGGTACATCGGGTAAATGTCCATCGGCAGGTACTGCTCGTAAAGCCCCGTCACGACGAACGGACGCTCGCCGCCGTTCATGTTGGTGTCGAGGTTGTAGGCCTTCTTCGGGCAGAGCCACGAAAAATAGGCGCGCGACACGGAGAACTTCCCGAAACGGGGCATCGCCCAGCCCAGCAGTTCGTACTTGTCGCCCTCGGGGATGGCGGTCAGCTGATTGGCGTAGAAGCCCATGAAGCCGTCCGGCGCGGTCCGGGTGCCCGTGAGCACGTTGCCCGAGATGAAGCGGATGCTGTCGCCCTCCTTCTGTCGCTTCACGTTGCCCTTGACCAGGGAGTCGACCTTCGCGCCGCCCACCATGCGGACGTACTGCGGACGCTCGATCTCCGAACCGGCCACGGCGATGATCTTCGTCATGTCGACGCGGCCTTCGTTGAACAGGCGGCCGATGATGGCCAGATCCTGGATGTTGACCGTCCACACCACTTCGCCCTTGTTCACCGGGTCCACGTGGTGGATCTGCACGCCGACGTTGCCGACGGGGTGTTTGCCCGCAAAGGCGTGGAGTTCGGCGCCCTTGAGCGAGGGCATCTGCCCTTCGGCCTTGGCGCGCACCGAGAGATGCACCTTGCCCGGAGTGAGTTTGCGCATCACGTCGATACCCGTCTGGAGGTTCTTCTGCTCGGCTTTCAGCACGAAATTGTAATCCGGGGCCAGCGGCGCGGAGTCGAAGGCGGAGATGAAGACCGCTTTCGGCGTGTCGCTGGGGTCGGCGATGATGCCGTAAGGGCGCTGCACGATCATCGGCCAAAGGCCCGACCGGAGCAGCAGGGAGACGATCTGCTCGCGCGAAGCCGACCCGAGGTCGGTCTTCTCAAACTCCTCGTACTCCTGGGAGGCGTCGGGAGTCACCGTCACGGAGAGGACCTTGCGCTTCTCTCCGCGGTTGACGGCAGCCACCGTACCGCTGACGGGCGACGTGAAGAGCACGCGTTCGTTGTACTTGTTGAAGAACAACGGCGTGCCGGCTTTCACCCGATCGCCCTCCTTAACCAGCAGCTTGGGAGTCACGCCCTCGAAATCGAGGGGCGAGAGGGCATACTCCGAAGCCTGCGGCGCGTCCGCGAGCGACTCCTGGGGTTTGCCCACCAGATTGATGTCTAAACCCTTGCGTAGTGTAATGATTTTCGACATGGTTAATGATTTTGATTGTTATGTTTGGAATTCAAGTTCGGCTGTTAGTGAGCTAACAATTAATTCGCGTGCGAAAGTACGAAATTTTTCCCGAAATCCCCCATGCGCAAACCATTATTTCTTAAATTTAATTAAGATTTGGAGCGCCCGCTTTCGGGACAAAATAAAGGCCTTACGAATGCTTCCGATGCGAAAGGGTTTCGAAAGAATCCGGAGCAAAAACAACCTCCGGAAAACATCCCCGCGTCCCGCAGGCCGGCAGCCGGAAGCGAAGGTTAAAAAATTGGCTCCAAATTCGCAATGCTCCCGCTAAAATTCCTACATTTGCAATCCGGATGCTCCCTTACGTCAACATACACACCCATCGCCCGACCGGTTCGGGGATCGAACTCCGCACGGCGGGCGTGCACCCGTGGGACGCCGCGACGCAGGACGCCGCAACGCTCGGCCAGCGTCTCGGCGGAGCGCAGGCCGTGGGCGAAACGGGACTGGATTTCGTGCGCGGCGCCGACCGTGCGGCCCAGCTGTCCGCACTGCGGACGCAGTTGCGGCTGGCCCGCGAGCGGGGACTACCCGTGGTGCTCCACTGCGTCAGGGCCTTCGAGCCGCTGATGCGCGAACTGGCGGCCTCGGAACCCCGGGCCGTGATTTTCCACGGCTTCATCGGCTCGCCCGAGCAGGCGCGGCAGGCCCTGGCGAAAGGTTACTGCCTCTCGTTCGGCGAACGCACGTTCGCATCGCCCAAGACCCTTGCGGCGCTGCGCGAGACGCCGCTTTCGCAGCTCTTTCTGGAGACCGACGACAGCCCCGTGCCCATCGCGGAAATTTACGCCCGGGCGGCGGAGGCGAAAGGGGTGCCGGAGGAGGTGTTGCAACGGGCAATTTTAGATAATTACAAACGAATATTCACAGGCGGCGAGTACGAAGGACCGGGCCGGACGAAGGGCGACAAATGACAATGACAAATGGAAACGCATACGCATAACTGGCTGGAAAGAACCGAATTGCTGCTCGGCAGCGAAAAACTGGAGCTGCTGCGCAACGCCCACGTGCTCGTGGTCGGGCTGGGCGGCGTGGGGGCCTATGCCGCGGAGATGATCGCCCGGGCGGGCGTGGGACGCATGACCGTCGCCGACGCCGACACGGTGAACGCGACCAACATCAACCGCCAGCTGGTGGCCCTCCATTCGACCGTCGGCCGCCCGAAGGCCGAGGTGCTGGCCGAACGCCTGCGCGACATCAACCCCGGAATCGGACTCACGGTGGTCGACAAATATATCAAGGACGAGGAGACCTATATCTTATTGGACGCCGCGCGCTACGACTACGTGGTGGACGCCATCGACACCCTCTCGCCGAAACTGGCGCTGATCGCCGCCTCGCTGGAGCGCGGGCTGCCGCTCGTCAGCTCGATGGGCGCCGGAGCCAAAACCGACCCCACCAAACTCGAAATCGCCGACATCTCGAAAACCCACCACTGCCCGCTGGCCCACATGCTGCGCAAGCGGCTCCACAAGATCGGCATCCGCCGGGGGTTCCGGGCCGTATTCTCTCCCGAGCCGATGCGCGAAGGGGCCATGATCCTCTGCGAGGAGCAGAACAAGAAGTCGAACGTCGGGACGATCTCCTACATCCCCGCGCTGTTCGGAATCGGATGCGCTTCCGTGGTGATCAGGGATTTAATCGGCGAACTGGAGGGCTGAAAGCCCTCTTCAAAGGGCGGCGGACCGAATCCGCATCCGGGAACCGAGTCCGCGCCGCCGAACGCAATTTACAAAAACACAAAGGATATGCAACCGAACATCGTATTTCTGGACGAATACTCGCTCGGCGACGCCGACCTCGGGTCCATCCGCGCGCTGGGCAACTACACGGGTTATCGGACCACGGTCCGCGAAGAGGTCGCCGACCGCTGCCGCGAAGCCGACGTGGTGATCACCAACAAGGTGGTTTTCCGCCGCGAAACCCTCCGGCAGCTCCCCCGCCTGCGGCTGATCTGCGTGGCGGCGACCGGCATGAACCACATCGACCTCGAGGCCGCGGCCGAACTGGGCATTGCGGTGAAAAATGCCGTGGGCTACTCGACCCACGCCGTGACGGAGACCACCATCGGCGCGGCCATCGGCCTGCTGCGACAGACGGTCTATTACGACCGCTACGTCAAGACCGCATATGCAGGATCGCCCCTGCAATACCACTTCGGGCGCACCACACACCAGCTTTACGGCTCGAAATGGGGCATCGTCGGGCTGGGCAACATCGGCCGCAGCGTCGCCCGCGTCGCCGAGGCGCTGGGATGCCGCATCGCCTATACCTCGACCTCGGGCGTCGTGCGCGAGGAACCCTATCCCGAAAAGCCGCTCGACGAACTGCTCCGATGGGCCGACGTGGTGTCGGTCCACGCCCCGCTGAACGACCGCACGCGCAATCTGATCGGCGCGCGCGAACTGGCGCTGATGAAGCCTTCGGCCATCCTGATCAACGTGGCGCGCGGCGGCATCGTGGACGAAGCAGCGCTGGCCGCGGCCCTCGACGCCGGACGGCTCGCCGGGGCGGGGCTCGATGTTTTCACGCACGAACCGCTCGAAGCGGGCAATCCCCTGCTCTCGGTCCGTGAACCGGACCGCCTGCTGCTCTCGCCCCACAACGCCTGGTCGCCCGTCGAGGCGATCGAAATACTCGTGGAGTGCATCGCACGGAATATCCGGGATTTCTATACTCCTCAAAACCAATAGCCGATGTCCCAGTCCGAACCCAACCTCACGGTCGTAATCCCGGTCCACAATGCAGCGCCCCACCTCGGCGCATGCGTGGAGAGCCTGCTGGCCCAGAGCTACACCGATTTCGAACTCATCCTGGTCGAAAACGGCTCGTCGGACGATTCGCGGGAACGCTGCGCCCGCTACGCCGCGGAACACCCCGGGCGCATCCGCACCCTGACGCTCGACGAAGCGTCGGTCTCGGCGGCCCGCAATGCGGGCATCGACAACGCCCGCGGACGTTTCATCACCTTCATGGACGCCGACGACTGGGCCGAAAAGGAGTTTCTGGCCGAATTTTTCCGCGATCCCGCCCCGGGTCCGGGAACGATCGTCATGCAAGGCATACTGCTCGACTTTTCGGAGGCCGAGCCGCCGGGGCCGAACGAGGCGTTTTTCAGCTACGACGACGGGGCGCTCGCCATCGGCGACGATCCTTCGGCAGCCGTGGGACAGCGGTTTCTGCAGGACGGATGCAGCGTCTGCAAACTCTACCACACGGAGACGCTCCGCCGCCTCGGAATCCGCTTCATCGAACACCTCTGCTCCCGCGAAGACCACCTTTTCTTCTTCACCTGCATCAGCCGGATGCAGTCGGTCGTCTGGCGCAGCGGCGTCTACATGCACTACATGCGCCGCGGACGGAACACGCTCAGCACACGCCCCATGCCGGCCTGCGAACTCGTCGAGGCCGCCGAGCGGCTCGACCGCTTCATCCCGCAGCTGGCCGAACGCTTCGGCATCACGGACAAGACATACCTCTTCGCCCTGCGGCAAAACCTGGTCCGCGACACGCTGCTACGGGCCGCAAACAACATCCGTTTCGGCGACCGCCGGAGCGTCCTCGGAGCCATTGCCGCCCGCCCGGAGCTGTTCGGCGCAGAGACCTACGCGCCCCGCTGGCATCCGCTGCTGAAACGCCCGCTGCTCGACCGCATTCTGAAGGGAAGGGAGTGTCGCACGCTCCTCTATCTCCGAATCGCGCTGCGCAGGTCGTCGCTGCGCCTGCGCGGACGTTTTAACGCCTGAATCATGGACCGCAAACAACCTGTTTTCGACTTTCTCGACGCCCGCGGCATCCGCTACGAATGGTATGAACACCCCGAGGCCCCGACCATCGAAATCGCCCGCCAGTGGTGGCGCGACGACGGTTCGAAACACTGCAAGAACCTCTTCTTCCGCAACCCGCCACTACCTCGTGTGTTTCGATTCGGAGCGGTCGCTGGCCATCCGCGACCTCGAAGCCCGCCTGCGCCAGGGCAAACTGACGTTCGCCTCGCCCGAGCGCATGGAACGCTGGCTGGGACTGCGCCCCGGCTCGGTCTCGCCCTTCGGGCTGATCAACGACCCGGAGAACCACGTCCACCTGTTCCTCGACGTCAACCTGCGCGACTGCCCCGCCTACTCGTTCCACCCCAACGACAACCGCGCCACGGTGGTCGTCTCCCGCAGCGAGTTCCTGCGCTACCTCGCCGCCGTAGGCAATACGTACGAATTCATCGAACTCTACTGAAACTAAAAACCCCGGCCTTCCGGCCGGGGTTTTTAGCAATGCAGGGAGCGGTTATTTCATCTCCACCAGCGCTTTGCCCGTCATTTCGGCAGGCTGCTCCAGCCCCATCAGCTTCAGCACCGTGGGAGCCACGTCGGCCAGAATACCGCTGCGGACGGACTTCACGCGGTCCGACACCACCACGATGGGAACCGGATTGAGCGAGTGCGCCGTGTTGGGCGTACCGTCGGCATTGACGGCGTTGTCGGCGTTGCCGTGGTCGGCGATCATCACCACCTCGTAGCCGTTGGCCCTGGCGGCCTCCACGACCTCGGAGACACACTTGTCGACAGCCTTCACGGCCTTCACGATCGCCTCATAGACGCCCGTGTGGCCCACCATGTCGCCGTTGGCGAAGTTCAGGCAGATGAAGTCGAATTTCTTTTCACCCAGCGCAGCGACCAGTTTTTCAGCCACTTCCGGGGCCGACATTTCGGGCTGGAGGTCATAGGTCGCCACCTTGGGCGAGGCGACGAGGATACGCTCCTCGCCGTCGAATTTCTCCTCGCGGCCGCCGTTCAGGAAGAACGTCACGTGGGCGTATTTCTCGGTCTCGGCGATACGCAGCTGTTTGAGACCCTGCTTCGAAACCCACTCGCCGATGGTGTCGGGCACGTTCTCCTTGTCGAAAAGGATGTGCAGACCCGTGAACTTGGCGTCGTAGGGGGTCATGCAGCAGTAGTAGAGCGGCATGGTGTGCATTCCCTCGGCGGGCATATCCTCCTGCGTCAGCACAATGGTAAGCTCCTTGGCGCGGTCGTTGCGGTAGTTGAAGAAGATCACCAGGTCGTTCGGACGGATCATGCCGACGGGCTGTCCGGCAGCGTCGACGCGCACGACGGGCTTGATGAACTCGTCCGTCACACCCTCGTCGTAGGATTTTTGCACGGCCTCGACCATGTCCGACGCCTTCTCGCCGACGCCGTCGACCAGCGCGTCGTAAGCGATTTTCACCCGCTCCCAGCGTTTGTCGCGGTCCATGGCGTAATAACGGCCGATGACCGTGGCCACCTTGCCCGTCGATGCGGCCATGTGCTTTTCGAGGTCGGCGACGAAGCCCTTGCCGCTGCGCGGGTCGGTGTCG
>ERZ835980.3124-NODE-3124-length-13402-cov-5.629580_pt1 | contig 13402 bp, 12 predicted proteins | sample MGYA00519943_ERZ835980 | MGnify/ENA primary metagenome ERZ835980 (study PRJEB31850, sample SAMEA3708791) | human gut metagenome | biome: human gut; feature: human-associated habitat; material: faeces | place: China | collected 2014 ... | reverse complement strand
TTATGCCCTACAAAAGTGTTTTATTTTCCCACCGGATGTGCTATAGTAAAATAGATTATATACACGGAGGCGTCTATGGAAAGCAGAGCAGAATTTCAGAAGCTGAAAAGCCTTTGCCCGGGGATCGAGCTGCGGGAGCAGGAGCCGCTGCGCGCGCATACCTCCTTTCAGATCGGCGGGCCAGCGGCGCTCATGGCGTTTCCCAAAACGCCCGGGGAGCTGCAAAGGCTCCTGATGGCGGCACGGGAATGCGGCGTCCGGCTGCGCGTGCTGGGGGCGGGAACGAATGTGCTTGCACCGGACGCAGGACTGCCGGAGCTTGTGATCTGCACGAGAGGCTGTCTGCTCGGGCTGCGGCTGCTGGATGGCGGCAGGCTCGAGGCCATGGCAGGAGAAACGCTTTCCAGAGCGGCGGTCTTTGCGCGGGAGCACGCGCTCACGGGACTGGAATTTGCGCACGGTATTCCGGGCACGGTTGGCGGCGGCGTATACATGAACGCGGGCGCCTACGGCGGCGTGCTGGCGCAGATCGCGGTCGAGACGACCGTTCTTCTGACGGACGGCACGCAGCGCGTCCTGCGCGGTGAAGAGCAGGCGTTCGGCTACCGGACGAGCGCATTTGAAAAGCTGGACTGCGTGATCGTCAAAACGGTTTTCGAGCTTCGCCCGGGAGATCCGGAGCAGATACAGGCGCGGATGCGCGAGCTGATGGAAAAGCGCCGCGCATCGCAGCCGCTGGAGCTTCCGTCTGCCGGAAGCACGTTCAAGCGCCCGCAGGGCGCGTATGCCGGGGTGCAGACGGTTGCGCGAAAATGGGCGGTTAAAAATATTCAGAGAGGCGGCGCGCAGGTCTCGGAGAAGCACGCCGGGTTTGTGGTCAACACCGGCGGCGCGACGGCCAGCGACGTTTTGCAGACCATTCGTATGGTGCAGGACAGAGTGTTTGAGGATTCCGGCTTCCGGCTCGAGCCGGAGGTCCGCATCTGGTAGGAGAGAGAAATGCAGTTTATTATTGTATCCGGCCTTTCCGGCGCGGGAAAGAGCAAGGCCGCAACGAATCTGGAGGATCTCGGCTTTTACTGCGTGGACAATATGCCCGCCGAAATGATCCCGCAGTTTGCGCAGCTCTGCCTTGCGACGAAGGGCCGCTATGAAAAGGTGGCGCTGGTGACCGACGTGCGCGGGAGCCTGAGCTTCGACGTGCTGTTTCAGTCGCTCGATACGCTCGATCAGATGGGCCTGCGCTATTCCATTCTGTTTGTCGAGGCCACGACGGAGGTGCTTGTCAAGCGCTTCAAGGAGACGCGGCGGCTGCATCCGCTCATGCGCGACGGCACGCCGATGCTGGAAGCGCTCGAGCGTGAGCGGACGCTTCTCGAGCCGATCCGCAACCGCGCGAACGTGATCCTCGATACCTCGCGGCTTTCCACGGGAATGCTGCGCGGAATGCTTATTGATATGGTCGCGGGCGGTCTGCGCGAACGCGCAATGACGGTAAATGTGCTGTCCTTCGGCTTCAAGCACGGCATTCCGCTGGAGGCTGACCTCGTTTTCGACGTGCGCTTCCTGCCAAATCCGTATTATATCCCGGAGCTTCGGAACAAGACGGGACTGGATGAGGACGTTCACCAGTTCGTGTTCCAGTATCAGGCGACGAAGGACTTCATGGACAAGCTGGAGGACCTTATCAATTTCACGCTTCCGCAGTATGTGGAGGAGGGCAAGACGGAGCTTGTGATCGCCATCGGCTGCACTGGCGGACGGCACCGCTCCGTCGCGGTCGCAAGCGAGCTTGCCGCGTTTATCACCAAGCGCGGATATACGGTGGTGCTCGATCACCGGGATATGAACAGAAGGTGACGCGGATGGGTGAAACGCAAAGAGAGAGCATACGGCTGTACCAGCCTCGGAAGCGCCAGCCGCGCATTGCCGCCATCGGCGGCGGGCATGGTCTTTCGTCGATGCTGCGCGGCCTCAAGCGCTATACAAAGTACATAACGGCCATCGTGACCGTCGCCGACGACGGCGGCGGCTCCGGAATGCTCCGGGAGGATCTCGGGATGCTGCCGCCCGGCGATATCCGCAACTGCATTATGGCGCTGGCCAACACGGAGCCAACCATGGAGCAGCTGCTCAATTACCGCTTTACGGAAGGCTCCTTGACCGGTCAGAGCTTCGGAAACCTCTTCCTTGCGGCTATGAACGGCATTTCCGGTTCCTTTGACGAGGCTGTGCAGCGGATGGGGGACGTTCTCGCCATTACGGGAAGAGTCCTGCCGGTGACCAACCAGAACGTCTATCTGGAGGCCGAATTCGACAACGGCTCGCGCACGCTCGGCGAGAGCAAAATCTTCTACGCGAAAAAGATCAATGACTGCCGCATCCGTCAGGTGCGTCTTGTGCCGGAGCATCCGCAGGCGCTTCAGGACAGCATCGACGCCATTTTGCAGGCGGACATTATTGTCATTGGCCCCGGAAGCCTCTATACCAGCATCATTCCGAACTTCCTCGTTGACGGCATCTGCGAGGCCATCCGCGCGTCCGGCGCGGTACGGGAATACATCCTGAACATCATGATGCAGGACGGAGAGACCGACGGCTATACCGGCGAGGATCACGTCCGGGCGCTGCTCGAGCACGCGGGCGGCGGCGTCATCGACGTCTGCATCGCCAACAATGCGCCCGTGCCGGAAAAATGGCTCGCGCCGTACCGGCAGGAGGGCGTCGGCCAGATCGAGCTGGACCGGGAGAAAATCGAGGCGCTGGGCGTGGCGCTGCGGGAATTTCCGTTGTGCCTGCCGGTCCTTGTTTGCGTTGTCTGTTCCCATTTTTTCCCGAATTTGCGGTCAATAGCCGAATCGTTCCGCCGCGCGGCGCATCGACGCTACGATCTCCACGCCGAACGGGCAGCGCGTTTCGCATGCGCCGCACCCGATGCACTCCGATGCGTGGTGCGTGAGCGCGGCGTAATGTTCGCGCACGGTTTCCGGGATTTCGCCCTGCGCCACGGCGAGGTTGTGGAATTTATGGACCGTCGCGATGTCTATTCCCGCCGAACAGGGGGCGCAATGGCCGCAGTACATGCAATGCCCTTCCCAGGTAAACCGCTCCATGCCGGCCATTGCGGAGGCATAGTCCCTTTCGGCGGGCGATGCGCCGCACCAGTCGAGTGCGGCCCGGATTTCGTCCTGCGTTCTGCATCCGACCATCACGGAAGCCACGCCCGGCCGCGTCAGGGCGTATTCGATACACTGCACCGGCGTCATGGCCTTCCCGAACGGGGAATTCTCCGCATTCAGCAGGTCGCCGCCGCCGTAGACCTTCATCACGTCGATGCCCACGCCCGTGCGCTCGCACAGTTCGTAGAGCCGTTCGCGGTCGGGGTCGATGTTGCGCAGCGCGCCGGCGTAACTCTCCTCGGCCCACAGGGCCTCGACGTCGTCGCCGGCCGGTTGCAGGTCGTAGCAGGGGTTTACCGAGAACATCAGCACGTCCACCAGTCCCGTTTCGACGGCCATCCGGGCCACCGCGGGATTGTGGCTGCTGATGCCGATGTGGCGGATCACGCCGCTGTTTTTAAGCTCCATGACGTAACCCAGATAGTCCGAGTGCTGCATCTGCTCCCACTCTTTTTCGGAGTCCACATAGTGAATCATGCCGAGGTCAATATAGTCCGTCTGCAAGCGACGCAGAAGGTCCTCAAACGCGGGGCGGACATATTTCATGTCGCGCGTCCTGAAATACTGCTCGTCCTTCCATGTAGAGCCGATGTGTCCCTGAATGTACCATTGTCTGCGGTTATCTTTGATACCTTTGCCGATGATGTCTCTCGACTTCGGGTCAGGCATCCAGCAATCTAAAATGTTGATGCCCTGCGCGGACGCATAGTGAATCAGGTCGATACCGTCCTCCTCCGGGTGGCGCTCCAACCACTCGCCGCCAAAGCCAATTTCGCTGACTTGCAGTTCCGTTTTTCCCAATCTTCTGAGTTTCATGTTCTTTTCTCCATCGTATTCTATTGCATTCTTATTTATTTCTCTTTTGACCTAATTTTCGGCTGATATTGCATGTTCGACACGTTATAGACGGTGATAAATGCCTTCGGGTCTTCGCGGTTGATAAACGTCATCAGCTTCTGATACTCACTTTTATCGACAATGGTGATAATCTCATTGTGCTTTTCAAAGTTATACGCGCCGATAGCCTCATAGATCGTCGCGCCGCTGTGCAGGTCGTTGATGATAAACTTCCGGAGTTCTTCTTCCTTCTCGGTGATGATGCAGACGCGGCGCTTTTTGTTGTGGTCGAAAATAAAGTTGTCCAGAACAATGCCGTTAAAATAGGTGCCAAGGACGCTCAGAACCACGGTTTTCTTGTCGTAGACAAACGCGGCCGAAAGCGCCACACACATGCCTGCCAGCGACATGGCTCTTCCCAGCTCCACGTGCAGATATTTGTTTAGAATCTTCGCCACGATGTCCAGTCCGCCGGAGGACGCGTTCCGGTTAAACAGGATGCTCAGACCGATGCTGACCACCAGAATGTAGCAAAGCACATCGAGCTCCTGACTGCCCGTCATGGAACTGAAATTCGGGAACACAAGTTCAAACAGCCCTATGAATAATGGCAGCAGGATACTCGTATAGACAGTCTTTGCGCCAAACTCTTTTCCGCAGGTTAGAAACCCGATGATCAAGAGCACCACGTTCAGAATCATTGTGATGGCTGACAGCGGCAGCGGAATAAAGTTGGACAGCACAATGCCAAGGCCTGAAATGCTGCTGACGGACGTGTGACTCGGCACTAGAAAAAAGAAGACCGCTGCCGCGATAATCGCCACCGCCACGGTCAGGATTATAATTTCTTTGATCAGTTCTGCGTAATGCAGCTTTTGATTTTGCATCGCTGCGCCTCCGATGTTTGATTTGTATTTATATATCATATCATACTTTTGTTCCGGTTACAATGTGCCGCGAACACGCCCAGTGTGCATTTTGTCTTGCAATCTCTATTGCTATGATGTACAATATTATCTATAAATTAAATTTGATTGAGCAGATATATATGACAGAACCGTGACTGATTTGGGAGGTTGCGCATGAACGAACCTGTGAAAAACGAGATTCAGCTGTTTGAAGATCAGAAGATCCGCGTGGCGTGGGACGCAGAGCGGGAAGAATGGTATTTTTCCATTGTGGACGTGGTTACGGTTCTGACCAACAGCACAGACCCAACGGCATACTGGCGCAAGCTGAAGCAGCGGCTAAAGGCAGAGGGCAACGAAACCGTGACAAACTGTCACGCTTTGAAAATGCGGGCGGCGGACGGTAAAAACCGCCTGACAGACGTTGCCGACACGGAGCAGCTTCTGCGCATCATCCAGTCCATTCCCTCCAAGAAAGCCGAGCCGTTCAAGGCGTGGCTGGCGATGGTCGGACGGGAACGCATTGAGGAAACCATCGACCCGGAGCAGGCGATCGACCGCGCGCTGGAAACATATCTGAAAAAGGGCTATTCCGAGGAATGGGTACATCAGCGGCTGCTTGCCATCCGCATCCGAAACGAGCTGACAGACGAATGGAAAAAGCGCGGCGTGCAGAAAGGCAAGGAATACGCCATTCTGACGGACGAGATCACCCGCGCGTGGGCTGGCATGAACACGCGGCAGTATAAAAACCTCAAGGGCTTGAGAAAGGAAAATCTCCGTGACGATATGAGCGATCTGGAGTTGGTGCTGACCATGCTGGCAGAAGCGTCCACGACCGATATTGCGAAAGCGGAACAGCCGCAGGGCTTTGACGAAAATCAAAAGGTCGCCCGGCGCGGCGGTAATGTCGCGGGCGTTGCGAGAAAAGCGCTGGAAGCAGAAACAGGCAAAACCGTCGTTACCGCGCAGAACGCCGAGAGCTTCCGCCAACTCGTCACGGACATTGTCACAGACGCGGCGCAGCTGCCGGAGCAGACGGAGGAGAACGAGAATGGGAAATGAGATCGTCAATCAGGGAGAAGTTCTCCTTTACAGCGATGAAAACGGAAAAGAATTTGTAAACGTTGTATTTATGGATGAGACATTCTGGCTGACTCAGGTTGGCATGGCAGAATTGTTCGACTCCAGTAAGTCCAATGTCAGCGAGCATTTGTCACACATCTTCGATGAGGAAGAACTGGACAAAGCATCCTGCATGAGAAAATTCGGAATTTCCGAATTTTCTACGAAGCCCACCAATTTTTATAACCTCGATGCCATCATCGCCGTCGGCTACCGTGTGAACTCCAAAAAGGCCACGCGCTTTCGCCAGTGGGCGACGAAGACGCTGAAGGAGTACATCCAGAAGGGCTTTGTACTGAATGACGAACTGATGAAAAACGGCCGTCCGTTCGGCAAGGACTACTTCGACGAACTGCTCGAGCGCATCCGCGAGATTCGCGCCAGTGAACGGCGAGCTTATCAAAAAATTGCAGACGTGTTTGAGCAGTGCAGCTACGATTACGACAAAAATAGTGAGACGACAAAGGCCTTCTATGCCTTCGTACAAAACAAGCTGCATTACGCCGTCACCGGCAAGACTGCCGCGGAGCTGATTTCCGAGCGGGCAACGCTGGAGAGCCCCACGATGGGTCTTACCACATGGAAGGGCGCGCCGGATGGAAAGATACTAAAAAGCGACACACTGGTGGCGAAGAACTATCTGAACGAAAAGGAGCTGTCCCGTCTGAACCGGCTGGTGACCATGTTCATCGACTACGCCGAGCTGATGGCAGAGGACGAGCAGCTCATGAGTATGCAGGACTGGCTGAACGAAACCGACCGATTTCTGACCAACAACCGCCGCAAGGTGCTGGACGGAAAAGGTCGCATTTCGCGGGAAGCGGCGACCAAAAAGGTCGGCGCAATTTACAATGAATTCCGCAAGAAGCAGGACGCCGAATACATCTCCGAGTTTGACCGGCAGACGGAAAAATATCTCAAGGGTGAATGATATGAATAACCAAGAGCAATTCGCAGAATTTCTGCACTGTTGCAGAGAACAGCGCGTAAAACGCATTCATCTTGCCGAGCCGTGCCTGATCGTCAATTCATCGGCGGGCGATTTTGGGAGCATCCTCATAGAGTTTGAGCAGAGCAACTATTTCATCACATCCAAATACCTGCCGCACCAGCCGGAGGACGAGGAAATCGATGAATTCTGCGTGAAACAATATGAGCGCCTTGCCGACCTCAAGAATGACGATCTGCTGGAGGCGGACATATACAAGACCTTGTCCAGCGAGGACGCCACCATTTCGTTTCTCACAGAAATGGTGGACGCCGAGGGCTTCTTCAATGGGATGGAGTGGACATATGGAACCGATTATCTGTTCTTTCTGGTCTCCTGCCCAATCATTATAGTGTCCGCCAGAGCGGATGAGGAACTCAAGCACCTCAACTATCCGCACCAGTTTGGAGAAGAATTTGACCCATTGCCAAATCGCGGTGAGCCTTTTGAGCTGTTCCCGGGCGCTTGAGGGTGGAGGTGTACGATGAAAAAGGCATTTGAATTAAATAAAGCCCTGCTTAATGCCGTAACTGCCTGCGACTATGAAGAGGCCGAACGATTATTGGTAGCAGGCGCTGATCCGCTCGGCTCTTCAGATGAAAACGAACCAGATGAGCATCTTTTGGGTGAACTTTTTTGTGAAATGCAGGATAACGAGAATTTGGAAGCTGCGTTCCCGAAATTTCTGGAGCTTTTTTATGCGCACGGAATGGATATTGCCTCCCGCAACATCCCTACGGATGACGGAGACAACATCCACCCGCTTTGGATGTTAGCCTTTTGCCAAACGGAATCCGGACTGAAAATTCTGCATACGATGCTGGAGCATGGTTTGGATCGAGATTCTGCTGAGGTTCTGGCCGATCACATCCTGCTTGATATGGAGATGTGCGACGGTTGCGAAATCGAGGACGCATGGTGGATGGAGAGCTGTTCCTGCGGATTGAAGATGCTGATGCTGATTGCCTCCTATCCACCTATTCTGAACGAAAGCACTTATCTTCAAAACTGCGTTGCACTTGAAAAAAACGATGCGCAAATGCTTCCCCAGTTCCGAAACTGGAATGACTTCGATTATCACATTGACCTTTCCACCTGCACAAATATTCCGCACGGTCTGCGGGATGCGACATTGACGATCCGAGACCCCAAAAGCAAAAAAACCGTATGGACGCTATCCATATGACCAGCCTCACCGGCAAAGGAGCCTATCATGACCGAAACATTTGACATCGCGGGCTACGCCCGTATTTCTGTGGATGATGAGCAGGATCAAAAGAACATCTCGATTGAGAACCAGAAGGCCATCATCGAGGACTATGTAAAAACCCACTTCCCCGGCAGCACGCTGACGTTTTTTGAGGACCGCGACCGCTCTGGCTACACGTTTGAGCAGCGCGAGGGGTATCAGGAGATGCGCCGGGGGCTGATGAGTCACAAGTATGATATTCTCATCATCAAGGATTTTTCCCGTTTCTCCCGCCGCAACTCGCGCGGACTGGTAGAGCTGGAAGACCTGCGCGACGCGGGCGTGCGAATCATTTCGATCGGCGATAACATCGACTTTCCGAATGACGACGACTGGCTGAAAATTCAGTTTCAGTTTCTTGTGAACGAGATGCCCGTCACGGACACCTCCCGCAAGGTGCGCAACGTCATCAAGCGGCGGCAGAACGACGGCGAGTGGATCTGCGCCGCGCCCTACGGCTATCTTGTCACCGAGGACAAGCAGTTTGAGATCATCCCCACGGAAGCCGAGACCGTCCGCAGGATTTTTGACCTCTACAGCAACGCCGGTTGGGGCTACAAGAAAATCGCCAACTATCTCACCGATCAGGGCGTTCCCACGCCGCGCATGTCCGAGCGGATGCGCAAGGAAGCGGCGGGCAAGAAAACGAAACGGGAAGCCAAAAACGCCTGGGCCATCGCCACGGTGCAGGGCATTCTGGACAACGATTTTTATATCGGCACGCTCCGGCAGGGCAAGTATACCCGCGCCAAGATCAACGGCAAGGAGATCAAACGCAACGACGATGAGCATATCGTCATTGAAAACCATCATCAGGCCATCATCGACTACCGCACCTTCGCCATCACCAGCGCTCTGCGGGAAAAGCGCAGCCGCAATAACTATCGCGGCGTCAAAATCAACGACAATGTGTACTCCGGTTTTTTGCAGTGCGGCGACTGCGGCAGTCCGATGTTTGCCATGAGCCGGAGCGATTTGGCCCCCGCATACACCTGCGGGACGTATCACCGTCGCGGTCTGAAAGGCTGCACCAGCCACCATATCCGCGTCGATAAGCTGGACGAGCTGCTGAAAAGCTATGTGCGGAAGCTGGCGGACAGTTATGCCGCCATGCTGGAACAGCTCAACGAGGAGCTGAAGCGCGAGACCGAGCAGGTGGCGGAAACGGAGCAGTCCGCCGACAATCTGGCAGCGGTGCTGGCCGATCTCACCGAGGAGCTGAAGGTCACAAAGCGCCAGCGCATCCGGGAGATCATGAAAAAGCCCGAGCAGGAAGCCTCCATCGAGGCGCTGTATGACGAGATGGAAGCTGACCTCCAGAAGAAGATCGACGGCATCAACCACCAGATCGACCTGCTGAGCGACAAACGCAACACCATCATTCAGGTGAACCGCGTGGCGAAGACCGCCATCGACGTGTTCCGCGACATTCTGGAAAAGGACAAGCTGGAGCGAAACGATTTGGAGCTGCTGATCGACAAGATCCTCGTCTTTGAGGATCATCTGGAGATCAGGCTCAAAGCCGACATCGACACGCTGCTGCGCTGCGGAACCCTCCCCGCGGAAACGGAGGACGCCGCAAATTTTAGCGAAGGCACGGAAAATATCGAAAACACGCTGATCCAGTCCTCAAAAGGCCGCGAGGACAAGGTTTTCCGTGTCCATGTTATCAGTAACGGCGACCCGTTGGAGATCTACACGAGCAAGGACGGGGAGGTCATTTTTAAGAAGTATTCGCTCATGGGCGGCGTAGATGAGTTTGCCGCGCAGCTGTGCGACACGCTGAGCAAGTCGACCGGCACGAGCGTGGCCGTGACCGACCGCGACAGCGTCATCGCCGCGGCAGGCAGCGCGCGCCGCGACCTCATCGGCAAGCGCATCAGCCCGCAGCTCGAGCAGATCATGGAGGACCGCGGTATCTACCGCGCCGTGCCGAGCGAGCGCAGCGTGTTCGTCACCGAGTCGCTCGACCGCTACTGCGCGACCATCGCCGCGCCCATCATCTCCGAGGGCGACGCACTCGGGCTCGTGGTCTTCATCGGCACCGAGGGCGAGTCGGCCGCAGGCGAGACGGAGTACAAGCTCGCGCAGGCCATCGCAGGCTTTCTCGGCAAGCACATGGAGAGCTGAAAAAAGAGGACGGCTTTAGCCGTCCTCTTTTCCTATATAGCACCGCCTTCGTGTTGTGCATTGCAATTGCTGATCGTACCACCTCTCATCGTGAATACGCAGTCCTTTCCAATATCCACAGCACCGCCATCACCATCGTCATCTCTGCAATTCGCAATGATACTGCTCTCCAAGATCAGTGTGCCGCTAGACACAGAAAAACCGCAGTTCTTATTTTGACCATCAATGGTGCCGTCAGTGCCGCTGTCCTTTATCGTTAGTGTTTTACCATCGTACACGCAAAACATATCCTCGTCTGTAGCATTACAGGTCAAGGTATACCCATTCAAATCAAATGTGACGGCTCCGCTGATTGTAATTTCGCCGCTAATAGTAACATTGCCACCTAAATAGTAACTACCGTCCGACAGGTTCAAATTGGTGCCATCAAATATCGTCCAACTCTCCCAATTGTTCTCCGCCCCCGCCGCCGCTCTGGCGGCACATTGCAGATCTTAAGCGCGCACTCCAAAAAGCGCGCGATCTTGCGCTCCACGGTAAAGTACATGTCGCACGGCACGGCCACGAACCAGCGCATCATGCCCGTCGAGGCGATCTCCATCTCGTAAAAGTCCTTGGCCTCCGCGTCCGGAAGATAGTCCCCGAAGATGCCCTCCAGCCGCTTCGCCGTGCTGCGATACAGGTATGCCGAGGTTGACGACAGCGTGTAGGCCGTCACGTACAGCTCGCGCAGCGGCTCGGTCAGCTCGGCGATGTGGAGCTGGACAGCCGTCTCCACCGCGTAGAGCACGTGCCGCGCTGTGCTGCTCGGCCAGCGTGAACTGCCCGCTGAACATCCGCTTGTCAAGCTCGAGCAGCAGCGCCTCCTTACTGGGAAAGGCCCGGAAAAACGAGCTTGGCGGCATGCCCGCGGCGCGGGCGATCTCCGCGGTCGTCGTGCCCTCATATCTCTTTTCCAAAAACAGCTTTACGGCGGCGCGCAGCATCTTCTGCTGCGTCAAAAGTCCGCTCGCCTGCTTGCCGCGCAGCAGCATATCGATCACGCTCCTCTAAGTTTACTTGTGAGTGCAGTCACATAACAGCATGGTCCGCCGCTTTCCGCAAGAACGAACTGTGTAAATTTTTGCCCCTGCCTATATAAAAGAAGTGCGGCGGTCCTTCGACCGCCGCACTCTCTCATTTTATTTTCCTTTACAGCATCGCAAAGCGCTGTGCGCCCTTCGTTTTGAGCCAGCGAAGAAGCAGCGCTGTCACCGCGAGCGTCACCGCCGCCGCGATGGCGAGATACGCAGCCGCGCCGAGCTTCCACCCCTGCCAGAGGTAGAGCCCCGCGAACACGATGGCGTAGAGCCAGCCGCCGAACAGCGCGATCGTCACGGCCAGACTTTGCTTGATGGGCATGAGCTCGCTCGTCCACGTCAGGTTTGCCCGCGCGACGCCGAGCGTCAGCCCCAGGCACGCGGAAAACGCGATGTACGCGAGTGCCTCGGCAAAAACGAGCGGCAGCGCCGCCGTCACAGGCAGGATAAACGTCATGCAGACAAGCGGCACGAGCGCTGGAAGGGCCGTGAGCGCAAGCTGTACCTTGAGCTTTGCGCGAAGCACCTGCCAGGGCTTGACGGGCAGCGATTGCGCGAGCCAGAGGGACTTTCCCTCGAGCGAGACCGACGGCGTCGCCATGTCGTTCATCGACGCAATGGCGCACACGCCGGTGCAGAGCAGCACCTCCGCGCAGCCGCTCTGCGAGGTGAAGACCTCGTTCAGCAGCGACACGACCGTTCCGCCCTTCCACAAAAGCAGGATGCCCGAGATCGGCAGCAGCAGGATACCGAGGCCGCTGTTGAGCATGTAGTTCGGGCTCGCGGTGAAGCGCGCGAGCTCCTTGCCGAAAAGTGCCCCATCGATGCTCCGGCGCTTGACGGCCTTTTCGCGGTACACAGCCTTGCCCGATGCGCCCGACGCAGTCGTGATCTGCAAAAAGCTGCGCGAGAGCAGCGTCCACGTCAGCGCAAACAGCGCGAGGATGACCGCCGCGCTCAGCAGCATCGCTGTCACATCGCCCGTACCGGTCAGGCCAAAGACGTAGAGCGGGTGCGCCGCACCCTTGATCTTCTCACCGTAGACCGCGGCGTTGGCGACGAGCTGCTCGATGGCCGTCTGCGCCTTGAAGACGAAGAAATAGTAGATGGCAAGCCCCGCGAGCGAGACGATGACCGTGATGAAGCTCTTGTGCTTGAGCTTACGGCTCACCTTCGCCACGACCCAGCCCAGCGCGCACGAGAGCGTGAGCACGAAGATTGAGATGAGCGCCGTCAGCAGCACGCCGCCGAGGAGCGCCATCGGCGCCGTCGAGACCGTGACCCAGTAGACGATGACCGCGGGCAGGATGACGACCGCGGAGTACATGAGGCCCATGAGATAGACCGTCAGCAGCCGCGAGGCCATCAGCGTCCGCACCGGGATGGGTAGAGACAGCAGCAGGTCGTTGTCCTTAGCGAAGTACAGGCCCGAATACGTGTTGAACACGCTGCCGAACGCGCCGAGAAAGATGGCGAGCAGCGACATGAGTGCAAAATAGAGCCAGCCCATCCCCGCCTGCGTAAGCGGCGCACAGAGCGAAACGGAAAGCCCCGTGAACATCCCGCCGAGGCCGATCATCAACGCGGCAAAGAGCAGGATATAAGCGATAATCCCCGCCGTCGAACGTTTTTTATTGGTTTTGGCATTATAAAAGTAGCTGCGGAAAATTTCCATCAGCTGCTTCTTGACGAGCGTTTTCAGCATGATTCGCCCTCCAGCTCAAGGAAGACCTCCTCGAGCGAGTCGTCGCCCTTGACCTCCTCCATCGTGCCGGAGCGGATGAGCTTGCCGCCCTTGATGATGGCGACCTTGTCGCAGAGTTTTTCGGCCACCTCGAGCACGTGGGTCGAGAAGAAGATCGCGCCGCCCGCGTCGCACACCTCGCGCATCATGCCCTTTAAGATAT
>ERZ835980.3122-NODE-3122-length-13408-cov-2.774657_pt1 | contig 13408 bp, 15 predicted proteins | sample MGYA00519943_ERZ835980 | MGnify/ENA primary metagenome ERZ835980 (study PRJEB31850, sample SAMEA3708791) | human gut metagenome | biome: human gut; feature: human-associated habitat; material: faeces | place: China | collected 2014 ... | reverse complement strand
CCAATTTTTAGGTTAATGTCTTTTAAAACTGGAGTATCATCATAGCTCTTATATAAATGCTTACATTCCAATAATTCCATTATTTTTCTCCTCCTAATTCTTGCAAGTACTTAATTGCTTCGGATTTTTCAATTCCAATATCTTTCATGCCATCAAGATAGCTTTTCACCTTTTCTTTTGCCAAGTTTCTTTTTACCTTTTCAATTAATTCTACATCAGTTGTAACAAATTTTCCGTTTGTACGCTCAGTAAAAAGCAAGCCTTCGCTTTCAAGCTCAGCCAAAGCCTTTTGCATGGTGTTAGGGTTGACCTTAGCTGTAAGCGCTAGCTCCCTTACAGACGGAATCCTCTCACCCATTTTTAACTTTCCAGAAACAATTTGAAACCTTAACATTTCAACTAATTGAATGTAAATTGGTCTATCATCATTAAATATGTAATCCACAATCTTTATCCTTTCTTTATTGTATTACTTGCATAATACAATAATACTATTTTGTTTTTGATTTGTCAAGAACTTTTTTTGAAAAATATAAAAAATTTCCCTAGAGCTTTTGCTCTAGGGGTTGTTTTATAGGTGTTTTCACATTTTTATTTTATTATAGAAGATAATAAGCTAATTAACTCGCTTTCTGTTAGTCCTTCTGTTTCAATATCAAAATACATGTTGTTATATTTAAATGTTGCCATATACATATTATTATATTGTCCTACTACTAATTCAGTATCTCCAATTTTAGAAACTTGGTCTTTTTCTTCCATAAAGTAATCTCTTAATGGTGTTTCTATTTCTGATACTGCTATTCTTATACTATCTGTTGCATTTTTTGTGTAAGTAAATACATAATCGTGTAATATATCGTATTCTGTGCTGTCCATATCACTTCTAGTAGATAAAGTATATTTTGTTGTTTCTTTATATTCTGGTACTTTTATATTTTTGATGAAGTCAAATTTTGATGGTAATTCGGTATCAATTATCTCTTGCTGTGCATCTAGCGTAGCTGCTCCAATTCCGTTAACATGGTTAATTTTTAATACAAGTTTTTGATTGTTTGCCTCTCCTAGTTGGTAATTTTTCTGTGGAGAATTTTTAGCCATTCCACCTAAAATTCCTATTCCTAATACAAATACTGCACAAACTGAAGTCACGAAATAAATTGTTTTTCTATTTTTATTTTCTTTCATTTTAAACTCCTCCTTAATGTTTGATACAGCTATTTTTTCTTTTACCATTTTTCTTATTTTATCTTCTAAATCGTTATTTTCCATAGCCATACCCTCCATTTTCTAAATTTAATTTGATTATTTTTCTAACTCTATGAAGAACAACTTTGACCTTGCTTACTGAAAGTTCTAATATTTTTGCGATGTCCTTTATTGGCTTTGCCTCATAGTAAAACATCATAAATATCTTATATTCTTCTTCTTTTAGGGTTTTCAAGGTTTCTCTTATTACCTTATTTTGCTCACTTTCTTCAACATATTCTTCTAGGTTATTGTTGTCAGTTAGGCTTTCTTCATAGTCTGATATGGAAAAGTTTTTTTCTGATTTTCTATATTTGTTTCTCACAACATTCCTTGTTATACCTGCAAGATATGGTTTTACCGGAGTAGTTGGAAGTAATTGACTTGAATTTTTCCAGATACCCACAAATACATCTGAAACAATTTCTTCTATATCTTCTTCGGTTATACACGTACTTACCGAATTTCTTGCAATAATGTACACATAGCTATAAAAATCATCCATCACTTTTTCTATATCAATTTTTTGTTGTTTTAGTAAATAATCATTCAATATTTTTTCTTTCATTTTAGATCTAAACTCCTTTTGTGTTTCAAGTTAACTTTCATACATATAGTAACAAGTTTTTGAAAAAGGTTACAACTATTTGTTTCTAACTTCCATTGTCATTTCTGGAATTCCTATATAAACGTCTCGGTCTCCTTCTAGTGTATGGCTTTTTATTATTGTTAGTTTTGGATATTTATAAATTGTTGTGCCTCCATCATCATACATATTGCCTTCAATTACTCTGTTGTCTAAATCTTTATTTGCTTTTGCAATTATTGCATCTAACGTAACTTTGCCTTGTTTTAGGGCATCTTCTAGTTTTAGGTCTTCTTCATTGTTTATATTTACATATATATTTTCAAAACCATAATAATAAAGGTCATAATTTGAGTTATTTTCATAAATATCTTGATTGTTTAAGACTTTAGTTCTCTTAGGTGTTTGTTGTTTTTCATCTGAATATATATTTATATCTGTATTTTCTTTTTCAAGTTTTTGGTGTTCTTTAAAATCCTTTAAGTAAAATTTGTTTTCTATTCTATAATCTAATTCGTTTTCATGCTTGTTTTCATAGTCTTTTACAATACTTCCATCTTGTATTTCTATAATTCTACTTGCATAGAATTCTGCTAAATCTTTTTCATGTGTTACTAATATTACTAGTTTTTCTTTTGATATAGCTTTTATAATGTTCATTACTTCTAGTGAATTTTTGCTATCTAGGTTTCCTGTTGGTTCATCTGCTAAGATTATATCTGGTGCTTTTGCTATTGCTCTTGCTATGCCTACTCTCTGCCTTTCTCCTCCTGATAACATTCCTGCTAATCTATTTTTATATCTGTACATTCCAACTTTTTCAAGGCAATAATATACTCTCTTTTTTATTTCTTCCTTGTTTTTTATTCCAAGCATTCTTAAAACTAGAGCAACATTATCATATACACTCATGTTCTCCATTAATTTATAATCTTGGAAAATATAGCCTATATTTAAATTACGTATTTTATCGACTTTACCTGTAAACTTTGATGATATTTTTTTGCCATTTATAAATATTTTTCCTTTTTGTACTTTATCTAAGCCACCTATTGCGTTTAATAAAGTAGTTTTACCTGAACCGCTTGGTCCTAGAAGCGCAACAAGTCCAGTGTTTTCCATATTGAGTGAGATGTTATTTATAACATGAATTTGATTTTTTCTATGTCTGTTAAAGTATTTGTTTACTTTTGAAATCTCAATCATTGTTACACCTCCTCGTTGTATGTTTTAATACTTGAATCTTTAAACAATTTTCTAGCATATTTTAGGCTTATTATATATGACATTGCCATTAATACTACATATAAGATAACATAATCTTTTATTTTTAAATAGTCTACTATTGTTTGTATAAAGCCTAAGTTTATAAGGTGCTTTGCCTGTAGTACAACTACTGATAAAGAAATTATAAATGCTAAATTTTCTACAACAAGTAATTCTATTATTAATAGTTGCTTACATATTTTTCTTGTTGCTCCAAGCATTCTTATTATTGCAAAATATGTATTACGTGATTTTAGAATAACTTTTATTATAAAATATGTTATGAAAAATAGTGTTACTATTAGTACTATTGTTGCAATTGTTTGGAATATTTCAACTAGTTGTGACTGTCCTACTTTTACCATAGTATCTTTTATGATTAATGTTTTATATCCCAAGTTTTCAAGTTCTAAAGCTGTATTTCTTAAAAGAGCCATATCTTTAATAAATACACTTGATTGGTATGAAGGTTTATCAAATAATTTGTTGTAATCTTCTGGGTTTATGTATATTGTGCCATTGCTCATTTCATATTCCCCACCAACTAAAGACTTCATATTATATTTTGTATATGTTCTTGCTATTGTTAGTTCTATTTCTTTTTGGTAATATAAATTATTTACTTCAATTTTTATAGGTTTATTTCTGCATGAACCACTTGGTACTTCATAGTTTAAATCATTACTTACATATGCCTTTCCAACAGGTACATTTTCGCTTGTTCTTACTGTGAAATATGGGTTAAATAAAGTTGATTCATAGTACTTACCTTGGAATAATACTTTTATTTGGCTATATGTTTGGTTTATTTGAAATCTCATTTTATTTAGTATAGCATCACTTACATATATATTTGAATTTCCATAATAATCATTTGAATTTGCAAAATACTTTATTCCTACTACTTGCATTTTCACATCTTTATTCATAGTTCCAGTGTACAAATCTACTAGGTATAGTGTTGCATTTTCTAGCCTATTAACTAAAGCTTGTATGTAATAATCATCTTTATGTCCTTCAACTATAATTTCGTTATCATTCTCTGGCATCCTTCCAACATCTAACTTTCCCTTGAATCCTTTAATGCTAGTTGCTCTTCCATATATACTAAAATATTCATTATCTCCTAGGTCTACACCTGTATCTAATAATGCATCATCTTTTACTATGTAATCTATGTTTTCTATGTTTTCTAATTTAGCATATTCTTCTTCGCTAAATGGCAAGCCATCTTTCTTTTTTATTACTATTCTATTTTCACTGCAATTCTGAAATATATAGTTTTCTCCTTCTCTTTCTGCAAGGTGCTTTTGCTTTCTGCTATTAGCATATTGTGCTATTATCGCAGATGTCATGAACATAAACACAAGAAATAGCAAAGCAAATTTTGTTTTTATATTAAATGTATTTCTAATTCCTAATCTCAATCTATTAAACAAAGTAATGTTCTTATATTCAACTTCATTGGCTTTTTTCGTGTTTTTTGTTTCTTTAATTTTCTTATCTTCTACATCATACCCATGCGATTGTTCCTTATAATTGAAAACCATTTGATATTCTATTATAGTTTCTTCATTACTATAAATTAAACAAACTCTTTTCAACGCTTCATCAATATCACTTTGAACTAATTTCATTCCATCTGATTTTCTTCTAAACCGAACAACATCTACCCCCATTTTTTCTTTTATTTCATCATAAACTTGAAATTCATCATAATCATCTACTTCATTCTTATCCCCATCCTCTCTCTCCGTATCTACCTGTGTCATCTTCCTATCTCCGATAGTCTGCGTCCACAGTTTCCCAAAGAACGGCGTCCCACCAATACTCACCATACTCCACATCATAGCAAGCACAGCCACGATCGCCACGATTCCATATACCTTCCAGTGCCGTTTTCTCTTCTTAACTTTCTTCTTCCCGGCTTCCTTCTCGGTCTCTCCGTTCGTACCGTCGTCACTTGCTTTATTATTTGTTTCATGCTTCACATGCTCAATTGACACAACATTATCTATATAACTGTCACTCTCCACATCTTTCTTAAGATGATCTTTCGTATTCTCCCCGCCGCGAAGCGCCTGAACCTCTCGTCCGAGACGGATTGCCTCCTTGTCGGCATCTGACAGTTTTTCATATGCTTTCTGCTGTTCTTCATATTCTTGGATTTTACTCCACATCTTTTCATCCAGGTCTTCTGGAAAGGAAATGTCCTGCAGTGATTCGTCCGAGTCCATTTCTTCCATGATTTCCCCGGCTTCTTTTTCCAGTTCAGCTTTTAAAAGCTTATCCAGATTATCTTCATGTTTTTCCATTTTAAACCTCATTCTTTTGGATTTCTTTTCCCTTTAACTTGACCTTTTTCCTTCACCTGTTTAATATTATGATATCAGGGCAGTCTCTCTGCCTGTATCAACTGCGAATCTTAATTCGCACCATCAATGGGAGGATTTTTATTATGAAACGCATCATTCTGACCGGCGGAGGTACTGCCGGACATGTTACACCTAATATTGCACTGCTTCCCCGTCTTCGGGAACTGCAGTATGACATACATTACATCGGTTCTTACAACGGTATGGAAAAGCAGCTGGTTGAACAGCAGGGAATTCCATATCATGGTATCTCTTCCGGTAAGCTCCGCCGGTATTTCAGCCTTCAGAACTTTACGGATCCGTTCCGCGTCCTGAAAGGCTTCAGTGAAGCCAACCGCCTGATCAAGCAGTTAAAACCGGATGTAATTTTTTCAAAAGGTGGATTTGTAAGTGTTCCTGTTGTTATTGCCGGAAAGAAGAACCATGTTCCTGTTATCATTCACGAATCGGATATGACTCCGGGACTGGCTAATAAGCTTTCCATTCCTTCAGCTGCAAAAGTATGCTGTAACTTCCCGGAAACTTTAAGTTCTCTTCCTCAAGATAAAGCAGTCCTTACCGGATCCCCAATCCGTCAGGAGCTTTTCACCGGAGATAAAGAAAAAGCCCGTGCTTTCTGCGGTTTCAAAGAAGTCAAACCAGTTATCCTGATCGTCGGAGGAAGTCTTGGCGCAGTCGCAGTCAATAACGCAGTACGCAAGATCCTTCCTGAACTGTTAAAAGATTTCCAGGTTGTTCATCTCTGTGGTAAAGGCAAGCTCGATGAAAAGCTCACCGGTCTGGACGGCTATGTTCAATTTGAATATATTCAGGATGAACTGAAAGATCTCTTCGCCCTTGCCGATGTTGTAATCTCAAGAGCAGGTGCAAATGCAATCTGCGAATTGCTTGCTCTTCGCAAACCAAATCTTCTGATTCCACTTTCAGCTAATGCAAGCCGTGGTGACCAGATTCTGAATGCCCGTTCTTTTGAACGTCAGGGATTCAGTATGGTTATGGAAGAAGAAGAGCTTACAGATGAAAAGCTTCTCGCAGCTGTCCACAAGCTTTATGATTCCCGTGAAGACTTCATAAATGCAATGAATCAGTCTTCTCAGCAGGATCCGATCAAGACAATTATCGGTCTGATCGAAGATGCTGCTTCCAAATAATTTTTTAACAACAGTTATTTACATTGTTCAAAAACAGGTGCCGGAACGACACCTGTTTTCTTTACATATCCATCGGTGCTATTTTGTGTAATCATCAGAATTGTAATGTATCTTTACCCATTTTCTTGCTCTGTACAGTACACCCGTCAGTGCTTGGATACTGATCCCCATAGATTCAGCCACATCTTTTTGTTTTCTCTCCAGACAGTAAACCATGGTAATTGCTTCGTACCAGTTTTCATTTTCTTCGTACAATGCATCCAGAATCGTCCATCCATAACCCACTTTTTCTTTTTGTAAAATTTTGTGGAATACATGCTCCTCTGCACTTTCCGCATATTCCTTCGAGTACAGATCCGAAAACAGCTCAATATCTGCCTTCGGACATTCTCTTGCCCGCTTCTTCATATAATTGATAGCTGTATTTTTCGTTGTTGTTACCAGCCATGCTGCCATGTATTCTTCATCCACTGTATCAAAGTGTGTATATAGTTTTAGAAAAACCTCCTGGAATATCTCTTCCGCTGACTCTTTGTGACTGCCAGAATAATCCATTGCTATCCGATAAACGTTGAACTTATTTTTATGGTACACGTTCTCGAATTCCTTTTTATTCTTATTCTGAAAACTCACTCCAGTACCTCACTATTTTATTTTTCTTTCAGTTTTTCCAGGATTTCATCCCGATCTTCATCTGTAAGTTTACCCGGTTTCCAGCCGAATCCGCTCTTGTCATTTTTATATCTCGGAATCAGATGCATATGGAAATGGAATACGGTCTGACCGGCCACTTCCCCGTTATTCTGTACGATATTATATCCGTCACATCCAAGTACATCTTTTAATCTTGTTGTGATCTTCTTTGCAAGCTTAAATGCTTTTCCTGCCAGTTCTTCATCAATAGAATAAATATCTGCCGCATGTTCTTTTGGCAGGATCAGTGCATGTCCCTTTGTCGCCGGTCCAAGATCCAGAATTACTCTGAAATCATCATCCTCATATATGGTTGCAGATGGAATTTCTCCATTTGCGATTTTACAAAAAATACAGTTCTCATCCCTCATGTTTTTTCCTTCTTTCTACATTTTCTTCGATTAATCTCGAATTTGTTTACGAACCAAACTTTCAATGATAAACTACAACTACTTTATATCATGGAAAGGATGGTCGTTACCATGCCATTTACTGCAAATGATTATGAAAAGTTACATCAGCTTATGAATTCCAGTCCGGAAATTCGTGAATTACTTCAGAAACTCCTGGATTCACAGCAATATACAATCAGCAAGATCAGTCATGAAGTTCGCAATCCACTGACGCTGATCTACAGTACCTTTCAGCTCATAGAGTCCAGTCACCCTGAAACCAGAGATTTCAGCCACTGGTCAGAGCTTCGCGAAGACATCGAATACACAATCTCTCTGCTGCAGGAGCTGTCTGCCTATAATAACAGTGAACATCTGCATCTGAGCACGTTTTCTGCACAGGACTTTTTGGGACAGATCTGCCTGTCCTTTGCCGCCTCCTGCGTAGATACCGACATTGGATTCTCTTCTCTGATAGCCCCTGATCTTCCATCTCTGACGGCCGACAGATTAAAGCTGCATGAAGCGATTCTCAACCTTTTAAGAAACGCCCGTGAAGCCATTTCGTCTGCCGGTTCAATCCGTCTGGAAGCAGTCCTCAAAGATCAAATGCTTCAGATTACCATATCTGATACCGGATGTGGAATCTCACCGGAATATCTCGACACGATTTTTGATCCTTTTGTCACTTATAAACCAGACGGCACCGGTCTTGGTCTTGCCATTGTCAGCCGGACAATCACAGCTCACGCCGGAACAGTAACAGTTACTTCCTCCTGTGGAAAAGGCACTTCTTTTTTGCTTTTGTTACCAATTACATAATCATTTTTATTATAAAAAACACGTAATTGTTTTACAAGTACTTCTTTCCATAAACTGGAAAATGTAGTAAAAAGAAAAACATGTCCTATCTTACTTATTCCTCTGAATCATCCGCCATTATCTCATCCCATTGGGATTCCCGTTTTTTTCTACGTTTCTGAAGGCGCTGATTCAGAAATCCCCAGACGCTCTGCCTGTCTTTTACAACCTGCCCTTTCATTTCCTGTTCTGCAATCCAGTCATCCAGGATCAGTTCCTCCTGCAGATCATATCCTGCTTTTTTCTCCGGCTGTATACTCTCCATTTCATTCTCCTTTTTCTCCAGTATCCGCTCCAGCGCATACTCAATATTATAATTTTCTTCCATTGAAGCCTTATGTAATTCATATGCCAGATAGACTGCCTCTTTCTGTTCATAATCTGTCTCCCTGACAAAATACTCTGTAAGCTCATGAAACTTTTCCAGAATATTACCTTCCAGTCCCGGGCAATAACAAAAGTAATAGATTTCATCCGATACATAAATATGTCCCGGATCCAGGCTCAGACAGTTCACGTTCAACAGATAATTCTTCACTGCATAAAGCACCTGGATAAACTGTCTCATAAAATTTTCCAGATCTGCAAATTTCCAGTGCTCTTTTTCTCCCTTTGCCTTCACGGATATCTTCCCACTGATCTCATAGCGGTACTGGCTTTTATCATCTTTTCCCTGCCCTCTTACCGACAAGAGTCCGGGAATCGCATTTTCCATCAGCATCCGCATCTGATAATCTTCTTTATATAGCTCATCTGTTTCCAGAATCATCCAGGCATGATGTAAATCTCTTTCGTACTCTTCTCTCATTCCTCCTGGTCCCTTTCTACAATCTCCTGCAATACTTTTTTCCTGCGTATTTTTTCCTCTGGCACGGTCAGTGCCGCACTGCGTTTAACAGATACGCGCATTTTTCTCTTTTGCGCTCCTGCTGTCACTTCAAATTCATCTTTTACTACCGCAGTTTCCACCGATACTGTATCAAAAAATATCAGTTTGTTTTCAATTCTTTTCTGAAAATACTGCTCCATTTTTCCATCTTCTATTTCCTTTTGCCATCGCCATTCTTCACTTCCGACAATCGCAGTCTCATATGCCGCCCCACCGATAATATTTTTATCATGGTAATAAAAAAGTGCGAAAATGACTGCCATCCAACAAAGCAATACTACCGGCATCAGATACGCCATCTCAACTACTGTACTTCCTTTTAGCTTTACCATATAAATGTCCCCAGATAGCCGATCAGAAGAAAAGGATAAAATGACATTCTTGTCGTCCGTTTCCATTTTCCGCTCCAAAGACCTGCTCCTGCTGCCATCGCAGCCACAAGAAATGCAAGCATCAGCATTCCAAGCAGATTCCAGATCCCAAGAAAAATACCCATATTCAGGATCATCCAGCTGTCTCCGTACCCTATTCCCTCCTGTGACCATTTCGATATCATGAGAAATACAATTCCACATCCCAGTCCGGCAACCCATACACTCCAATGCATCCGTCCAAATAACGCACGGTACAGAATCGCCGCACAGCTTCCTGCGAGCAGATATTCTGTCGAGATTTTCTGATATTTTATATCCTGTGCTGCTCCGAATCCTAAAAAAAATAATCCTGCCAATTTTGCTATTTTCCACCACATTTTGAACATGCTCCTTTTCCTTTTACTTCTGACAGCGGAACTGTATAAACTTTTCTCTTCAGTCCGCTGCATGATAATGAAGTATGATAACGATCCCCGTAATCTGTGACATAGCAGTTGCCATCATTTCCCGGCATCCATCCACACCGTTCACACAAATGATAAATTCCTCCACTGCTGTTTCTCAGTTCCCCTAACTGTGTTTTCGCAACACTGCGCACGGACGGCTCCAGATAAGTGCATTGATAATTCCGGTGATATACGATCCCTGTTTCTGTCACATATACAAGTTCATTATCCCCAATTCCTGCTTCGTAGGTCTTTACATAACCGGTCCATGTCTTCATCCTCATTTTTTCTTTATAATGCAGTACCGGAATATGAAAGACAGGAACCGGCAATTCTACTTCATATTCTGCCGTCAGTTCCAGCACTCCCATTCCCGGTATCGCCCAGGATCTTTTACAGCTGACTCCTCCGCTTCCGCCAACAATCATACTTCGATCCATTCTTTCTTTCCCGACCGCATTTACAAGATCTGCATGCAGACTTATCGGGTTCAGCACCGGAATTTCTGCAAAACTCTCTGCCACCTGCTTTCCTGCACTCTGCAGTCCGCATCTTACTGCAGACTGGATGCTTCTGAGCTCCAGCATCCAAATCAAACTCACCGCCGCATATAGGAACAACGGAACACAAAGTACAGCTTCTACTGTTACCGAGGCAGATACAGATGCCTTTTCTTTGACACAAGATATGGCGATCAAATCAGGTAGAAAATCAAATCCTTCCTCCTTTCTGCGAATATCAAATATGTGTTTGTAATTCAATATTTTTCTATACATCATCAAAGGAATTTTATTTATTATTTCGATTGTCCTCAGAAAAGACACCTGTATCCACCTCCTAACATTTTCATTTTTTGTTACTGATATTGATATAAAATATGATACTGATACCGGATTCCTCTTCTCAGATAACATGTCATGTCAAAGTCTGCTCCTGATACGCAGGCATCTGCCCGGAAAAACGTTTTCTCCATTCCGGATCGCAGATTCATTTCCACCAGATCCAATGCTCTCATCGACAGTTCTTCCTTTGATTTTAAAACCAGCATCATTTGCAGATACTGCTCATAAGAATTTCCCTCTTCTGTCTCCTTCCCTTCCGGAATACTTCTGTTCTTTGCCAGTTCAAGCAGACCATCCAACGTCAGATTCCAGCTCTCCTTACTCTTTACAGCCGGAACCTTCTTCCCTGCCAGAAGCGTCTTAACATCCGTAAGGCTTTCTCCATAAGCCCATGCAAGAAGCAGCGCATGCTTGATCACAGGTCCGATCTCCGGTGAAAGAAACACCGCACTCAGTGTCGTTGCAAGGGTATCCACCTCCATTTGCATGTCCTTATCGGTCAGCAAATATCCATAATTCACTGCAAATCGAAGGATTCGGATTCTCCCGATCACATATTCCAGATTGTCCTTGTCGCTCGCCTTTCCTCCTAACAAATACTCCATCTCATAGTCCAGTACCGTATTCTTTTTCTTATTTGCAGCATTGCCAAACTTATCTATAAGGTACAGATTGAAAAAAATGGTATCTCCGGCTCCATTATCTTTTTCCTTCATGGTTCCGTATCCCTGCCTGAGCTTTCGGTTCGATACAGTCTCTTCTGACTTTACAGCTTTCGATGACAGCGTAAATCCTTCTGGGCTGACCAGATTTAACAGTGCTTGCGCCTGTATATCCACAATATCCGCCAATGGATTATTTTCTGCAGGAAGTTCTTCTTTTTCACTTTCCAGCATCTGGTCAAGTTCTTTACTCGTCTCTATATTCTCTTTCCCATATTCATTTGCTTTCAGTTCCTGCTCCTTCCATTCGGATACCTTTCCCGTCAGATTCTCTATCGCCGCAGCTCCTGTCTTCATTTTCTCGTATTCAACCGCCTGCCGCAGAAATTCTTTCCCATTCTGGTCTGTCAGATAACGGATTGCCGCAATCTCTGTTTCTATATTTTCTGCCCCATAAAAGGACAGTCGGTTTAAAATATTTTCTTCAGACATTGTTCCGGATTCATAACTGCCTTCTATTGCAAAAATACCATATCGCTCCAGAAGATCTTTCTGATATTCTGCAAACGCAGATTCCACTGCCCTGCCTGCGTCTGCTCTTCTCTCATTCTTTGCCAGCTGGATCGAGGCACTTTCCAGCAAAGCCCCAACCAGAGTAAGAAGCAGAAGAAAGACCAGGCTTAGAAACGCAGTAATCTCTCCCTTTACCATTTTTTTCATCTCTGTACACACTCATTTCTGAAATAAAATTTTTATTTTAGATTCCTGAACTTTCATTCGTTATTTTTTCAAATATTTTAGTTACAAGTTCATTAAGCTGTTTCTTAAAAATGATAACCAGACCGATAATAACGACCATAAATTTAGCCCCTGTCTTTTTCATGTCTCAAAAGCCTTATAAACACTGGATTTAACCATATAGACCAAAACGTATCATTCGTCTATTTTCTTTGTTTTTTGCACTTTTTGTATGTTGTGTGCATTTTGTAGCCAGTATTTTTATTTATTCATATCTATACAAAACAAGACAGAATGTACTTGCTTTTTTACTGTACATTCTGCCTTGAATCATTCAAATTCAAATATTTAATTTTTCCTTTTATACTTTAGATATTTTTCTTACCCTTGCCAATTCTTCTCGCAACTCTGCATTTTCTTTTTCCAATTTTTTTATTTTTAGTTTCAATTCCTGTATAGTCGTTTTTGCATTAACTAAAGTTCTTTCCATAGCCATATCAATAATAATCTGTTTCGGATTATACGTTACGCTCTGTTGATGCATAGCTTCATTTACCACCCTGCGCATTTCTTCATTTCGATAAAAAAATCCTTTAGAAAAGCCTGTTTTTTGAATCAATGATCGATTTATAAATATCTTTGATTCCAGCTTCTCTTGCCATGCTGACAACAAGATTTTCTTCCTTTACTCCCATTCTTAAACCCAGGATAATCCCGCTTGGAATCCATTCCATCATAACTGGCGGCTTCATTGGGCAAGCAGTTATCATACGCCATTCTTCATCGTATTCATGGCATTTCCTCTTGATCAGCGTTGTTCTTTCTCTTTCCCATGTACCATTCCCCACGCTATCATACAGATATTTGGAAATTGTCGTATCAGAA
>ERZ835980.3112-NODE-3112-length-13464-cov-2.734805_pt1 | contig 13464 bp, 7 predicted proteins | sample MGYA00519943_ERZ835980 | MGnify/ENA primary metagenome ERZ835980 (study PRJEB31850, sample SAMEA3708791) | human gut metagenome | biome: human gut; feature: human-associated habitat; material: faeces | place: China | collected 2014 ... | reverse complement strand
CAGCAGGTTTCTTTGAAATATATGATCCTAATATTGCAATTATATCTGTAGTAAGATCAGAAAAGGAATGTATTCCATCTGCAATTAAACTTTTGGTATTACTTAAAAATCCAAATGTTATTTTAAATATAGATAAAAAACTATTAGCAATTAGACTAATCAACATATATTTTGTAGTTTTGTTCATTTAATCACAACCTTTATTTAGCATCGTACCAGTTTTTACCTTCATTTATTTCAACCTTAAGTGGTACACTTAATTTATATGTGTTTTCCATTATATCTGTAACTATTTTTTCTACAGTTTCTCTTTCTTCTTCTAAAACATTAAATACAAGTTCATCATGTACTTGAATTAACATTTTACTTTTTAATCCTAAGGAGTTAAATTTATCAAAAATTTCAATCATAGCTTTTTTTAATATATCTGCACTACTACCTTGTACAGGTGTATTAAGTGCCATTCTCTCTCCCATACTTCTAATCATATAATTTTTATTATTTAATTCTTCTATTACTCTTTTTCTATTCATTATAGTCTTAACATATCCAAGTCGATGTGCTTCTTTTATAACGTTATCCATATAATCTTTAATTCCGGGATATGTATTTAAATAGTCATCAATAAATTTCTTAGCGCTTTTTACATCTATATTTAAATCTTCTGATAATCCGAAACTACTAATACCATATAATATCCCAAAGTTAACTGCTTTTGCGTTATATCTCATTTGTGGAGTAACATGGTCTATGTCAACTCCAAATATATCACTAGCTGTTTTTTTATGAATATCTTTTCCACTAACGAATGCATCAATTAGATTAGTTGCATTAGCCATATGTGCAAATATTCTTAATTCGATTTGTGAATAATCGCTTGATAGGAATATTGAATTTTCATCTGGGATAAATGCTTTTCTAATTATTTTACCTTCTTCTATTCTTACTGGGATGTTTTGTAGGTTAGGATTTGATGAAGATAATCTACCAGTTCTTGTTAATGTTTGATTAAATATAGTGTGAATTCTTCCATCACTTTTAATTTCTTGTAATAGTCCTACCGCATAATTTCTATATAGTTTGAATACTAATCTATATTCTTCTATTTTATTTATAATTGGATGAAATGAAGCTACTTTATCTAGAATATCTTTACTAGTAGAAAAATTATTATCTTTTACTTTTTTAGGATATGGTATACCAAGTTTTACAAATAAAATTTCTCCTAATTGCTTTGGAGATGCTATATTAAATTCTTCTCCCGCAAGCTCATATATTTCATTTGTTAAGTTATTCATTCTTTCTTCTAGAGTTTTACTCATTTGATGTAGATATTCTCTATCTACTTTTACACCAGTTATTTCCATGTCAGCAAGTACATATGCAAGTGGTAATTCTATTTCATTAAATAAGTATAACTCTTCTTCACTTGTTAATTTGTTAATGTATTCTTCTTTAGTATCATAAATATATTTAGCTTTCTTTATTCCGTTTTTAATTATTACATCATCATTAGGCATAGAAAGTTTAGATCCACTTCCAAATTCATTTTCATAGAATTCTACATTACAGCCGTTATTATTCATTATATAAGCAATATCATCTTTTACATTTAGATTAAGTAGATACCCCGCAATCATTAAATCATAATTACACTTATCTAATTTTATATTGTCCTTATTAAATGTATAAAGTATCTTTTTTATATCATATGTAATGCAGTTGAATCCTTTATTTAACATATTTGGATTTTCTTTTAATACTTCATATGGAATATAGTAATTTTCTACTCCATTATATATAAATGCACCAATTATATCTGCATCATGATAATTATATCCATATAATTCTAGGTATATTGCATAGTCTTTACTAATTTTAAAATCTTGAACATTAGTTATTGTTTTATAGTTAATTTCTTCATTCACATTAGGCTTTTTTTAAGTTTTCTTTTTTTATATCTAGTTTTTTTATTAATGAATAAAATTCCAGGTCTTCAAGTAATTCAATATAATTTAAGGCATCTATTCCTCTATATTTTATCTTTTCATAATCTGTATCTATTGGAACATCTTTATATATAGTTGCTAGGTCATAACTCATGTATGCCTTGTCTTTGTCAGTTTCTAGTTTTTCTTTTAGTTTACCTTTTATATTATCTATATTTTCATATACTCCATCAAGAGTTTTATATTCTTTTAATAAGTTAAGGGCTGTTTTTTCACCTACTCCTTTAACACCAGGTATGTTATCTGATGAATCTCCCATTAAGGCTTTTAAATCAACCATTCTAGCTGGCTCTATTCCATATGTGTTTAAGAATTCTTGATGTGTCATTCTTACATAACCAACTGGTTTTAATAGTTTAACATCAGTTTCATCAGTAATTAATTGAAGTAAGTCTTTATCACTACTAATTATAGTTGAAACAAATTCTGGATCTTCTTCTGTTTTTTTTGCGAATGTTCCTATTATATCATCTGCTTCATAGTTGTCAATTTCATAATAAGTCATTCCAAGTGCCTCTACTATTTTCTTTGCGACTGGAAATTGTTGTTTTAATTCATCTGGAGTTTCTCCTCTACCACCTTTGTAGTCAAGATACTTTTCATGTCTGAATGTTTTTCCCTTATCAAATGCGACCATAATATATTCTGGTGATTCTTCATTTATTATTTTATTTAACATATTTATAAGTCCATATATTGCATTTGTAGGAAATCCTTTAGAATTTTTCATAGTGTTTCCATTATATGCGGTTGCATAATAACTTCTAAAAAGTATGTTGTTACCATCAATTAAGACTACTTTCTTCATATAACTACCTCTTTTCTAGTATTTGTCTTCTATAAAATTATATCACGTATGATACAGATTAGTAAATTTTAATTTGATGTTTAGTGGAAGTATAAGTGCTTAAAAATTATCAAAACTTTTCTCTTACATACTATATGTGTTTTGTATTTTATGTTTTTTGCTAGTCTTTTTATATTTATACTTATATAAAGAAAAAAATAAGTACTTTTAATACTTATTTATTCTTACAAATTGTAATTATGTAATTATCAAGTTTAAATGTATCATATATAACATTAATATTATTAATATCTAATCCTATGGCATCTCTAAGCATTCCACCATTTAGTTTTATATATGCTTTTTTTGTCCATAAAGTAAGTAATTCTTCATTATTTGTTATAGATTCTCTTTCTTTTTCAGTGAAAAAGTATTTTAAGGTGGATTTTCTTTTTATATTTTCTGTATCAACATATTCAATATCTAGTCCTACTTCACTATCAGATATTATTAATCCAACCATTTTATTTTTATGGCTTATATTATAAAAGATATTACTATTATCTATATAAGGTTTTCCATTTATGGACGCTGAAATTTTGTAGGAAGTTATTTTCTCTTCTTTTAGTGCAATCTCAAGTAACTCTTTACTTGTTTTAGAAAAGCTATAATAGAATGTTCCTAAACTATTTTTTATTTTCTGCCATTGCATTAAGATTTTCTTCCTTTAATTTTGTATATTCTTTATATTCTTTATGCCAATTTTTATATTTCTTATCGCTTCTTCTATCTGGTATTTCTAGATTTTCATGTATATATTCAGCAATGTAATCACTAACTTTTATTGCGCCATAAAGATTTAAATGATTTCCACCATCTTTTGAATCAGTCTTCCAATCAAGTCCTATTTCATCAATATAGTAGTTCATATCAAAGAATAAAACATCATTATCTTGTGCATATTTTTCCACTGCATCATGTCTTTTATGATTCCAAGAATCTGCGGAAGGTGTTTCTAAGAATACCAATTTGACATTGTTTTTCTTACACAACTCTACAATCATATCCAAGTATTTTCTATTCTTTCTTGGAATTTTTTCAACTTTTTTCTTTTTATTCATGTAGTCAGTATTCTTAAGTGGTTTACTTTTAGTAGTAATTACAAAACCTTTTGTAGGCATATATGCACTCTTAAATGCATATTTAAAATCATCTTTAGTTAAATCATTATATCTTGAATGAAATCTTATTATTGGGAATATATAACTTATTTTTATTGGAATTGATGTGTGAATGTTTTTATCCATTAACATTTTTACTTTTGCCTTTGACATTCTCATGCTTGTTGTTGGTTTAGCATTATCCCCATTTCGTGGTCTTTCTACTGTAAAGAATGAATCAGCACCTAAAAAGATATATTTAGGTTTTTGTCTTTCTAGAATCATCTTTATATTGTAGTAGTCTGTCCATGTTCTAGATGATGGGTGTGAATAGTTATATCCTGCAATCCCATACATTCCCCATAATTCCATTGGTGAAACTCCATCATACATATCACTATTTCCTACAAACATTACATCAATTGTATTTCTTTTTTGATCATAAAAACCATCAACTATTTGTTTTTCGTAATTATTATCTGAATTCATCCATTTTGGTACAAATATTTTAGAAGTTATTACAATTCCAACTAAACATATTAGAAAGAAGCCAGCAAATTCAAAAAATCTTTTTATATATATCTTTATCATTTTACTTTCCCCCTCCTTTAAAATTGCGCATAGATAAAATCACTTGCATTATATCCAGGTCCATATATTCCAAATATTATAATTGCAAATACAATTATAAAATATATAAGATATCTTAATGCTAGATTACTATTATTTATTTTATCTATGACGTTATAACCTTTTTCTTCTAAAATTCCATATACAAATAATAATACTACTCCACCCATGATAACTAGAAAGTCAATTTTAGTTAGCCCAAATGAAGTTACTCTAAGTGTTGAATGAGCGAATATTGAACCTAGTGTTACAAATGCATCTTTAACTGATGTTGATCTAAATATTAACATACCAATAAATACAAAGATACAAGTTCTAATTATTTGGAATAGTTTAAATCCTTTTGAATCTGTATTTATTTTTAATAATTCTACTAATTTATCGGTAAGTGGTTTGAACAAAAGTGCAACCATCATTATTATGTAATAATATAATCCATAGAATATATATTTAAGACTTGCTCCATGCCAAAATCCATTTAAAAACCAAACAAAGAATAGTGAAAATGCTATTGGCACAAATTTAGCTAAATTCTTACTTAAATTTTTTCTAGCAAATTTAGTAACATTCATTGATGCTTTTGATAATGATACTGGGTAGAATACATAATCTTTTAACCAAGCACCAAGTGTTTTATGCCATCTTCTCCAGAATTCTTGAATACTCTTTGAAAAGAATGGCCTTTCAAAGTTAACTGGCAATTTAATACCCATTGTTTCTGATAATCCACTTACTATATCAATACATCCAGAGAATTCTGCATATAATTGAATAGTATATAATACTACACCTACTAATATTGGTAGTCCTGTTATGCCTGGTTTAAATACGCTACTAACATATATACCACATCTATCTGCGATAACCATTTTTTTAAAAAATCCCCAAAGTACTTTTCCTCCACCATTTATTAGATTTTCATACTTTAGTTTATTTCCATTATATAATTGATGTGCTAATTCATCAAACCTAGATATAGGCCCTTCTGTAATAATAGGAAAATATATTAAGAATAAACTAACTTCAAATATATTTTTACTTGGTTTATATTTTCCACGATAAACATCTGCAATATAACTAATTGCTTGTAATGTATAATATGATATTCCTAAAGGTAATAAAAATTTAACTAATGGAATATTGCTTTTTACTATACTATTTACGGTTGTAATAAAGAAATTACTGTATTTAAGAACTAGTAATATACCAACATTAAATAGTATTCCTAGTGTTAAAATAAGTTTCTTTCTCTTTTTTACTTTAATTTTTAACTCTTTTTTCTTTTCTTTATCTTCACATAAAGCTAACAAGTCATCTTGTTTGCCTATTAAAATTCCAGATAAGTAAATTGATAATGTACTTAATAATATAAATACAATTAAATATTTACTTGATAAAAAATAAAATATATAACTTGATACTAATAAAACAATCCATCTTTTTTTTAAAGGCACTATGTAATACAAAAATACTACTAGTGCCGCAAAAACTACAAATTTTATTGAATTAATTAACATATTAACTATTTTCTTTTACTTTTTCAATTGTTTTATATAAAGCATCAATATTTTCAAAATTTTCTGGAATAATTTCACTTACTGGGAATTCTATATCAAAAGCATCATTTATTTCTGATACTAATGTAACTATATCAAATGAATCTAATATTCCATCTGTTATTAATTCCTTTTCACTATTAAAATCAATTCCTGGTTTTACTTCTTCTAAAATACTTAATAATTCTTTCATACCTCTTTACTTACTTAAATACTTATTTTTAAGTTCCTTTCTATCTATTTTACCATTTGCATTATATGGCATTCTATCTAATTTAATATAAACATTTGGAACCATATATGTTGGCAATTTTTCTCTTATTAAAGATATTAATTTATCTTCTTCTAAGGAATTTGTTTGATAGTATAAAATGATTTTATCCTCTTTTTCATCATAAATACTACAACATAGTATTATACCATCAATTGCAGAAATTTTCGACTCAATTTCTCCAAGTTCTATTCTATATCCCATGTGTTTAATTTGATAATCTTTTCTAGATAAATAAATTATTTCACCTAATTCATTTTTCTTTACTATATCACCTGTTCTATATACAAGTTCATTATAATCTGGATTAACTGGGTTTTGAACAAATACCTGGTTCGTTTTTTCTTTATTTTTATAATAGCCACTGGCAAGGAAGCTTCCTCTTACTAGTAGTTCTCCTGCTTCACCATCTTGTGCTAATGTGTTATCTTCTTTTACAATTAATACATCACAATTGTCACATGGCTTTCCTATTGGTACTGATTCGTCATTACTTAATCTTCTGTTTACAATATAATAGGTACAAATATCAACTGTTTCAGTTGGCCCATAAAGATTAGCATACATTGCATCAACTTTATCCATCCACATGTTAAGTTGCTTAGTAGGCATTACTTCGCCTGCAAATAATACTTTCTTTAAATTTTTTAGATTATCTGTTGTTAACGCTCCTAGATTTGCTAGTATACAAAGTGCTGATGGAACCCAATAAATTGTATTTACTTTTTTCTCTTCAAGGAACTCTATTAGTTTAACTGGAAAAGAAAAATACATTTTTGGAATTATATAGAATGTAGCTCCTGTTAATATAGTACCGAATACATCACTTACTGACATACTGAAATAAAACGGAGTTTGACTTCCAAAAGTGGTTTCACTTGTAATATCAAAAGCTTTTATAAACCAATTTACGTAACTTATGACTGCCCTATGAGATAATACAGTCCCTTTTGGTACTCCAGTAGAACCGGATGTGAATAAAATATACATTGTATCTGTATCAATAATTCTTTCATGTACATTATCAAGTAATTCTTGGTTAACATTAGTTGCTTTAGCTTCGTTAATATTGATTATTGTAACATTCGGAAATTCTTCAACAATTTTCGACATATTTTTGTCATCAGTTATTATATACTTACAATCAAGAGTAGTAATTATTTGATTTATCCTATCCATTGGAGATTTTGTATCTAGTACTGTATAAAAACCTCCACTATATATTGTACCAATCATAGACAAAGCAAGGTTTATGCTTTTATCAATATAAATAGCAATTGGTTGTTTAAATGTTGTTAAACCGGCTAGATAAGTACCTATGGATTTACTTCTATTAGTAAATTCATCATAATTTATTTCCTCTTTATCAGTAGCAAATGCTACCTTATTAGGATATTTTACTGCTGTTTCATTTAAATAATCAGTTATTATCTTTTTCATTTACGTCACCACTATAATTTTACCATTACTGTATTACTAAAGCAAGGAAATTGCATTTTTAGTGCAAAATAAAAATTTTACGAAATAAAAAAAGCAGTTAACATGTTTTATGTTAACTACTAATTTTGCATTAACAAGTTCTATCTACAGCTCTTATTGTAAGATTATTATTCTCCTCCCATACACATACATATTTTTTACTGAAACTATTAGTATAACTTTTTTTAATAACAAAATTGTTTATTCTTTTCGAATTAACTTTTGTGGCTGTTTTTTTACTACATTCACCAAAGTGCTCAGTCCAATCAATCCATTCTATTTTTCCATTATCATAACCTGTTACATATATGTACCCATTCTTTTGGCATGCTTTTGTAACAGTTGGAAGCACAGAAGGATCATGGTAAGTATAATTGCTAGTTCTTCTAAGATCTACTTGTCTCTCACATCTGTTGTCTGTGTACAATTGTATTGTGGCATATCTTTCTATTGCAGTGGAATTAACATCCATTGTGAAATACTTTATATCTCCTTTTTTGATTACACTACAAGGCTGTGTATAAGATTTGTCAACTCTACCATTTGAAGCAATATTATATGTAGTAAACTTATAAAATAATGTATTGTAAGTTGTATCTGCGGAGAAACTAATTTGTACTTTTTTTGACACATAGTCTTTAACTGCTGGTTCAGTTACTTTAAGTTTTGCATAATCTGGTATATTGTAATAATATGTTTTAGTCTTTTTTGAATCAACTTGCTTACTACAACTTGAATCACTATATAATTTTATTATTGAATACCTACTTTCAGCACCTTTATTTACTAAAAGTGTAAAAGTTTTCGTTTGATTGGCATTTATTGGACTACATGACTGTCTATATCCTATATTTCCTTTACTATAATTATCAAATGTATAATACATTGTTTTATTTTGATTGTGTCTATATTTAATTGTAACTATTGTTTTACTGTTATAATTTGTTTGTGAAGGCTCAGTTACTATTAATAGTGGTTTAGTGGTTTGATTGTTATTACTACTGTTATTGCTGTTAGAACTTGTTCTCCAATTAATTGCATAATCTTTATATGCCCAGCCAATTGCATTGTTTGCATAATACCCATTTGGTTTCCAAGCGTTTGGTGTTTTATATACTTTATGATTTGATCCCTTATTCCATTTTACTAAAATTCTGAAAGTTTCATTTTCATATTTTTGCTTTTTAAAACAAATTTTTTGTGATTTAACTCCATCGTTATCATGATATTTACTAAGGCTAAAAACCATTCTATTACCAAATGTATTAGCTCCTGTTTGTTTATAATATACATGAACTCCCCAATATTTAGCATTAGTTGGTGCATATACTGTATAACAAGTATTAGAATTTTTTGCTACTACAAATCTATTTGCTACGGCTTTTTTCCCAGAGCCTTCTATTGGCTTAAGGGTTCTTACCAAAGTAAATGTTACCCCACCTACTAATAAAACTACAGCGATAATTATTGCAATAATTGCTATTTTTCTCTTTTTTAGAGTTTCATTAGAAGGGCGGCCTACTTCATTTTTGAATAACTTCATAATATTATCCTACCTTTCTTATTATACTTTAATTTTAATTTGCCAAAAATTATATGTCAAATGATTTGTTGCTTTTTTATGTAAAAACATGTAAAAAGCCCATTCATTAGAATAGGCTTAATTGACTTGATTCATCCATACCATCAAGTATTTTCATTGATTTCATTTTATCTATTAATGTTGCAGATATTTTACATCTATTTTGTAAATCTTCAATACTTAAGAAATTTTGTTTTTGTCGTTCATTTACAATATTATTAGCAACTGTATCACCTAATCCATCAATTGAAGCAAATGGTGGATATATTGAAGTTTCATCTTTTACATTCCAAACAGTTGCATTACTTTTATCAAGTTCAATTGGTACAAATTTTATTCCTCTAGCAGTTGCTTCTAAGCATACTTTTAGACTTTCTAGAATACCCTGTTCTTTATTAGTAGCTTCATACCCCTTAAGTTGTATATCTTCTATTTTAGATTTTATTGCATCATAACCTTTGATCATAGTTTCTACATCTACGTCTGTTGCTTTTGATGTTAACCACGATGCATAAAAATATACTGGCATATGAACTTTATACCACGCTATTCTAAATGCACTTATAACATATGCTGCTGCATGGGCTTTTGGAAACATGTATTTAATCTTTTGACATGAATCTATAAACCATGGTTCAATGCCTGCTTCTTCCATAGTTTTTCTATGTGTTTGCCATGTTTCTGGGTCTTTACTTGCTCTACCCTTTCTTACAAACTCCATTATCTTGAATGCTTTAATTGGTGCAACTCCATGGTACATTAAGTAAACCATAATATCATCACGACATCCAATTACTTCTTTAAATGGAACAATATTATTTTTAATAAGTTCCTGTGCATTACCTAGCCAAACATCAGTACCATGTGAAAGTCCTGATATTTTAATAAGTTCTGCGAATGTTGTTGGTTTAGTTTCAGATACCATTGAAATAGTAAATGGAGTACCAAATTCTGGTATACCTAGTGTTCCTGTTGGACACATGATTTGTTCATTTGTAACTCCAAGTGCTTTTGTAGAGGTAAATATACTCATTGTATCTTTATCATCCATTGGTACTTTCAATATATCTGTCTTAGTTAAATCTTGAATCATACGTAATTGTGTTGGATCTGAATGACCTAATATATCAAGTTTTAATAAATCCTCTTCGATTGAGTGGTAATCAAAGTGAGTTGTTCTCCAAGGACTTGTAGGATCATCCGCAGGGAATTGGAATGGTGTAAAATCTGATACATCCATATAATCTGGTACAACAACTATTCCACCAGGGTGTTGACCTGTTGTTCTTTTTACCCCTGTACATCCAGCTGCTAGTCTTTCTACTTCTGCTGTACGCATCATTACATTTTTATCTTCACAATAACCTTTTACATAACCAAATGCAGTTTTATCTGCGACTGTTCCTATAGTACCTGCACGATATACATTATCAACACCAAATAATACTTTTGTATATTCATGAGCTGATGCTTGATTTAAATCTGAGAAGTTTAAATCTATATCTGGTACTTTATCTGCATTAAATCCCAAGAATGTGGCAAATGGCATATCTTGTCCATCTTTATACATAAGGCTTCCACACTTTGGACATTTTTTATCTGGTAAATCAAATCCACTAGAATATTCACTACCAAGTGGATTTCCATTATCATCATTAAATATACTAGTTTGACAGTTTAGACATCTATAATGTGCTGGCAATGGATTAACTTCTGTAATACCCATCATTGTAGCTACGAAGCTTGAACCAACCGAACCACGAGAACCAACTAAATATCCATCATCATTAGAGTGTTTAACAAGTCTTTGGGCAATTAGATATATTGGATCGAATCCTCCACCTATGATTCCTCCTAATTCTTTTTTAACTTTTTTATTTAAGGAATCATCATTTAGTTCTCCATCTTCTTCGGTCCATTTACTTTTTAAATACTTTCTTAATGTTTCTTTAACATTATCAAATCCAGCTATTATGGCATCATGCACCATACCAAATACTTTTTTATCAAACTCTTCTTTACTAATATCTTTATCTTCTTCAGAGACTTTATCACTAAAACACTTATATACAATGTCTCCATATAATTCTTTTGCGATACGTTCTTCTATATTATATGGAAGTGGATTACCATACCAAGATGCAGCTTTTGAATAAACTAAATCCGCAACTACTCTAGGGCAATCTAAGTAAGAAGCGCCATCATCACTTTTAACTCTTGGTGAAAACGGTATACCTTTAGTATCTATAATTACCTCTATTTCATCTACCATATCTAATACTTTATTTGTGTTAGTAACTACTATTTCATAGGCTAAGTCTTTTCCTAAGAATTCAAAATCTTTTAACATTTCGTTAGTAGTTCTAAAATGTTGAGAAGGAATCTCTTTTAAATGATATCTAGCTAGTGGATGTCGTCCTCCACCAGGTACTTTTTGATTAACAATAATTTCACGATAAATCTTATCTTCCCTCTTTATATGATGTACATCTCCAGTTGCAACTATAAGCTTGCCTGCCTCTTCTGTGACACGAATTATCTTTTTTAAGTGTGCTGCTAACTCTACTGTTGTTCCAAACTCTCCACTATCAACTAAATGTTGATAACATTCAAGTGGTTGAACTTCGACATAGTCATATAATCTTATAATATTAGATAATTCATCTTCACTCTTTCTTCTGGCTTGTCTAAAGACTTCACCTTCATAACAACCACTACCAATTAATAATCCTTCCCTATTTTCTTCTATTACACTACGCAAAATACGAGGAGTCTTATATAAATAAGTAGTATTTGCTAAAGAAACTATTTTAAACAAGTTTTTAAGTCCTGTTTTATTCTTTGCTAAAATATTTACATGATAACTTTGTCCATATTTATGTATTTCATCACGTGATACTAATTCATCTAACTGATTCATATTTTCAATATGTCTATTGTCTAATTTTTCAAGCATTTTATGAAAAACCAAAGCCGTACCTTCTGCATCATAATCCCCTCTATGATGTGCATTCTCATCCCAAGGAACTTGATATCTTTTTACAATTGCTGATAGTGAATGTCTTGCATAATTAGTATCAAGAGTTCTAGATAATTCTAAAGTATCTATTACAGGATTAGTAAATTCTCCTAAACCATACTTTTTATAAGCCATTTCCAAAAAAGAAACATCAAACTTTGCATTATGTGCAACCATTGGTAAGTCTCCAAACCACTCTACAAATCTTTTAACAGCATTTTCTTCATTATCTTTATCTTCTAACATTTCATCTGTAATATTAGTAACATCAATAATTTTTTGTGGTAATTTTCTTCCTGGATTAATTAATTCATCATATTTTTCTAATATAACTCCATTACAAATCTTAACTGCACCAATTTCAATAATAGAATCAGCACCACCAGCATTAAAACCAGTTGTTTCAAAGTCAAAAACAACATAAGTCTGTTCCAACATATTCTTATCATTTGGTCTTATTACAATATCAACATCATCATCTATTAAAGTTAACTCTGTTCCATAAATTGCTTTAAATGGTTCTTCTCCTTCAGCTAGACTTTTATTATGAGAAGTAACTAAATTAAAAACATGTGGAAAAGCTTGTACTCCATTGTGATCTGTTATAGCGATTGCTCTATGTCCCCACTTCATAGCTTGCTTTACTAAACTAACTTCATCTGCTATTCCGTCCATTTGACTCATCTTAGTATGACAATGTAGTTCAACTCTTTTAACTTCTGCTGTATCACGAACATCTTCTACTTGTTTTTCCACTTTGATTATATCTCTAGCATTTAATACTAACTCTTTAGCAAAAGTATCATTCTTAGTATAACCTCTAATTTTTATCCAAGAACCTTTAGAAAGTTCACCCTGTAATCTTTTATACTCATCATCGTCTCTTACAAAAACTTTACAATAAATACTATCAGAGTAATCAGTTATCTTTAAAGTAATAATTTTAAAATCTGTTTTACTAGATTCAAAAT
>ERZ835980.3108-NODE-3108-length-13493-cov-3.155083_pt1 | contig 13493 bp, 10 predicted proteins | sample MGYA00519943_ERZ835980 | MGnify/ENA primary metagenome ERZ835980 (study PRJEB31850, sample SAMEA3708791) | human gut metagenome | biome: human gut; feature: human-associated habitat; material: faeces | place: China | collected 2014 ... | reverse complement strand
TGTTAGAAAATAGGCGTCTGGTGTCTGTCTGTTTTCTTCTGACATTCTCACCACCATTTTCCAGACGGTTTTCCCACTCATAGCTCCCCTGCGCGATCGGCGCGGTCGTGCCGTCCGTCAAGACTGCCTTGATTCGGGTCGAACCAAATTCAATTCCGAGCGCTGTATTTCCGCTCTCTATGTCTTTCTTGATCTCTTCCGCACTGCGGCCCATATCCATCCTCCTCATTGTAGCAAAAAGCGCACCGCCGCCGGAATTTTCATCCCCTTGGCTGCGGCACGCCCCGTCATTCATAACTATTCTATTTTCACAGTTGTGGCAAAAACTTATGCAGTTACGTCTTTTTCAAAAATTTTTATCTTTCAAACGCCCTATTATTTCATAAAGAATTTCTGTAAATCAGCCTCTGTCGTATCTTCGCCGATTGTAATTAACTCGGTACCGGTCAGACGCGCGAACATAGCGATGTCATCTCTCGTCAGAGCGGTAGATACAACGGAGTGATGAGCGCCGCCTGCGTAGCACCATGCAGCCGTACCGATCTGGAAGTTCGGTTTATGACGGTACATAATTCTCGCTACCGGAAGTTTTGGCATCGGTTTCGGCTGTTTTACAAGCTCGATATCTGCACAGATGATGCGGAAATGATCGCCCATATCTACCATCGTTACCTGGATACCATCGCCGGTCACGCCGTCGAAAATCAGTCTTGCCGGATCTTCCTTGCCGCCGATACCCAGCGGAATTACATCGATCTCCGGTTTGGTTGCTGCAAATGCCGGCGGAACCTCCAGCATATGGGAAGCTAACTCTAACTCCTGTCCCGGAGTCAGATCGTAGGTGTAATCCTCGATAAAGCCGGTTGCGCCCTCTTTGCCCTCGGACATCTTCATCAGGACTGCAGACAGAGCGGAAATCTTGTAATCACCCTCCGGACCAAAGCCAATGCCTTTGCCCATCAGGTTCTGTGCTGCGATACCCGGAAGCTGCTTTAAGCCGTGCAGATCCTGGAAGGTGTCTGCAAATGCACCGATTCCGTTCGTGGAGAGGAATTTCTCCAGACCCACTTCGTATTTAGCCTGCTCGCGGACAGAATCAATGCGGTCGGTCTTCATTGTATACTTATCGGTATACTCTTTCATCTTCGCGTCGATCTCTTCCTCGGTTACCTGGTTGATGATGTCAACCAGATCGCCCAGTGCGTAATAGTTGCACTCCCAGCCGTATTTGATCTGGCTCTCTACGCGGTCGCCGTCGGTAACCGCCACCTCGCGCATATTGTTGCCGAAGGAAGCCACCTTTAAGGACTTGGAGTAGGAGATAGCCTTTGCAACGGATGCAAACTGGCGGATCTTTGCTACCACATCATCATGTTTGTAATATCCAGCTACAACCTCATGCGGAATACCCATTCTGGCAACGATGAAGCCGTACTCACGGTCGCCATGTGCGGACTGATTCAGGTTCATGAAATCCATGTCGATCTCATCATACGGAAGCTTCTCATTTGCCTGTGTATGTAAATGAAGCAGCGGTTTTCTTAATTCCTGCAGACCCTTGATCCACATTTTTGCAGGGGAGAAGGTGTGCATCCATGTGATAACGCCGACACAGTCATCATCATTGGAAGCTTTCCGCATATCCTGAATACAGATTTCAGAAGTCTCTACGGTTGGAAGAAGTTCGATCTCTGCCAGATCGCCCACTTTTTCGTTTAAGAATGCAACCATCTGACGGCTGTCTTCTGCAACCTGTTTCAGGCATTCCTCTCCGTATAAGTCTTGGGAACCCACAATAAAGTATAACTTTTTCATTTTAATCTGCCTCCTTGTCATTTTCAATGTATATCCCGAACCGAATTTCCGTTGTTAAACATCACCGGAAACCGGTACGAATACTTCTTTTCCTGCCAGTCCGAATCCTCTATCATCCGCAGAAGATTGCGCGCTGTCAGCCGCCCAAGATTGTACTTGGGATGAATCACGGACAGGATCGTGAGATCCCCCTCCTGCACCGGTCCGGCATCATCAAACGATACCAGGGAAATATCTTCCGGCACGCGCAGTCCGCGGTCCTTTAAAAAATCCATATAGCTGCCCGCTACCTCGTCGTTGTAGAGGATCATCGCGGTACAGTCCTTCGTCCGGCGGTACATCCGCTGAAGTCCTTTTTTGCTTAATTTTTCTTCCATATCCCGGGTCGAATACCAGCGGATCCAGTCCTCCTGGAAATCGATCCCGAAATCCGACAGGCACTCGATAAAGCCGCGGTAACGCTCGATCCCCTGCCAGTCATCGTATTTGAAAATACCGCCGATCCGGGTATGTCCGTTCTGTATCAAAATCCGCGTCAACTCATAGCCCGCGCGCGCATCCGACATCTCCACGCTGTCAAACGTCTCATTCTGGTAATGATTGTGAATAAACAGCGTCGGAATATTTCTCCGCCGTATCTCCTTGTAAAGCCGCAGATTCGGATTCGGGAAACTGGAACGCGTCCCCTCGATGATGAGTCCGGACACATTGCGCCCCAGCATCCCCTTGAGATACAGGGCCTCATCATTTAAGCGGTTACGCGTGACCGAAACGCTGATCTCATAACCTTCCTCCCGCAGGACGGACTCGATTCCCTCGTACACCTGCGGAAACAGGTAATCTGAAAAATAACTGAGAATCAGTCCGATGCGGGGACGTTCTTCCTTATCCTTCTCCGGCGCATAGGAAACGTATGTGCCGCTTCCCTTGACCCGGGCAATCAGCCCGTCCTGCTCCAGGCGGTCGAGCGCGTTGCGGACCGTCTGGCGGGAGTATCCAAATTTATTCTGGAGCATATGCTCGGATGGAAACTTGTCCATATTCCGGAGCACCCCGCTCATAATCAGCGTCCGACCCCAGTTGTAGAGCTTCTGATATTTAAGTCCACCCTGATTCCGGCTGCTGTTCTCCCTCATACTGTAACCTCCAGATGTCGCTTTTGTCTGTCCTATTTGATAACCTGCAGAGACTGACGGTCTGCGAATACAGCTACGAATATCAGGAATACAACACCCTGGATGAGCTGCATCATCTGTGTGGTAAAGCCCATCATCGTCAGACCACTGTTCAGGACGATGTACAGAAGAGAACCAACGATGATATTCTCAAAACGTACCTTCGCACCACCGGAAATCGGCATACCGCCCAGTACCAGTGCAATCAGGATCTGGGTCTCAAGCTGGTTACCACCGGAAGAAGTAACCGAACCAACCTTGATAACATTGATAAATGCGGCAAATCCTGTGATCGCACCTGCCAGTGTGTAGATAAGGAACTTCATGCGGTCGGTACGGATGCCGGAGAACATCGCTGCTTTCTCACCTGCTCCGATCGCCTTTAAATAAGTACCAAACTTGGTAAAGCGGAATAAAATAAATCCGATAATCAGGACCACCAACGTACAAGCCAGCTTTAATTCAGTGCTGTCGAAGTTGATTAACATCGCAGAGCCGGCTACCGGCGCGTTGGTCGTCAGATATTTGATAAATCCACGGAATAAGAACATCGTACAAATCGTAACGATGAAGGATTTAATCTTGCGGTATACATAGAAGTAACCGTTGATGGCACCGATCGCTGCACCAACCGCGATACCTGCCACAATCGCCAGTGGAATGCTGGTCTTGGAAACCATGCAGACAACAATCGATGCAATACCAAGGATGGAACCCTGGGAGAAATCCAGACCGCCCATCGTCATGATAAAGAATACGCCGGTTGCCGAAATCATAGTGACATACACCTGGGAAAGTACCAGAGGAAGGTTATTCATCATCCGGAAATTCGTCAGGGCATTGAACATAAGAAAGATAATAATCAGTCCCGCAATCGGCAGAAGCGAACGGATCATCGTCATTTTTGATAACTTTTTGAGCTGCTGCTCTTTATTTTCCGTACTTGTCTTAACTTGATTCTCCATTGCATCCTCCTTATACCATCATCGTGATCAGGCTGTTCTCATCCATCGCCTCATCACGTTCCAGCTCACCGCTGATCTTGCCGTCCTTCATGATAATGATGCGGTCGCACATACCAATCAGCTCCATCAGCTCCTCGGAAATCATGATAATCGATTTTCCATTCTTTCTCATCTGGTTCATTAACTGGTAAATGTCCTGTTTAACCTTAATATCAATACCACGGGTCGGACTGTCGAGAACGACAATATCGGAATCTTTTCCAATCCATCTTGCCAGAACGACCTTCTGCTTATTACCACCAGAAAGCTCCGAAACAAACTGGTTTACGTTTACCATCTTGACGGACATCTGTTTTGCAAACTGGTTGGAAAATTCTCTTAATTTCTTATCGCTCAACAGGTGAATCTTGTTTGCCAGCGAATCCAGGGACGGCAGGCAGATGTTGTCGCCAATGCTCTGGTTTAAAACGACCGACTCATTATCACGATCCTTCGATGTATACGCGATGCTGTGCTTGATCGCGCTCGGGATATCGTTAATCTGCGTTCCGTCTGCCAGCTCTACCGTACCGGTTCTGTCATAGGATGCGCCGAAGATTGCTTTGCCGATCTCATGCATACCGGACTCAGACAGACCGCCGAAGCCCAGAATCTCGCCCTTGTGAAGGTCAAAAGACACATCCTCAATCAGTCCCGGAACCGTCACATTTTTCACTGAAAGAACCACTTCATCCGATACCTTCTCGCCGTAGTCTGCACGGTAATAATCACCGGTTACCTCACGACCTACCATCAGACGTTTCAGATCGTCCTCGGTCACATCCTTGCTCTTTACAGTGTCGATATAAACACCATCCCGCAGGATTGTGATGGTATCGGATTTATCCAGAATCTCCGGAAGGTCATGGGAGATAAAGATGACTGTGTTGCCGCTCTCACGGATGCGGTTCATGTGTTTGTAAAGTTCTTCACGACCTTCCTGGGAAAGTGCCGTGGTCGTCTCATCAATGACAACAATCTTCGGATTGAAGTAGGTCGCCTTTACGATCTCGACCAGTTTCCGGTCCTCGAAATTGTAGTTGTCGATAATGTCTGCCGCCTTGATACGCTCGAAGCCGTACTGTTTCAGAAGCTCCGTCGCCTTTTTATTCATGGCATTTGTATTTTTAATTCCCATATGTACGAACTGATCTTCGTGTCCCAGGAATATATTTTCCGCTACTGTAAGTCCTGACAAGGTTCCTAACTCCTGTACGATGATAGAAACACCCTCGTTGTTGGCTTCTACCTGATTCTTCGGATGAATCTCTTTCCCATCCAGAATGAAGGTACCGCTTCCGATACTGTAGATGCCGGTCAGCATGTTGGTCAGCGTCGATTTACCGGAACCATTCTCTCCGATCAGCGCGTGAACCTCGCCTTTATTGACATTAAAAGACACATTCTGAACTGCCTTCGTGATACCGAAGGACTTGCAAAGATTTTTTACCTGTAATCTTACCTCGCTCATTGCATTTCCTCCCTCGATTTACTTGACAATCTCGCCTTTTTCCGCTTTTGTGGTCAGCGTGATTATGATTAACAGTGCCAGACCTGTGATAACGTCCTGAATTGCTGTCGGTGCGCCCATCGCGATGAAACCAAAGAAAATAATGTTGATAACGAACTCTCCGATGACAATCGCCTGCAGCGGCATACCATATTTCTTAAATGCCAGACCGAAGAAGCATCCCATCGTCGGAACGAAGTTACGGCTCATCGACGCCATACCGGTTACCGCTACCATGGAGGAACCGTAGCTGATCGTTAAAATCGCCATAACGCCTAAAAATGCGCCGCTTAAGATAAATGCAAGTACTTTGTACTTATTAACATTGATACCCATGTTTTTCGCTACGAACTCGTTGCTGCCGATCGCATATGTATACGTACCAATCTTTGTATAATTTAAGAAAATGTAAGCTGCCACACATGCCAGAAGTGCCAGAATAATGTTCCACGGCATCTGTCCGAATGCACGGAGGTTGGACGGAAGCGTCTGCTCCACGCCGCCTGCGATGTAGTTGGCAACCGACTCATAGATAAGAGCCAGACCCGTCGTTACAATCATGGACGGGATACGGAGTTTTACATAAAAAACACCGTTTAAAAGTCCGACAATCGTACCAGTCAGCACGCTGCCGATGATAAGACCGGCATATCCCATGCCGAAACGAGAGGCAAATACACAGCCTACAATCGCTGAAAGCATGATGTTCGCGCCGATGGAGAAATCGAACATACCCATAACCATAACAAAGTAAAAACCAACAGCGCCAACCGTCGCGATCAGGCTGGCCTGAAAATAACTCAGCATATTGGCCGGAGAACCAAAATTGCCCGGCGTCAAAGCTTTAAAAATCGCCCAGGAAAGCACTACCAAACCCACCAGGATGATATAACCCTTGGCAGTTCCCGAAAGTTTTTTCTTTCCGGTTGTTTCAACAACAGAAGAACCCATATTTTATACCTCATTCATAACTGCTCAGTTTCTTTTTTCTTTTAAAGAAAAGACCGGCATCGCGCCGTGCGATACCGGCCTTTTCTATTACATTCAGCCTCTTAAAATTCTATAATTTGAATCAGTTTCTGAACTAATTAGTTGCCTGCTCTCTGTGCAGCATCCTCGATGGAGATACCAGCTGCAGTTGCTTTCAGGTCATCCAGGCTAAGCTCGGACATAGCTACCAGTTCCTCATCGGTGTATGGAAGCTGATCTACGAAGTACTGCTCATATGCTTTGTAGTCGTCCGGAGAAGATACATACAGATACGGGAACGGAACATCCTCGAAGTTGCCCTCGATACCTGTGTAGTTGCCCTTGATTGCGTTGTAAACCATCATGAAAGCGATAAGCGGATCGCAGTAATGTCCACCGGACTCACCGGCCATAGAACCATTTTCAAGTCTCTCGCCCAGATCCGGAAGGAAGTCTGTGGAAACGATGTCGATATCCTGAGTCTTGCCTGCACGCTCAACTGCTGCGATAGCGCCCTGAAGCGGGTCACCGCCGCCGCCTGCCGGAATCAGTGCATCCAGAGTCGGATCTGCGGACATCAGAGCCTCTGCTGCCTTGGAACCACCCTCAGAAGAAGTACCTGCGTACTGCGGCTCAGACAGTTTTGCCTGATCATCCGGATGCTCTGCGTTCCACTTCTCAACACCAGCTTTGTAGCCTTCCCATCTGCCAAGCCAGGTAGCGTCGCCCTGCTCCCAGCCGATCAGACCGATGTTTCTGTCGCCCTTGTCCAGAAGAATCTGAACTAATTTTTCACCGTTCTCCGGCTCGTTCTCATGAACAGCGCCGATGTAGTACGGTGATGCGGTTGCTAAATCATAGATATCCTTGCTGTTCTCCTGGCTGATAACACGGAAGAACTGTGCCAGATATACTTTATTGTCATTACATGTCTTAATAGCGGATGTCATCTCTGTATCAGAAGAGTTGCAGATGATGATACCCTGGCATCCTGCTGCTGCTAACTGCTCTACGGATGCGGTAACTTTCTCCGACACATGACCCTGGTCAACATACTGAACCTGAACGCCCAGAGCCTTTGCTGCCTCGTCGATGATCAGCTTACACTGGGAACCAAGTACATCGGTGGAGGACCAGATGGAAACACCGATCTTGATGTCTTTGTTGTCGATCGTCGAAGCTGCTGCCTCGCTTCCTTCTGCTGCAGAAGCATCTGCTGCCTGTGTCGCATTTGCTGCTCCAGAGCCGCCGCATGCGGTCATGCTCACTGCCATCGCTGCTGCTGTCATGGATGCAGCGGCACGTTTGAACATTTTTTTCATTCTAACTACCTCCCATAAAATTTTCTTTGCAAGCGGCACCCCAGCCGCACTGCTTTGTTGCTTTTCACAACTTTTAGTAACTTTATTATAACAATCCAGGACAAATTGTGCAAGTAAATACAAGAGCATTTTTTCATAAAGTTGTATTTTATTTTGTATATTGTTATAAATTTAACGCCTGATTTTGACATCATTTTAGCAGGAATACAAATGATGCATAAATTAAAGCGGCTGTTTTCGCTAAATATTTATGCATCATGTATAGGTTTGCTGATTTCCTCTCGAATTATGTCGAATCAAGAGAATACAGCTTTATATTGTTTCTAATATGTACTGTACTTTTTTCAGATGTCTTCTCTCTCTTTGCATGGATATTTCCCGTCATTTTGACCGTTCTATCTTGATGCTGTCATACCAGACATTCATGCCGGTTTGTCTGTCTCCGGAAGAGAATTTCTACTTTTTCTTCTTTACCATCGCAAGGATCGACTGAAGCACGATGAAGAAGCATAAAAGCGCCGCGATCGTGATACGGGTCCACCAGGAAGAAAGTGTTCCCTGGAAAGTGATAAATGCCTCGATCGTCGCCTTGATAAGGACGCCAAACAGGGTTCCGAATACATTACCGACGCCGCCGGTCAAGAGCGTGCCGCCGATAACAGAGGAAGCGATCGCATCCATCTCGAAGCCCTTTGCCTGCTCAACGAAGCCGCCCAGCGTATTCAGACAGAAAAGGACACTGCCGACGCCGCAAAGGAAACCGTCCAGGATATAGGCTTTCAGTTTTACCCGGCGCACATTCAAGCCCATCATCAGCGCTGACTGCTCGTTGCCGCCGATCGCATAAATGCTGCGTCCAAATTTCGTATATTTCAGCATGATAAATGCCAGAACCAGAAGAACCAGCGCAATCACAACCGTCGGATAGATATATGGATAAATCATCATGCCTTTTTTGTTGAGATAGCCGCCGAACGGAATATAAAGTTTCATCTTCGCCCATGCCATGAAAGTTTCATTCGTAATACTGATCATGTCCTTGGAAATGATCGCAGTCATGCCGCGGGCAAAGAACATACCCGCCAGGGTAACAATGAATGGCTGGATATCCATGTAGGCAACCAGGAATCCCTGTACCAGACCAAAGACAATCCCGGTCACCAGCACGATGAGAACCGCCGGAACCGCACCGATACCGCCTTTTTCCATCATCCATGCCAGCATCATACAGCCCATCGCCACGAAGGAACCGACGCTGATATCGATACCGCCGGTGATCATGACGATCGTCATGCCGATACCGATGACAATCAGACCCGCATTGGAAATAAAGAGGTTTAAGAAGTTCTGTGTCTTGGCAAAGCCCTGTGCATTAAAGAGCACGCAGCCGATCGCGTACATCACGAAGAACAGCAGGATCGTGACAAGAAGCAGGAACGTGTTCTGATTTAATCTCTTCTTTTCTTTCATGATTTATGCCGCCTCCTTTCCTGCCGCGCCCAGTTCTTTTTTCTGTGCCAGGGATTTTCTCCATCTAGCAAATCCCGGTGACTGGAGTGCTACGATGATGACAACCACGATCGCCTTGTAAACCGGAACCTGATCCGAGGATACGTGCATCGCATACAGGGTGGTCGTCAGCGCCTGAATTGTATACGCGCCGATGACGGAACCTGCCAGCGAGAATTTACCGCCACCGAGGGAGTTTCCGCCGATGGCAACTGCCAGGATCGCATCCAGTTCCATATTAAGACCGATGTTATTCGCATCCGCCGAGTAGATACGGCTGGAAGCAATCAGACCGGAAAGACCGGAACAGAGTCCACAGTACGCGTAGGTGAGGAAAATAATCATAACCGACTTGATGCCGACAAGCTGGGACGCCCGTTTATTGATACCGACCGACTGGATGTACATACCCAGTGCCGTTTTCTTCAAGAGTAATGAAGTCAGCGCCACAACGACGACCGCCACGATAAACGGGGTCGGAACCGGGAATCCCGGAAGGGAAGCGCCCAGGGTACGGTAGCTGTCCACGCGCACGTATGTGATCTGTCCATCCGTGATCAGCTGGGCGATACCGCGCCCGGCGGTAAACATGATAAGAGTCGCTACCATCGGCTGGATGTTTAACTTTGCAACCAGAAAACCGTTGAAGCAGCCAATCGCCGCGCCGACGATGAGCGCTGCCAGGAAGCCGAGAATCAGCGGATTGGCATATGCAGTTGCTGCGCGCTCGCCGCCGGTTAAGAGGTTGCAGCAGACTGCCGCACTGACCGCCATGATCGCGCCGACGGAAATATCCGTTCCAGCGGAGGATGATACGACAAGCGTCATGCCGACTGCCAGAATCACCAGCTCTGACGCACGGTTGATGATATCGATTAAGTATCCGTAGAGAACGCCGTTCCGCACCTCGATCGCGAAGAAGTTCGGCGTCGTGACGATATTTACCAGCAATACCAGCGCAAGGCAGAAAATCGGGAGAAACAGCCTCTGCGAGGTAATTTTTTTGAACGTCATATTTTTCATAGCTACTGTCCTCCTGCAATGGTTGACATAATGTTGGACTGGTTCATCTCATCCTCGGAAAGTTCTCCTACCTTTGCGCCATCGCGCATAACGACCATGCGGTCGCAGGTACGGAGCATCTCCTCGATCTCGGAAGAAATAAACACGACTGCCATGCCCTGTTCTGCCAGTTTTACGACCAGTTTCTGAATCTCTGTCTTGGTTCCGACGTCGATACCACGGGTCGGCTCGTCCAGAATCAGGAAATCCGGGTTGGTCAGAAGCCAGCGTCCGATGATTACCTTCTGCTGGTTGCCGCCGGAGAGTGATTTGATCGGTGTCTCACGGCTGGCGGTCTTAATCTGCAGCATATCAATATACTTATCGGTAAATTCTTCCTGCTGCTTGCGACTGAGCAGGTGGAACATACCACGTTTTGCCTGAAGGGCCATGATCAGGTTCTCACGCACGGACAGATCCGCGATGATACCCTCGTTTTTCCGATCCTCCGGCAGATATGCCATGCCGGCATTCATCGAAGTCAGCGGGTGGCGCGCCGCGATCGGTCTGCCCTTGACGCTCAGCTCGCCCTCATCCGGTTTTTCCGCTCCATAGAGGACACGAACCGTCTCAGAACGTCCCGAACCCAGAAGCCCGGTAAATCCGACAACTTCACCCTTGTGAATCACCAGATCAAACGGTTTTATGTATCCTTTCTTTCCGAGTCCCACCGCCTTGATGACGATGTCCTCTTCGCCGTGTTTCTCCTCACTCTTGGAATTCTTGATCGCTGCCAGATCATCGAAATCCTTTCCCATCATCTTGGCAACCAGCTGGACTCTCGGAAGCTCCGCCGTCGTAAATTGTCCTACCAGCTGCCCATTCCGAAGAACGGTGATCTTATCGCAGACTGCATACACCTGCTCCAGGAAATGGGTAACGAATATGATGCCGACGCCTTCGGATTTCAGGCGGCGCATCAGATTAAAGAGCTTTTCTACCTCCCCATCATCGAGAGATGAAGTCGGCTCATCAAGAATCAATACCTTTGCCGACATATCGACTGCACGGGCGATCGCTACCATCTGCTGAATTGCAATCGAATAATTGTCGATCGTCTGTGTTACATCTGCATGTATGTCAAGGTCCTGCAGCAGTTTGCTGGCCTTTTTATTCATTGTTTTCCAGTCAATCAATCCGCCTTTTCGCGGTTCGCGTCCGATAAACAGATTCTCTGCAACCGTCAGGTTCGGACAGAGATTGACTTCCTGATACACGGTGCTGATGCCCCGGTTCTGTGCCTCCTGCGGGCTGCGGTTGATGATCGCATGATCGCAGCCGTCTATCATGATTTCCCCTGTTTCAAACTCCTCTACACCCGTCAGGACTTTGATCAGCGTGGATTTTCCTGCGCCATTTTCCCCCATCAGGGCATGAATTTCGCCTTTTTTTAAGGTAAAATCCACATTCTGCAGAGCTTTTACACCCGGGAATGTCTTATAAATATGCCTCATCTCAAGAACGGAATCCTTTTCCATAAAAGCTTTGCCTCCTTATTTTTTGAAAAAGAAAGCGCAGGGACGGAAACCTAAGCCTCCAGCCCCGCGCCTCCTGATTGCCAAGTGCCTGCCGTCCGCCGAAACCTCCGGTCTGACACTCATTCACTTACGGTCAAAAGCGATTGCCTGTCCGATTATTTACATTTAAAAATACCATTCAAAATCGAATTAGTAAGCTCTTGTCTTTAAGATTTCTTCCAGATCCATGCTTGTATCGAAGTATGCTTCGTCTACGTACTGAATCTTCTCAACCTCTTCGCCTTTTTCCAGCTTCTGGATGATTTCAGCTACACGCGGACCATGAAGCGGGTTGCACTCGAAGGTTGCGTTTAAGTCACCAGCGATCATGGACTCGAAAGCTGCCTTTACAGAGTCAAAACTTACAACGATGATGTCGCCGTCCGGACCACAGGTCTTGCCAGCTGCCTTGATAGCATCGATGGCGCCAAATGCCTCGTTATCATTCTCACAAATAACAACGTCGATGTCATCATAGCTCTTTAAGAAGGACTCCATAACTTCCTGTCCTTTAGCCTGTGTAAATTCACCGGACTGCTTGTCTAACATATTCCAGTTGGAATGTTCTTTTAACTTGTTCTCCATACCTTCTGTACGGCCAACCTGTGCGGATGCACCGATGGTTCCCTGAATGGTTACCATATTGATCTCTTCGTCTGCTCTGCCCTGTTTCTCTAAGTAATCTGCCAGCCAGTCACCACAGGTCTCGCCTTCTTTTACGAAGTTTCCGCCTACCCATGCTTCATAAAGGCTGTCATCTGAAAGCTGCATCTGACGGTCAGAAAGAATAACCGGTATTCCAGCTTCTTTTGCTTCTTCCAGAACAGTTTCCCATCCGGTCTCAACTACAGGAGCAACTACGATATAATCAACATCCTGCTGGATAAAGGAACGGATCGCTTTGATCTGGTTTTCCTGTTTCTGCTGTGCGTCATCAAAGATCAGCTTATAGCCGTTTTCTTCTGTAAATGTGGACTTAAAAGATTCTGTATTCGCAGTTCTCCAGTCAGACTCAGCGCCTACCTGTGCGTATCCGACTGTGATCAGATCTCCGTCAGCTGCTGCTTCCTTCTTTTCCCCTTCAGAAGAAGCTTCTGCTGCTGTGGTCTCCTCTGCCTTTGTCTCAGCTGGCGCTGCAGTTGTTTTTGACTCTGCAGGATTGCTGGTGCATGCGGTTGCTGACATTGCTACAGCTGCTGCTAATGCTACGGATAAAAATCTTTTTTTCATATGATGGTTCCTCCTTTTTAATAACATCACATTTGTTTTTGCAGTTTTATTATACAAAATGCTCCGTATATTTTATACAGAGCATCTTTTCAAAAAAGTGTGTTTTTTATAGGTTTTCCACAAATTTTTGTGTTTTCTTTGGAAAAAGTTATGTTTTTTTATTGAGGAAGATCTTAAAGCAGGTCCCGATCCCTTTTTCAGACTCAACCAGTATCTCTGCCTGATCCCCATAATACATCCTAAGGCGCTGTGCCACATTATTAAGACCAAAGCCGCCTTTTTTCAGATCTGCCTGTTCCCCTTCAAAGGTTCCGGAAAGCTTTTTACGTACTTTTTCAAGAGTTTCCGGATCCATGCCGCTTCCATTATCCTCCACTTCA
>ERZ835980.3103-NODE-3103-length-13512-cov-5.328008_pt1 | contig 13512 bp, 9 predicted proteins | sample MGYA00519943_ERZ835980 | MGnify/ENA primary metagenome ERZ835980 (study PRJEB31850, sample SAMEA3708791) | human gut metagenome | biome: human gut; feature: human-associated habitat; material: faeces | place: China | collected 2014 ... | reverse complement strand
GTGATGGACATTTGAGCCATAGTAAATCCTCCTTCCTTTGATATTTCACTAATGCAATTATATGATATATAGATAGTGAACGTCAAGGCGCATTGAGGTGACTTATGGATTGATGCCATAAAACAAAAGATTCAGAGCATCGCTGATGCTCATCACTGCGAAATCGTGGCAATGGAAACCGACAAAGACCACGTGCATATCCTTCTCGGATACGACACGACGGATTCCGTCTGTAACATTGTTAAGACACTAAAACAAGAAACGACACATCATCTTTGGCAAAGATTCGGTCCTTTCCTGGCCAAACACTATTGGAAGAAAAGGATATTCTGGTCCGATGGGATACTTTGCCTGTAGTATCGGGGAAGTATCCTCGGCAATTATCCAAAAGTATATCGAAAACCAAGGATGATGCGCCTTTACGAACAGGGCTCCTCCCACCGCCTAAAGGCATTGGGTTTCCGCCCAAACTATGTTGGAGGTATTTTTTATGAAAAATCACTGGCAGAGCGTTTTTACAGGTACTACTGCAAGCTCAACCGCCTGCCGTCACGGATCGATCCGGAGACCCCGCTCGCAGCCAACGGCTGAGCAGTTCTCCCCTGTCGGACAAACGCGGTTTTGAGAATGTGGGCACGGCCAAACTGCGGTGAGTCGGAGCCCCCGTCCCCTTTTGGTTTTTTCGCCCCTGATCCCTGCACATGCAGGGCGCACGCAATGCGGACCCAAAAATGGAATCAGGCAAAAAAGTAACGACCTTCAACCGTTGTCTCCCAGTTGAAGGCCGTTACTCATGCATCTTGGGTTCAATCATTGACGTAACCTCACATTCTTCAGTTTTCGGAAAGTTTTGGGTTTTCGCTTGCTGGGGTACTCTTAGTGATACATTGGACTCACCCTTTCCTGATTCTTATTATACGCAAATCCGCCGGAATATCAATTCGCAGGGATGTTAAAATTTGCAGAAAAACTTTGACCGTTCTGTGAATTGATTCGCGCCTTTGTCTATGCTATTATATTTAATTGGGGGCAATGATGCCGCTCCGTTAAAAACAGATGCACGCCTTGAGCTATCCACGCACAAGGGCAATATCAACAACCGCTTAGAGCAATGCTAAATCAGGGGGTGCGATTTACTACAAATCGTACCCCCTTAAATATTATTTATCACAATAAAGGCCGCCAAAGATCCACATGGTAATTTCAAGCGTGTATTCAAAGGCTATCTCTAAAAGAACCCGGGGTACTGTGCCGCTATCGGCATGGTACTCCGGGTTTATTTAGGGTGTAACTTCATTCGGTATGCTTGTCCCCACAGGCGATCTTGACCGGGCATTCAGGCGATGGTTTTCCGCTCACGGAAACGCTGAAGGGTCTCCGGCAGATTCTCCTGATGGAGCAGGGCAGGGTTGAAGCGCAGCAGACCAAAGTTCAGATTGAACAGGGAGCCGACGCCCACTGCGGCAACGATGGTACCGATGCCCACCTGACCGCCCAGCCGCCAGCCGATGAATACAATGACCACTTCCACGGCGGCGCGGCAAAGGCCTACCGTCCGGTGCGTCTTACGGGCCAGTACGACCATGAGCGCATCGCGAGGACCGGAGCCTAAGGTGCTTTTCATATACATCCATGTCCCCAGAGCCAGCAGCTCCATGCCGATCAGCAGCGCGGCCAAACCGGTCGAGAAGCGCTCAAACAAAGGGATCCAGTTCAGGTACAACAGGATGTCGATGAATACCGGGCAGACGAAAATGTTTGCCAGTGTACCGAGGCCGAAGCTTTCCCCGCAAAAATAGGCAATGGCAATGACCGCTGCTCCGACAATGCTTGCGGCGGTGCCGTAAGTAATGCCGAAGGTCTTAGACATGCCTTGCTGGAGAACACTCCAAGGCTCCAAGCCGATATTGGCCTGAAGCATCAGCGTGATACCGATGGCGCTGACCAACAGACCGACCAAAAGCAATCCGATCCTGCGAAGATATTCCTGAAGCATGGTTTGCCTCCTTCTGCGGGTCGAGCCCTTGATATGAGATGATTGGCACAGATGTGGAAATTCGGCAGCTTGCGGCCCGCAAGGCTGGAATTCAGATCTGCCCGTTGTCCGAATTCTTGATTTGAGTGATGTAGCGGTATACGCTGGCCGGAGAGCAGTGGAGACTGGCGGCGGCACTTTTGACTGCACCCTTCAGCAGAAAGAGCCCGCCGGATTCCAGGGCTGCGATGACTTGCAGCCGTTTCTCCGGCGTCAGCTGCTCCGGCGTGACCCCCATCCGTTCCAGTTCCCGATTGATGGCGTCCAAAGCCACCGCATCTGCGGAGTTGCGGAATTTTTCCGGGGAGGATCGGGCGGATACACCATCTTCGTTCTCCGGCAGCGGCTGCGCCAGCACATCGGTCACAAACAGATCCGGATGGCACAGACTCAGGATGCGGTCACAGACATCCCGATAGCGGCTGTCGTCAAAGTTGATGCACAGCAGGCCGATGAGCTCGCCACTGTCCTTGATGAAAAAGGTGCTGGATCGGAGGTCTTTTCCGTTGACGTTGATGCTGTAATAGTGGAGATGATAGTCCATACGCTCACAGCTCTTGTCCCGGAGAATACTCAGGGCCATATTGGTCAGGGGCGCACCGAGCTTTCTGCCGCTGATGTGACTGTTGGCGATGGCGATGATCTGTTTTCTCTGTGATACAGAGGTCTTGCGGGTAGAGACCTCTGTATCAAAAGGGCTCGATTCAGTTGCCACCCATAGCGTAGACCATGTCCCAAAAGCGCAAATCAAACAGGCAGCACTTTTCAAAGATCTCGCAGAGGTGCTCTGCTGTTTTTTCGTCGATGAATCCGCTGAGTGCGTCAATTCGGTCAATGAGCATCTGATTGGTTCGCCGGTAGCTTTCTGAAACGTAGCCCGCGAACCACGAGCCGTAACGCTTGTCCCGCAGCGCATCCGGGCAGCGTTCGACTATCTTTTCCGCCACATACGCATAGCTCCAGGAGCAGTTCAGAAGCGTCACCAGTCCAGTCAGCACATCCCCGGTCTGCGCCTCCCAAAGCATGTAATGGGTATAAGCGCTGTTGTCCATGTGAGGACGGGTGCTGTGGATCTCCTCCTCCGTAATGCCAAGGCGCTTCATATACGGAATGTGGGTGCGGAAGGTCTCTCCGATGGTGTCCGCCAGCTCTCCGCTCAAAAAGCGGATCTGCTCAAAATCGTCAGCCTTCTGGATGATTGCCGCAAAGATCTTCACATAATCCTTGAGGTATAAATAATCCTGAAGCATATAATACCGGAATTTTTCCGGCGGCAGCGTACCATCTGCCATCTGCGTCACAAACGGGTGGCAAAGATACCGGGGCCAGATTTTTTCCGCCCGGGCATAGAGTGTTTGTGAGAGCTTCACGCCGTCCTCCTCTTTCATTTATGGGCGATGATCGCCACATAGCCGCCGCTCTGATAGCCGGGGACCACATCCTCCGCGTCCTCGTTGGTGTACATAGGGTTCTTCAGCAGCGTCTGATAGAAGTCGAAATCGTGGAAGCCCAGCGCCTTGAGCACGTTGATCTTCTCCTCCGTGGAATGCCACACGCCTGCGCAGCACAACTCGTGGGGATACGGCAGCTTGGGCATAACGCCGTTGAGGAACGGATGGTCAAAGGTGCCTACCTCTTTTGCCAGCAGATACATGAAGCCAAATGCGCTCTCTTTGGGGACGTCCAGAGAAATGAACGTGCCGTTCGGCTTGAGGGCCTTCTTGCAGACGTCAAACGCCCGGGTCAGGTCCTCCATATAGCTGGAGCTGCCGTTGAGGTAGATCACATCATAGGTGTTCTCCTCCAGCTCGACATCCTCGATCGCGCCGAAGGCCACCACGTTCACGCCGCGCTTCTCTGCGATGGCACCCATGTCGCGGGAGGGCTCAATGCCTTCGATACCGCTGCAATCGATCATGCTCTCGAACAGGCCGCTGCCGCAGCCCACGGAAAGCACGCGCTTCCCCTGAATATCACCGAGCACCTTCTGGAACAGGCGGAGTTCACTCTGAAACAGGTTCTCATTCTCCATGAACCAGGCATCGTACTGTGCCGCATAACCGTCAAATTTAGGTTTCATTGTCAAAGAGTCCTTTCTGATTTTAGAATTTCAAATCTACGGGGGTTCTTTACCGTTGTCTTTGGTTCATTTTTCCTTGAAAAGCTGGGTGTTTACCTCGTTGGATTCCTAAACACCGCATTCGATACGGGGTAACATAAGGCTAAAGCCCTACCTCTTGCATTTAAATGAACCTTTTGTTAAGTGTATCACAAGCAGCCCCTCTCCGCAACGCCATTCTTGCAGTCCGCAGCGGATCTCTGCCCCAATTTTTCCGTAATCGTTTTACGATTCAGCTAAGACGGCAAGCAGCCCCTCTCCCTGCTGTCTGAGTGTGGATTCTGACAGATTTTTCAGAAAACATCCGCTAAGAATCGGCGTCCTTTTTCACAAGACTCTTTGCTTTTCCGCGCCGGCATGGTATGATAGCCACAGTACCTTGCCCCCGACACAAGCCGGGCTGCGCTCCGTCAGCGGCGGAGCACTGTTTCCCGGTGGGGGAATCACGAAAGGGAGTATCGTATGGAGTACAGCAGCATTTTTGTCTGTCTCATGGGCATGGGCACGGTGTTCTTCGGGCTGATCTGCCTGATCGCGTTGACCTATCTCATGAGCGCCGTGGTGGGCCGCGGGAAAAAGGCCGCCCCGGCACCGGTCCCGGCTGCGCCCCAGACCGCCGGTGAGGTAACACCGGAGCTGGTAGCCGCCGTATCCGCCGCGCTGGCGGAGGAGCTGGGCACCGACATCACCGGCATCCGCATCGTTTCCATGAAAAAAGTGTAAGGAGAGGGAGAAACACACATGAAAAAGTACAGAGTCACCGTCAACGGGACGGTTTATGAAGTCGAACTGGAAGAGCTGACCGGCTCCGCCCCCGTTTCCGCCCCGGCGGCTCCCGCCGCTGTCCCCGCACCTGCCGCGTCTGCCGCACCGGCTGCCGGTGAGCAGATCTGCGCCCCCATGCCCGGCAACATTCTGGCCGTCAACGTCACCGCCGGTCAGGCCGTGAAAAAGGGCGACGTGCTGATGGTTCTGGAGGCCATGAAGATGGAGAACGAGATCATGTGCCCCCGGGACGGCGTGGTGGCCTCCGTCAATACCTCCAAGGGCGCTTCCGTGGAGTCCGGCACGCTGCTGTGCGTCCTCCAGTAAGGCAGGGCCGATATGGACGCGATCATTCGTTTTTTAGGGTTTATAGAAAATTTGGTGGTTTTCTATTTGGAAAATAGTGGTCACAAAATAACCTTATACACGAAAAGGTGGTTTGCGCTTGCAAATCACTTTTTTCTATGCTACAATATTTTTAGATACTTTTCGATTTTTGGTGGTTTTCTATTGACTTTGAACCAATATCTTCTTTAGGTACAAAGGTTTGGCATTAAATTTTTGAGGAGTTGAGCAATATGGCAAAGGTAGCCTCTGAATATGAAGTTGAATCCATTTTTATTGAAAAACTGGGAGAAATGGGATATGACTTCATCCCTATGTCGAACTACAATGACATTGTGAATAACTTCAGAACACAGCTTTGCAAAGTCAATGCTGAAAATCTGATGGAAGCGAAGGGCACCGCAGAACTTACCGACGCCGAGTTCGCCCGAGTTCTTCTCAGGCTGGAGAATCACACGATTTATGAGTCCGCCAAAATTCTTCGAGAGCAATGGGTCCTCGACCTGGACAACGGTAAGACGGTCTACTTGAGCTTTCTCACAGACGATGAAACCCGGAACACCTATCAGGTGACACATCAAGTCACCATGGATAAGTCCCACAAGGACGATGTGCTTTACAAAAGTCGCTATGATGTGACCATACTTATCAACGGACTGCCGCTTGTCCAAGTGGAACTGAAGCGCCCAGGCGTCGAAATCAACGAAGCTATCAATCAAATCAACCGCTATCGCCGCTTCTCTTTCCGGGGACTGTTCCGCTATATCCAGGTCTTTGTTGTCTCCAACTCAACACAAACAAAGTATTTTGCCAACATGAATGAACGTACCGAGGATGGTGCGACTGACCAAAGCATCCTTAAATCCTTGGTCTTCTATTGGACTGACGAGGAGAATAAGCGAATCAACAGGCTCATTGACTTCACACAGGATTTTCTCACAAAGTTCAATGTCACCGAACTGCTTACTCGTTACTTTGTTATCAAGCAGTCTGAACCGGTCTTGATGGTCATGCGCCCCTATCAAATCTATGCCGTTAAAAAGGCAATGGAACGCATCTTTGGGAGCAATATGAACGGCTATGTCTTCCATACTACTGGCTCCGGAAAGACGCTGACCTCTTATAAATTAGCAGCTTTGCTGCGGGATGACCGCCGTATCGACAAGGTGTTCTTTCTTATTGACCGCAAGGACCTCGATGACCAGACCGTAGACGAATACAACTCCTTTGAGTATGGGTGCGTGGACAATACCGACAGCACAGCTACGCTGGTTCGGGCTTTGGGTGATTCCAGCAAGACTCTTGTTGTGACCACCATTCAGAAGATGGCCGCAGCACTTCGCAACCCCAAATATGAAGAAAAGATGGCTCCCCTGCGGGATAAACGGTGTGTGTTTATCATTGATGAATGTCACCGCAGTCAATTTGGAAAGATGCACAGCAGTATTCAGGGACACTTCCAAGCAGCCAACTATATTGGCTTTACGGGAACTCCCATTTTTGCAGAAAATAGGAGCGCAGATGGGCGAACAACCGCAGACATCTTTAATGCTGGGAAACTGGATTCCTGCATCCACAGATACATGATTAAAGAGGCCATTGCTGACGGGAATGTGCTACGTTTCTCCGTTGAATACATGAGAACTATAAATGTTCTTCATGTTGCTACCCCTGGGATAGACCCCACGCAGTTAGATGACCCTGAGTATTGCAAGCGGCACAACATCGATATTTCCGATGCCTACCACGATGACCAGCGGATTACTGGTGTGGCGGAGGATATACTGACGCACCTGGAACGACATACGCACCCTGCCGGGAAAGATGTATATACAGCCATCTTTGCTACAGACAAAATCCAAACGCTGATGCGGTATTACCGCTATATGAAGACCCACAATCCCAAGGGGTATAAAATCGCCGCCATTTTTACATATCGCCCCAACGAAGATATGGATGAGGGGGCCAATGAATATTCCGGCGACGAACTCAAAGAGTGTATGAAAGACTACGGCGACATGTTCGGTACAAACTACGACTTGGATACTCTTGACGCCTATCGCAAAGATATCGCCAAACGGATGAAACAGAAGGAATTGCCGCAAATTGACCTTCTCTTGGTAGTTGATATGTTCCTAACCGGGTTTGACAGTAAAGCTACCAACACCCTTATTTTGGATAAAACGCTGGTATGGCATAATCTTCTGCAGGCGTATAGCCGCACGAACCGAGTCTCCAAGCTCACGAAACAGTTCGGACAAGTCGTTACTTACCGCAATATTAAAAAGGCTCAGGACGAGGCTTTGCGGCTGTATTCCGGTGATGGGAACCCTAATGATTATTTATTGGAAAGCTATGATTACTACGTCGCTGAGTACCGTAAGTGGACGGAAAAAGTTCAAGCGGTAGCGGAGACCCCGGATGATGCTGGATATTTGCAGAGTGAAAACGATATACGGGCGTTTATTTTGGCATTCCGGCAATTATCCAAGACGCTAAATACACTCAAAACTTTCTCCAAATTCAACTGGGATGACTTGGACGTTTTCATGGATGAGGCCACGTTCAGCGACTATAAGAGTTGGTATCTGTCCTACTATGACGACATTGAGCGGAAACGTCGCCAAGGCTCAGTGACGACGCTGGCAGATATCGACTTTAATATCGAGCTTATCCGTACCGACAAGATAAACGTGGTTTATATCCTTAATCTCTTAAAAGACATCAACCGGAATGACAAGGCCGCAATGGAGAAATCTATCGACCTTATCCTCCGAGAAATCGAACGGTCTGATAACGAAAAGCTCCGCTATAAGAGTGACATTATGAAGGACTTTATTACCGCCCGGTTCTTCGACCTCGACCCGAACGCCGACATCTTCGAGGCCTACAGTGAATATGAGCATGAACGGCTTCAGTCCGCTGTGGAAGAGTTCGCCCAAGTTCATGGTATCGAGCCTGAAATCGTATCTGAAATTCTCCATAAGTATTTCTGTGACGAGAAATCTGTCACGAAAGAGAGCATTCGTCAACGACTTAGCAGTTTGAAACTGGGCCTTTTGAAATTGACCAAGCTCATTAATGATATTCTGTTTTTCGTATCTGATATGTACGATAAATTCACCGCCGAAGGAGTGTAATCTATGGTTGCCAATGAAACAAAGCAATCTCAGGAATTGGCGAAACGGCTCTGGGCCATCGCTAATGACCTCCGGGGCAATATGAACGCTGCAAAGTTTCAGAATTACATTCTGGGTGTCATCTTCTATCGCTATCTATCAGAGCATACTGAGAACTATATGGATGACCTCTTGAAGAATGATGGTATTTCCTACCAGGAGGCACTTGCTGACCCGGATTACACAGAGACCGTAAAGGAGTGGTCTTTGGAGCACCTGGGATATATCATGGAACCGAAAAATCTGTGGGGGGCTCTCATTGACTCCATCAAGGCAGGTCAGTTCAGTATCGAGGACTTTGAGAAAGCTATCAACGCTCTGGTGGGCAGTACCGTAGGCCAGGATTCTGAAGCTGCCTTCTATAAGTTGTTTGACGACATGAACCTCCAAGATAAAGACTTGGGCCGTGAGGTTTCTGGGCGCACTGAGCTTATCTCTAAGGTCATGTTGCGTGTCAACGATATTCCCTTCGGCGTCACTGAGGCCGAGATTGATGTTTTGGGTACTGCCTATATGTACCTCATTGCTCTCTTTGCCGATGACGCTGGGAAGAAAGGGGGAGAATACTTCACCCCCACGTGTGCATCTACATTGGTAGCTCGGCTGGCAACTGTGGGGCTGGATGAAATCGCGTCTGCCTGCGACCCTTGTGCGGGTTCTGCGTCTTTGCTGCTGGAGGTTAAGAAGCACTTGGGGAAACAGAAAGTGGGCCATTACTATGCCCAGGAGCTGAATGGTAGCACTTACAATCTTCTCCGTATGAACCTCCTTATGCACGGGGTTCCCTACAAAGAGTTCACCACATACAACGATGACACCCTGCGGGTGGATAATTTTGATAAGAAGAAAACTGAACAGTTCACAGTTCAGGTGTCTAACCCCCCGTACAGTCTCAAATGGGCTGCTCCCAAAGCTATGGAGGATGACCCTCGTTATTCTGCGGCTGGGGTATTAGCCCCTAAGAGTTATGCTGATTTGGCATTTTTGGAGCACATGGTTTATCACATGGCAGACGATGGACGTATCGCTGTTCTGTTACCGCATGGTGTCCTTTTCCGTGGTGGAGCAGAGAAGAAAATTCGGGAGTATCTGATTGGTGCTCTGAATGTCGTAGACGCTGTCATTGGCTTACCCTCCAACCTATTTCACGGCACAGAAATCCCTGTCTGCATTCTGGTACTGAAGAAAAAACGCAACGGCAACTCCGACAACATCCTATTTGTCAATGCAAGCTCATGCTTTACTCCCGAGAAGACTAAGAATATTCTCTCCGACGCAGATATCGACCGTATTGTGGACACCTATGTTGCCCGTGAGAATATTTCCAGGTTTGCTACCAAGGTTCCACTCTCTGTGGTAACGGATGACAATGATTATAATATGAACATTAACCGATATGTGGACACGTTTGACCCTGAACCTGTAGTAGACCTGGATGCTGTGCAGAGCAAGCTGGTTTTGGCAGATGAAAAGGGAACCAAGGCGCTGACCAAGGTTAATGCTATGCTGGCGGAACTGGGCTTGAAAGGGCTCAGGAGTGATGTTGTACAGAAGATTTTCTCTCAGGAAATACGGTTCCGGGCGGACGATGGAAGTGAGTTTCCGGCACCCTCTATCGTTCCTCTTTCTGAGGTGTTTGACAAAATTACCGAGAGGAACAGCCAAGAGGCTATCAAATTGGTGCTGACAAACTCAGCTGAACTTGGCATCGTCCCCCAGAGGGCGTTCTTTGATAAAGATATCGCCGTAGAAGGCAACACGCAGAATTATTATATCGTGCGCCCCGGATACTTCGTCTACAACCCGCGTAAGTCCAAAACAGCACCGCACGGCCCCTTTCAGGTATATATGGGAGAAGAACCGGGTATCATTTCTCCATTATATACGTGCCTCAAAAAGAAAACAGACGATGAATCTACTTACTTGGCGTATTACTTTAAGTCTTCCGCATGGTACAGATATATCTATGAAAATGCTTCACAAGGAGCCAGACATGACCGAGAAAGCATGACGGAGGATGTCCTCATGGGTATTCCTGTTACGCTTCCCTCTCTTCCTGAACAGCGTAAAATCGCTGCATTCCTTACAGCTATGGATGATGTGATTGCTGCCGCCAAGGAGCAGATGGAGGCGATGCAGGAGTTCAAGAAAGGCTTGTTGCAGCAGATGTTCGTATAACCTTATCGCAGTAAAAAGCCCTGACCACCGCGGTCAGGGCTTTTGCTGTGTTCAGTCATCGAAGGCATCAAAGTTGAATCGAGTGCTGCCCGTAGGCTTCTTATAGAAAACCATCTTGGTGCGGAGGTTTTGGAATGAGTAACCCCGTCCATCTCTTGCTACATTCCGAATAGCCCTGTTCAGGCTTTCGGTCTGGGCATTTGTGCGGTCATCACCAGTAAAATCAAAATAGGCAAATATTTGAGGTTCCCAGTTCCTTATCATGGTGATAAAACCGTTGTAGGCAGTTATTCCCAACTGCTCACACTCAACACACCATTCATCGAACATCTTCAACGCCTCGCTTTTGGTCTTGGCAAAAGCGTATATGTTGCGAAATGACTCTTTGAGTTGATATGGTATATCAAATTGAGGATAAGCGGCAAGAAGCACATCCAATGCTCGTTTTTGCGTAGGGGTAAGTTCCTCACTGGATTTAAGTAAAAGGAAGCGATTGTGTTTGAGGCTTACTCGTGTCTTGGTATCCTTGATGCTTTTGCAGAGGCCAGCACGGATGCTGTCGAGAGACCGGGACAGTTCTTTGATAACATGAAAATGATCGATGATGACAGGGATGCCCGGGAAAACGCTTTGCACCGCATCGTAATAGGGTCTCCACATATCCATTGTCACATAACATAAGTTCTCTGGGTTTTCCAGACGCTTCAACACATCAATGACAGCATTCTTAGAACGTTCCTCCGACAACTCGATGATTCCGCCATTTTGCCTATCAACATTTACAAATACACCATAATAGGCATTGTTTAGATGTACTTCGTCGATGCCCAGGACACGAGGCGTTACGAAATGATATGCGGTCCACAGTTTCTCGCCCTGTTCCTCAAACAACCCTTGTACCGTAGAGACCGAGACATTATACCGCCTTGCGATTTGAGTAAAGGTCATGTCGCCAAATACGTCCCTTTGGATGCTCTCAACCATTCTCCGGGTCATTTGTCCACAGATAGATGCGTATTCTTCACGCACAGTCTCCCCACAATCCTTGCAGCGATATGACTTACCCTTGACGACGATACCCACACGATGTCCAAACTCATCTAAGTCTTTTACCTTTCGTTTGGCGTCCTTGTGAATATGCAGCTTGCCGCCACAGGCCGGACAGTCCGCTATTCTTTCCTTGGGTTCTACCGTGTACAAAATGTCCCCGGTTTCAGATTCCTTCCTACTGATTACGGTGAACTCAGGCAACCCGATATCTTTGAAAGAGTGACCATCAACTTCTGTCGCTCCCATAAATACACCTCCCGAGCCTTTGGTTGGTAAGGTTTATTATATCACAAAGCTGCCAGAATGACCACCCTTTTTTGAAAAGAAAACCACCTTTTTTCAAAAAGTTCTATATTGTATAGTAACGATACTTCAATACAAAATGCCAGTTATCGAGCAGAAAACCACCAATAAAAATAAAGTCGATTTTGATTTGAACCGACTTGACAAATCAAAAACCACCATTTTTTCTAAATACCCGTTTTTTACAGGACACCGGCTTCTACCTCTTTTCCCAGGACGGCAACTGGCGCTGCCTCATCATGCTGGGCATCGCCTGCGTGCTACTGTACCTGGGCATCGTAAAGAAGTTTGAGCCGCTGCTGCTGGTGCCCATCGCCTTCGGTATGCTCATCACCAACCTCCCCGGTGCCAATATGTTCCACGAGATCTTCTTCGCCGGGGGCCACATCCACTGGGACCTCATCGGCGGGCAGCCCGTCACGGCGTCGCTGCTGGCGGACCTCCACAGTCAGGGCGTAGCAGAAAACGTGCTGGCCCCCTACATCCAGCAGTTGATGACCGCCGCCCAGACCACTTTCTCCCCGGAGATGGTGGAGCAGGCCATTGCCGCCGTCACGGAGGAGGCCGGAGCCGCCATCACCCCTCTGGAAGCACAGCTTCAGGCGTTGGTGCAGGCGGAGCAGGCCGCTGCCTACTACGGCATGACCCTCTCTGACATCACCATCACCCCGGGACTGGTGGACATTCTCTACCTGGGTGTGAAGCTGGGCATCTATCCCTGCCTGATCTTCATGGGCGTGGGCGCTATGACGGACTTCGGTCCCCTCATTGCCAACCCCAAGTCCCTGCTGCTGGGCGCGGCCGCACAGCTGGGCATCTTCATCACCTTCGTGGGCTGCCGTTTCATGGGCTTCACCGGCCCGGAATCCAGCGCCATCGGCATCATCGGCGGCGCAGACGGCCCCACGGCCATTTTCGTCACTGTTCTGCTGGCACCGGCCCTCTTAGGCCCCATCGCCGTGGCGGCTTACTCCTATATGGCGCTGGTCCCCGTGATCCAGCCTCCCATCATGAAGCTGCTGACCACGGAAAAAGAGCGCCAGATCGTTATGAAGCCCCTCCGGGAGGTCAGCAAGAAGGAGAAGATCATCTTCCCCATCGTAGTGACCATCTTCGTGGCGCTGCTGGTTCCCTCTGCCGCCCCCCTCATTGCCTGCCTCATGCTGGGCAACCTCTTTAAGGAGTGCGGCGTTACGGAGCGGCTCAGCAAAACCGTTCAGAATGAGCTCATCAACATCGTGACCATCTTCCTTGGCGTCAGCGTGGGCGCAACGGCCACCGGCACCACCTTCCTGTCCCTCCAGACCATCAAGATCATGGCCATGGGCGTGGTGGCCTTCAGCTTCGGCACCGCCGGCGGCGTTCTGCTTGCCAAGTTCATGAACCTGTTCCTCAAGGAGAAGATCAATCCCCTCATCGGTTCCGCCGGCGTGTCCGCCGTGCCGATGGCGGCCCGCGTGTCCCAGATGGTGGGCCAGAAGTACAACCCCGGCAACTTCCTACTGATGCACGCCATGGGCCCCAACGTGGCCGGCGTC
>ERZ835980.3094-NODE-3094-length-13554-cov-3.457738_pt1 | contig 13554 bp, 10 predicted proteins | sample MGYA00519943_ERZ835980 | MGnify/ENA primary metagenome ERZ835980 (study PRJEB31850, sample SAMEA3708791) | human gut metagenome | biome: human gut; feature: human-associated habitat; material: faeces | place: China | collected 2014 ... | reverse complement strand
GGTAATGTGGGCAGTGCACGACGATATCCGCAGCGCCTTCCGCACCACCATGGCCCTGCTGGCCCAAAAGGAACGCGCCTCAAGTCTTGCCGCCCTGGCCGGCCTGCTCGCTGAAATTGAAGAAATGTTCCGCAAGGAAGAAAACATCCTCTTCCCCATGACCCTCGAACTACTCACCGCCGAAGACTGGAACCGCTGCCGCCTGGGCGACGACGAAGTGGGCTACGCCTTTGGCGTAACCCCCGGCACGGAGTGGACCGCCGGCCCAATCCGCAGCCCTGCGCCCGCCGGGGCAACGGCTTTGCTGTCGCTTTCCACCGGGCAGCTCGCCCCGGAGGTGGTCAACGCCATACTCCGCAATCTGCCCGTGGACATCAGTTTTGTGGGCCCGGACGACAGGGTGGCCTACTATTCCGATGGCGAAAGCCGCATCTTCCCCCGCAGCGCCGCCGTCATCGGCCGGGAGGTCAAAAACTGCCACCCGCCCAAATCCGTACACATGGTCACGGAAATTCTGGAAGCCTTTAAAAGCGGAAAGCGGGACAAGGCCGAATTCTGGCTGGACCTGGGCGGCAGGTTTATCCACATCCAGTACCTGGCCCTCCGGGACGCCCACGGCAAGTACCTGGGCTGCCTTGAAGTGGGCCAGGACGCAACCCGCCTGCGCGCCCTCACCGGCCAGCGCCGCCTGCTTGAATGGGAATGACCTGCACGGCCCGCCCCGCCGGACAAACTCTGCCCCCTGTTGCCGCCGGCAGCAGGGGGCTTTGTGCAAGGGGCCGCGCGCCGTAATTGCGCGTTGCCCGCGCCCGACGCGGTAACCTGGCCCACTGTGCCCCCCTGACTGGCGGTAGGGTCCGCCCGAACCAGGGCTGCGGCGGGCACATTTTTTGTAAAAAATAAAAACATATAATTCCGCTCTGTTGCAGGCCCCCTCAAGCCCCGCAAGCCGGGATTCGGCTTGCTTTTTGGATGCAGCGGGTATAAAATTATAGATATCAAACTATTATCCATAGCTTGCCGGCAACCCCGCCAAGCGGGCTGGGTCTTTGCCGCCCTCGCGGGCCGGCGGCATGGCACGCACCTGATGCTGGAGTGTTCTATGAAAGAAATACGCCAAAAGGCCAAGGAACTGATGCGGGGGGCCTGTCGACTGTGCCCCGTTTGCGACGGGCGAGCCTGTGCGGGCGAGGTGCCCGGTATGGGCGGGCTGGGCAGCGCCGCCGCCTTCAAGGACAACGTCAAGGCCCTGGCGGAAACAGCCCTGAACATGCGCCTCATCCATGAAGCCGACGCGCCGGACACCTCCTGTACCGGCCTGGGGCTGCACCTGGCCATGCCGGTGGTGGCCGCGCCCATAGGCGGCATGTTCAACTTCAATGACGCCGTTACGGAAGAAGACTACGTGACGGCCGTGGTGCAAGGCTGCAAAGAGGCCGGCGTCATCGGCTGTACCGGCGACGGCGTCCCCCCGGTCATTACCCAGTCCGCCTTTGCCGCCATCAGCGCGGCCAATGGCCACGGCATTCCCTTCATCAAACCCTGGGAAAGCGCGGAACTCGACGCAAAACTTGAGCGCTGCTACGCCACCGGCTGTAAAATCGTGGGCATGGATATCGACGCCGCCGGGCTGATTACCCTGCGCAAGATGGGGCACCCCGTGGGGCCCAAATCCCTCAAGGAACTGACCGCCATTGTTGCCAAAATCCATCAGGCCGGATGCAAATTCATCCTTAAGGGCATCATGACCGTGGCCGACGCCAGGGCGGCTGTGGCGGCCGGGGCGGACTGCATTGTGGTTTCCAACCACGGCGGCCGGGTCATGGAATACGCGCCGGGTACGGCACGGGTGCTGCCCGCCATTGCCGCGGCCGTCAAGGGGCAGATAACCGTCATGGTGGACGGCGGCGTGCGCAGCGGGGCCGACGTGTTCAAGATGCTGGCCCTGGGGGCCGACCTGGTCGGCATCGGCCGCCCCATTGTCTGGGCCGCCATCGGCGGCGGCGCGGCCGGCGTGAGCAAATACCTGACCCAGCTCAAAGGCGAACTGGTGCAGACTATGGTCCTCACGGGCTGCCAGGACATTGCCGCCATCACTGGGGACGCCCTGTTCGCGCAACATTGACGGACTGCACGAAAAAACTGACGCATCCCGGAAAAGCGGAACCGTGCAACGCTTCCTGCTTCCCTGCGTAAGAGCCCGCCCGGCGGTACGGTTTGGCCCTGCCAAGCCCCCCCGGGACGGGCTCTTGCTGTTGTGCCGCCGCAAAAATCTTCGCCAGTCTCGCCCGCCTGATAAAAACCGTTGCCCTCTCCCCATCTAGAGTATTTAACACTTGAAATGCTCGCTTACGGCAGGCAAAAGCCTGCCTTCTCGCATTTCGTGGCAAGGATTTTCAAGAAAATCCTTGCAGAGCAATTAACTCATTTCATTCGTAAACTGCTCTATCCGCAGATACGCCACCTGTTCGTCCCCCAAGGGCAAAGGCAGACGGTTTTTTTCTGTCTGCACGGCTTCCTGAAAACCGCGCGGCCACGCTACTTTTTGATTTTATCGCATAATATATATTGACATATAAAAAAATTTATATAAAAATCTTAATCACAAATTTATATAAATAATACCACTGCATTGGAGAAATATCCATGAACCCAGCGGAGCGCAAGCCAACCACCGGGAACCTCTTTACACATGTGTATGAGCAGCCTCGCCCGCAACGGGTGGGGGTATTCAGGGCAAGTCTTCTTTTGTGGGCTTGTTTTTTTTGTACCTGTAGTCTGTTCCTCCCCACACAAGCCCTGGCCGACAACGAGCGCTACAAGGCCATTCCCCTGGCTGCCGGTGGCTATGTCTTTATTCTGGATACGCAGGAAGGACACGCCTGGACCTGGAGCAACGCCGGTCCGGGGCAGGCTTCGCCTTCCGGCAGCAATCCGCGCATCGTCTATCAAGGCAATGTACGTCGCAATATGACGCCCCCCAAGGGCGCTCCCAATGTGCCGGCCCCCACGCCGACACAGCAGCAGGAACGTTTCTGAGGCCACGGTGGGGCTGCGGCGCCGCGCCTCCCCAACGCGCCGCACCCCGCCAACCTTATACAACCGCACACGACAAAGGCCTGTGTCTGTGACAACCGGAGGTTCTTTATGAAGCGCATACTTGTTCTGTTTGTGGCGGCCATACTCTACACCACCCCTGCCTTTGCCGCCGGCGCCGCGCACAACGCCACTCAAGGAGGCGGCAGCAAGGGGGGCGAACAAAGCAAAGTTGTCAATGTGACCACGGTTAAAAATGCCGCCGTTATTGCCAGCGGCAAAAACTCCGAGGCCAATATCGGCAACGTCACCAACGAAGGTGGCAAACAAAGCGACGTGGTCAATGTGACCACCCTCAAAAATGCCGCCGTCATTGCCAACGACGGCGGCAAAACAAACATTGGCAACGTTACGAACAAGTAGCTGCAACGGATTCCATCAGCTGCACATATTGCGCTGATGGAATCCATTACAGGAGGCCGCGATGCGCACTACGAATAACGTATTATTTACAATAATATTTATTTACATATTTTCAACAGCCTGTGCAACAGAATCGTTGTCTTCTGAAATAGTTGTATCTGGAAAAGATGTAAAAATAAAAACAGACGATGGTGAAGTAATAGACACATCAAAATTGCCTGAATCCTCTGATATAGAAATAGATAATAATACTGTTTCCATTGGCGATGTAAAAAATAATGGCAAAGATAATAAAAATATAAATAAAAAAACAAGTATTGAAAATGTAATTATAGTCAAAGATGGAAAAACCACCTCCATAAAAAAGCTCGAAACTGGAAACATGCGTCACGGCACGGAGAAAAAATGAAATATATCACTATATTATTATTTGTCGTGGTGCAAACGGTCTTTCCCCTTGCCGCCAACGCGGAAGAAGACATCTTCGCGGACTACAATAAAGATATGAGCAAGCCTGCGGATGCCAATGTGGTTGGCGTGTACGACGCCTGGGGGAACAACATGGCCCACCGCATCAAGAACGGCTACAGCGAAGGCGTGGTCATTGACGGCGCAGGCGATTACGCCGATGGCAAGGTCCATGTCGACGGGATGGGAAATGTAGTCATTGACAAGAATGCCAACGTAGGCCCTGTTATAAACCAGACCGATCTGAATAATTCAACAGTAATAATACAACAAAAAAAGCGGTTCTGAAATGCCTGTGAAACATGTTCTGCATCGACTTTTTTTGGCAGTGCTCTGCACTGCGGCCGCCTGCGTTTTGCCAGGCTGCAAAGCCGCCGTCCCCAACCTGCCCCCCATGCAGGCCAACGCTCCGGTGCATACCAGCTATTCGGGCGCGCTGGCCGACCTCAATACAGTGCTGGAAGTCTACCTTCCGCCGGACTACCCGGATACCTTTTTCTTTGTGAAGCCCATCGTAGACGCCACAGGCCTTTCACAGACCGGAGAAATCCCGCTGGACATTACGGCGCTGGTTCGCGACGCCGTGGCCCAAGTTTATTACAAGGTGCGCTATGTGGAGCAATACGATCAGACAGATATTGTGCAGATTCAGGCAGAGCTGCTCAAGTTGCAGACCAGCAAGCTGCAGGGCCTGGCCGTCAAGCCGGCCCAGCGCCCGGCCGTGGATTTTACCATTGCCGGCCGTATTTCTCAGTTTGACCGCAACCTGGAGTCGCAGTCCGACAAGGCCCGGGCCATGGCCAATTTTGGCGAAGGCCTTTCCCGTACGGATATAAACGCTTCGGCCGAAGCCTCCTCCCGCCTTTCCCGCCTGAGCGTTTCCTTCAGCGTTTTCAACCCCAACGGTATTGCCCTGCCGGGAAAGTTCGGCGCCAGTATGGAAGTCCGGTACGCCAAAAACGGCATGGACTTCGGCTTTGCCATCTTCGGCAACGGGCTGGGCTTCGGCTCCGAAGCCACGGCCATGCACGGCCGTCACCTCGCCCTGCAGATGATGACGGAATTCAGCGTGGTGCAGATTATCGGCAGAGCCCTGAACGTCCCTTACTGGCGCGTGGGCGCGACGCAAAACATCTTTACGCCAGACAGACTTGTAACCTCTGAATGGCAACGACAGTACGCCAGCATGGGGCCTTTGCTCATCCCCTTCATGCAGTCGCAGTGCATTGCCTGCGGGGACAGCTCCGTCATGGTAACCGGACAGATGGACGCCCAGACCCAGGCCGCTCTGGACCGCTTTGCCGACAAATTCGGCGTTAAAAACCGCAGTTATCCCAACTATGAAATGTTTAAGGCCTTGGAAATGCACCGGCTTCTTGACCGCGGCGCGGCCTCTGCCGCCTGGGCGGCCTACGGCGCGTACAAGGGCGGCTCCCGCCCTGTGGCCATGCCGCAAACGGCCAGGCCCGCTGCTCCGCCCGCTGCTCCGCGTCCGGAACCCCGCAGCGCGCCGTCCTCCCCCGCAAATGGCGGCCCAGCCGCCACGCCCACCGCACAGCCAGACGTCGCCAAGCCGCTGGAAGGCTTGCTGTAAGGCAGGGAGGATAAGATATGTCCATACTTCCATGCATGTTGCCGTTGCGCCCTATCCTGGTCATGCTCCTGACCATATGCTGCAGCATGGGCGTGGGGAGCCTGTGCCGCGCCGCCGATGCCAACGACGCGGCCGACATCCGCACGCCACTGCTGCAAGAGGGCAAGCGCACCCTCTACCAACGGGTGATCAGCCATCCGGGGGCCAGGCTGGCCGACGCGCCCGCCGGAGCTGGGGCCGAGCCCCTGCGCGGCTTTACGCCCCTGTACGTTTACGGACGCCAGAATGTCCAGGGCGCGGACTGGCTGGAAGTTTCGCCGAGCGTAAAGGCCACGCGGACCCGCTGGATCAGATCCGACGCCTGCTCGCCCTGGGACAAGGCTCTGACGCTGCTGTTCGCGGACCGCATGAGCCGGGATCCCGTTCTGTTTTTCCGCAATTTTGACGCCCTGAACGCCCTGGTGCGCGCCACGGACATGCGCGCCGCGCTGGACGGCCTGCTCCGCGCGCCGACTTCACCGCAAAGCCCCTTGCTGGCCGTTGAGCCCAGGGAGGCCTCCGTCCCGCGCAAGCAGTTCTACCTGATACCCATCTTTGACTATTCCGACGAATATGAACAGCACAACCTGCGCCTGCTCAAAATCGGCGTGGTGGACCCGTTCTGCCCACCGCCGCACCCCACCCCGCCCCCGCGCCCGTCACCGCTTTAGCACCTGTACCCGCACCCGCGCCTGTACCCGCACCCGCGCCTGTACCCGCACCCCAGGCCGCCGCCCCGGAACCGCACTTTTCCGCCGGCATAGCCTTTATTGTGGATACGACCATCTCCATGGGGCCCTATATCGAACAGACCAAAAATTTCATTCACAGCACCTACAACGCCCTGGAAAAAAGCTCCATCGCCGAAGATGTGGCGCTTGCCGTGGTGGCCTACCGTAACAGCACCAAGCATAACGCCAAACTGGAATACGTGTCTTCCGTGGTTGCCCCTTTTACCCGTGCAGGCTCCCGCGCGCAGGCCGAACCGCGCGTGCAGGGCATGGACGAGGCCGCGGTTTCCACCCACGCCTTCAATGAAGACGCCTTTGCGGGCATCAAGGCGGCCATAGACGGGCTGGACTGGTCGCCCTACGCCGTGAAACTGGCGGTAATGGTCACGGATGCGGGCGCTATCCGCAATGACGACCCCCTCTCCAGCACGGGCCTTACCGAAAAGGAAATGGGCGACCTGCTGGCGCAAAAGGGTATCCGCCTGGTGGTCGTCCACCTGCATACCAAGGCGGGCCAGCGGCACAACCTGGCGGGCACGGTGCAGCAGTACCGGCAACTGACCGCCGTGCGGGACGGCAACGTCAAAAGCGCCTATGTGGCCCTTCCCGTCAGCGACCCCCAGACCGCCAGTCGACAGTTCAGCCGCATCGCCGCCAAACTCGTCGACGTGCTGCAGCAACTGGTGGTCAAGGCCGCTCAGGGTGCGCCCATTGCCAAGCCTTCTTCGCCGCCCCCCGCCGCCCTGCCCGCTGCTGCGGCGGCGTCCCCAGCCGCCGTACCGGCCGCCGCAGTTGCGCCCGCCGCTCCCCAGGCTGTGGCCGCCGCGCCCGATCCGGAAGCCCTGGCCGCCTATATCGGCCAGGCCCTGGGCTACGCCGCCTATCTGGAGTTCGCCGGCGAGCGACAAAAAGCCACCGCCCCGCGCCTGATGGAGGCCTGGGTAGCGGACAAAGACCTGGGCAGTCTGGTGGAAGGCAAATCTACCGACGCGCTCATGGCCGCCGTCCTGCTCAACAAAAACCAGCTCAATACCCTGGCCCGGCAGATCGGGTTGCTTATCGATGCCGCCCGCGCCTCGCGCATGACAGACAGCAGAGACCTTTTCCAGCGCGTCATTTCGCTTTCGTCGCAGACCCTGCGCGACCCGGAACGCCTGCAGCGCGCCGCAGACGACAACCTCTGCGCCCAGGGGTTGCTGCCGGAATTTCTGACCGGACTGCCGTACAAAAGCCAGGTAATGAATCTGACTGAAGAACGCTGGCTGGCCATGAGCGCGCGTGAGCAGGACGAACTGATCTACTCGCTGGAGGCCAAGCTGCGCCTCTATGCGGAATACCACAACGACGCCGACAACTGGGTAACCTTTGGGTCCGCCGACCCCGCCGAGGCCCTGTACCGCGTGCCGCTGACCTCGTTACCCTAAAAATTGGGCTTTCGCATGACGCCGCCGCTGCTGGAAATCCGCAATCTCTACAAGTGCCATACGGCCCGGCGGCCGGCCTTTTGCGCCGGCATCACACGCCTGGACATGGCCCCCGGCGAGGCTGCGGGCATAACCGGGCCCAGCGGCTGTGGCAAAAGCACCCTGCTGGAAATGCTGGCCCTGCTGACGCGCCCCTCCACCACCGAGCGCTTTGTGCTGCGCGCCGAAGACCGCGCCTGCGATCTGGCCGCCCTCTGGGCGCACAGCCCGCAACAGCTCTACGCCCTCCGCCGCGCTTATCTGGGTTTTGTGCACCAGGCCGGCGGCCTGTACCCCTTTTTGACCGTGCAGGACAATATCGGCCTGCCGCTGCGCCTCACAGGGCAGACCTCTCAGGCGGAAACAGCCCGCCGCGTGGACGCCCTGCTGGAATTCCTCGGCCTGCGTCATGTGGCCCGAAGCCTGCCCGAAACCCTTTCGTACGGAGAACGCCAGCGCACCGCCGTGGCCAGGGCCCTGGCCCACCGGCCACGGCTGATCCTGGCCGACGAACCCACCTCGGCTCTGGACCCAGAAGCCGCGCGGACAACCATGTCCCTGCTGCGGCAAGGCGCGCGCATGTCCGGGGCGGCCTTGCTGGTAGTCAGCCACGACCACGCCCTGCTCGCCGCCACGGGCATCCCCGCGTGCGCCATGCGGCAACAGCCCGCTGCCGCGCCCAAGGCTGTATCCGCCGCCGAATCCGAAAAAATCCACTACAGCCTTGACCTGCCGCCGCGGAAGGAAAATGCCGCAGCCCCGCAGGGCGCAGGCCCGCCCGCCGCAGCGGCGCAATCCGCCCCCCCGCCGCAGCGGCGCGTACCCCCACGCAAAGGGGCCGCCCTGCTCTGCGCCCTGGCCTGGCGAGACTTTCGCCACGAGCGTTCGCTCTCCATCTGCGCGGTACTGGCCTTTGCCGCCGCGCTCACGCCGCTGATCATCCTGAGCGGCCTGCGTACGGGAATCGTGGGCACCCTCTCGCAACGCTTGCTGGACAACCCCGCGGCCCTGGCCGTCAACCCCTACAGCAGCCAACGTTATATGGAAGAAGACCTGGCCGCCTTGGCCGCCTTGCCCTCCGTGGCCTTTGTTGTGCCCCTCACCCGCACCCTGGCAAGCAGCGTGTTGATCGATCGCCCAGGGCACTCTCCGCTGGCGGCGGACGTCCTCCCCACCGCCAGGGGAGACCCCTTGCTGGAACGCTACGCCTCAACGCCGCCGGCGGACGGCGCGGTCATAACCACAGAGCTGGCGCGCTCTTTGCCGGGCGTGACGCCGGGCCGCCGTCTGAACCTCCGCATCACCCGCCGCCAGGAAGGCCGCCTGCAGAGCGTGACGCTCCCGGTGCGCGTCCACGCCGTCCTGCCCGATGCCGCGGACTGGAAAAACCGCGTCTACCTGCCCTTGCCCCTGCTGCTGGATATGGAGCGCTACAGGGACGGCTTTGCCGTGCCCGCGCACGGCTGGCCGGGAAAAGCGCCCACGTCCGCCGCCCGCAGCTTTGCCGGTTTTCGCATGTACGTGGACAGCCTTGAGGCCGTCATTCCCATACGCGACGCCCTCAAACGCCGGGGTATAGACGCCTATACCTGCGCCCGCGAAGTGGAGGCCATTCTGGATCTCAAGCAGGCGCTGACCCTCACCGCCCTGCTTGTAGGCGGCGTTACGCTGGCAGGCATGGCCTTTTCTCTGGCCAGTCTCGCTGTGGCCAATGTGCGCCGCAAGGCCCTTTTTTTTGCCCAGGGCGCGCTTATGGGGCTCAGCCGCCGTGAGCTGCTGGCCCTGCCCTTGCTGCAGATGACCTTTACCGCGCTGCTGGCGGCTTCTTTTCTACGCGGCCGCCGCCGCGCTTCTGGATCTGGCCGCCGCCCCCTGGCTGGAATCCGGAGAAAGCGCCTGTGCCCTGCCTGGGGCGCAGGTGTTGCCGCTCTACGCCGGTTCCCTTCTCCTGGCCTGCCTCTGCGGCGGAGTTGCCTGCCGCCAATTGCTCACGCTGCAGCCTGCGGAGGTCTTGCGCCGTGACGCCTGATGCCGCCCGTTCCGCCCCCCTGGCCGTTCTGCTGGCTGCCCTGGGCCTGCTTCTTGCCCTGCCCCGGACGGGCCTGACCCTGCAGCTGACCGGTAAAAGCGATTTGCCCAGCCTGGAACGGATTTCCAACCCCAGGCCGGCGCCCGGCGACATCGCGTTGCCCATGCCCGGTGGGCTGACCATGACGCTGCGCCCTGTATGCGTGCCCGCAGCTGGTTATCTGGATGACGTGCAACAGCCTTTTGGCATCACGGCGCAGACCGACGCGCCCGCAACGCCCGACGCGGCCTGGGCGGAACGGCGCTACACGGCCTCCGTCAACGCGCCCTTTGAGCTGGCCGACATCCCCGCCAGCTGGGGCAATACGCTGCCGGAATGGCTCCAGGCGGACCCGGCCAGCGCCGCTTCGGCCCAAAACGGCCTGCGGGCCTTCCTGTATTTTATTGGCAAATATGAGGTCACCAGGGGGCAGTGGCGGGCCGTTATGGCACAGGACGCGCCCTTTGCCGTCCAAGCGGGCGACGACAGGCCCGTAACGGATATTTCCTGGTTTGAGGCCCAGGATTTTTCCCGGCGCTACTCCGAATGGCTTATGAAAAACCATCCGGAATTTCTGCCTTTTTTTGCGCAGGAAAAGCGCTCTTCCTACGTGCGCCTCCCCACGGAGGCGGAATGGGAATACGCCGCCCGGGGCGGGCACCGGGTCAGCCCGGCGGAGCGGGAACGCACCCGGCTGTACCCCGTGCCCCAAGGCACCGCCATGGGCGAATACATTATTGCCGCCCAGTACGACCCTACCCTTACGGGCCTTGCCCCCATTGGCTCACGCAAGCCCAACCCTCTGGTACTTTACGATATGCTGGGGAACAGCGCAGAAATGGTCCAAACCCCCTTTCATCTGGTGGCGGCAGGCCGCCTGATGGGCAACCAGGGAGGCTTTGTGATCAAGGGGGGCAGTTGGCGGGCCTTTTCTGAAAACAGCCTGCACCCGGGCCGGCGGATTGAAGCCAGCTATTACATAGACGGCCGGGCCCAGCGCCGGGACGACCTGGGCTTTCGCATCAGTCTGGGCACCATACTTACCCCCAGGGACAGGCTGGCGGCTCTGCGCGCGGAATGGGAAAAACGCCGCGCCCCGCACGCCGCGCAGGCCACCCAGCGCCAGGACGTCCGGGTAATCATCCGCGAAGTCTATCGCGAGGTAGAAAACCCGGCACTGCGACGCCGCCTGGCGGAAGCGGAACAAGTCGCCGCGCTGTACCACGAGCAAGTTAATGCCAATGAAGAACGCATGATGCACGAAATGTTGCTGGGCGCAACCTTTTCTCTGGAAACCATCGCCAATTACGCCGCGCGCTGCTACCAGCTCATCAAGCTGATGGACGCCTATGAATCCTTGTCGCCGCACAAAAAACAGGCCCAGGCAGCAGAGATGAACAATATGCGCCAACAGGTTACAGGCTTTGTCTTCGGCATCCAGGGGGCGCTTTTTTACTACAAAAACATGCTTGCCGCATCTGGGGGCATGAACCTGCCGCGCCTGCTGCAACAGCTTGAAGCCCTGCGCATCCAATTCGCCCATGAGGACGGCTTCAGCAAAAACATGGGACGACGGCTCACCGTCTTGCAAAAACATATCCATGCCGGTCAGGACGACAGCCTGCAACGTTCCGACCGGCAAACCCTGCAGGACATCCTTCCCGCCTGGCTGCTGGACCGCTTGCTGCCCTATCTCAACACTTAGGAGATTGTTATGTCTGCCCTGCGCCTCCCTCTGACCCTTGCGCTGCTGTGCCTTTTCATCCCAATCGTCGGCTGCGCGCCGCACACCGCCATGCCGAAGATAAACGCCGAGTACTACCCGCAGTGCTATGCGCCTTTCAAACAGCTGCACGACGCCGAAGTCTCGCTGCGCAACCGCACCGTGGGCTATACCGCGGGCGGCGCCATAGCCGGCGCGGCCGGGGGCGCGCTTCTGGGCTTTCTACTCTCCGGCGGCAAGTGGGAATACGCCCTGGCCGGCGGGGTGGCCGGCGGGCTTTCGGGCGCGGCCACCGGGTACACCATGGCGAAACTTCAGGGCATCAAGGACGACCAGAAGCGCTTGCTGGCCTATAAACGCAGCATGGATATAGATATGGCCAACGCCACGGAAGTGGAACTGGCCGCTCTGCAAAGCCTTAAATGCTATATCCAGGAATTTGAACAACTGCAGAAAGGTTTGGCGGAACAGACCGTAACCCGCGAGGAATACGCCAAACGCTATGCGGAAATCCGCACCGGCATTACAGAGCTGGGCAAAATTACCGGCGATTCGCAACTGCTGCTTGCCCAGCGCGACGCCGAATTCCGCACGGCGCTCCAAGCTGAAGCCACCCAGCAAAACACGTCCTTAAAACCGCTCCCCACGGTGGATGAACGCCGCGCCCAACACCTGAAGCAACAAAAAAAGACCGCCGCAAAGGTGCGCAAACACCCCAAACAAAAACGCGGCAAGTCTGCCGCCCAGCCCGAAGCCAGCGCCTCGCTAGCCATCGCCGACCTCAAAAACGAAATCCAGGCGCTGGAAGAACAGGCCCAAAACGACCGGCAACGGTACCAGCCGCAAAAAGAAACGCCGGCCCAGCCCGCGGCCACGGCCGTTGAGCCGACGCCCGCAACGCCCAAGGCCACACCGGCAGTGCTGCCGGTGTCCGTGGACCAGGTTGCGGAAACGTACGATGCGTATCCCACCAAGGTTCTGCAGATGGAAGCCGTGGAGCGCCAACGCCAGCGCACGCTGAAAATCATGAGCGACGCCGCCGCAAAAACCGGCATAGATATGGTTTAGCCCTCAAACGGACGGCGCGCGCCCAGGCTGGCCTGCGCGCCGTCCCCAACCCCTATCTTGCTGTGGAGACAAACCATGCGTTTCACACAACTCCTGCTTGGCATCATGACTGCACTGCTTGTGGCTGGCTGCATGGCAAAAACAGCAGTACTGCTGGACAAAAATGCAAAAGAAAAAGTAGTGGCCCCTGCGTCATTTTATCTTTCTGTGGTGGGCAAAACGCTTTACGAGGACGCGGATTCCAAAGAAAAAATTGCAGTGGGGGAAATCTTTCAGGAAGAAGCGTCAAAAAAGCTAAAAGAGATAGGCGCCTTGGCGGAAGACGGCGATGGAAAGAACCACTATGTGATCTTGGTAAACATCCTTGGGTATGAGCCGGGGAATGCCGCCGGCAGATATTTTCTCGGACAGCTTACAAACTCGTTTGATGCGGCAATAGCAATAAACGCGCAATTATGCGCGGCCGTGAAAGAGGATGGCGGCGTAAAAGCCGGAGAAATTATTGCACTGATTCCCACAGGTAAAGCGCTACATAAGGGGCTGTTTGGCGGAATCGGCGGATGGAAAACAATTATCGTCGACGCTGCAAGAGACCTCATCACCACAGTAGAAAAAACTTTTTTGGATTAATTGAGGAGAAGACATGAAAACAGCCATAGCCGCATTTATTATACTTATTGTTTCAGGATGTACTATTGGACCTTCAAAAATAGCTAAAACAATAGAATATGAATCTCGGGAAAGTATCAGCCAGTTTGCACAACCAGGAAAAACCTCGAATATAGCCATACTAGAAAAATTCAAAAAACCCACAGCGAAATTAGTGCGTGACGATTCAAAATATACATATATGTATGCATATTGGGACAGAAAAACAAAAAGTTATGGATTTTTTTCCGGGGTTGCAGAGGTGCAAGTCGAGCAAAAAACAGCGAGCTTTG
>ERZ835980.3085-NODE-3085-length-13571-cov-12.796685_pt1 | contig 13571 bp, 9 predicted proteins | sample MGYA00519943_ERZ835980 | MGnify/ENA primary metagenome ERZ835980 (study PRJEB31850, sample SAMEA3708791) | human gut metagenome | biome: human gut; feature: human-associated habitat; material: faeces | place: China | collected 2014 ... | reverse complement strand
TTGTCGGACGACATTTGGAAGCTTTGCTTCCTCTGTCTGCGGGTCGCTGACGTGGGAGGGGGAATTAGCTTTGTCGGACGACATTTGGAAGCTTTGCTTCCTCTGTCTGCGGGTCGCTGACTGAGGGGATAAGGTTTGCTGGGTGGCGTCCCTCCACTGTTTTTGCGTGAGTAGCGCGTTCCAGAGCTTCGCTCTGTCACTGTCGCGGTGCTCCTCGAATACGCTAACAAAGCCTCTTGCTCACTTCTGCAAGCAGAGTTCGGCAAGTGTCTTTGTTAGTGTATTCTCATCGCTACTCACGCAAAAAAGAGTTCACGAAAGGAAGCGCCGGTGGTGGTGCTCCCCTTCGTGAACTCTTTGAAATTCACTCTATTTGTTTTTTATTTAATTGTTTATTACTATATCACTTGTTGAAATATTTTGCAACATTAATCTTCTTTATTGGTGATTTCGTCTATTAATTCTATGGACTCTTTTATCATATTATCGCAATGTTCCTTCTTTACTCCGCCTTTCCGGGCGTTGTTTCTTAGAAGGTCTACGCAATCTGTTAAGCCATCGTGGTTGGCGGCTATTCTTTTTCTGAATTCTGTTATTACGGCTGGGGAGTCTATTCCTTTTGCACCTAATACCATAAGGGCACTTGTTATTGCTCCACAAGTTCCGCCGCATTTCATTCCGCCACCAAAGTTACAGCCTATTGCTGCTGCCTGCTGTTCGGTCATTCCTAATTCATCGGCGTAGGCTCTCATTATTGTCTGGGCACAGTTGCTTACCATCGGGGTTTCATTTCTTAACTGCATTGCTTTATCTATATGTCTATTCATTGATTGTCCTCCAATTACATTTTAGAATATTTAGTAAGTATTTCCTCAATCTGCATATTTATGCTTTCAGGAAATGTTCCTGAATTATTATCAGAAATTTTTATCCAAAAGTCAAGATTCTTGTATTTCACATTGTGTCTTGTGTTGTTCTTATCCTGCCTGGTGGCAATCTGGACTTTTACCTGTGCTCTTTTTTGTTCAAGAAGTGGAATTATTATGTAATATAGCCTGTCGTCCCTGAATGATATATAGCCTGCGGCATTTCCCGATTTAGTCTTTAAATATAGACGGTGATTTTTAAGTGATTGTGGGTATAGTGTCATACCTGCCCGTAAAAATTGGGCATTAGCTTGTATTTCAAGCATTGAGTCTATATAAAATATCTGTGCATTATTCTGCTTTACCGGTGTGATAAGTTCATTAAGTGTGTAGGTTGCATCTATATACTGCTGGGCTAAAAGGTATGCAAGCTGTGCTTTTATAACTGCCCTGCTTGTATCCGATATGCTTCCTTTCCTTCTGTTATCTATACCTGATAACAGCTTATCACTGCTTTCTGATATACTCTTTATGAATAATGTAAAATCTTCTTCTATCGTCCAGATATATTTGCCTTTTGCTATAACAAAGCTTCCGGTAATATTTCCTCTTGCACCTTCTGCATAATGATATATATTACGGCTTGTATACGCATTATCATTAACAGGTGCATCCCAATTACCGCCATCGGAAGCATATGAATTATAGTCCTGATAATATTCTTCATCATATGTGTACTCTGATGAATAACTATCATCGCTGGAATTATTGAAATAACCAGATATTTTATTATCAGATAAATTCTTAATAATAATTGAATATGCCTCATTAATCTCCTGCGCACTATATTGATATGTATTCTTCCCTGACTTTAATGAATCAGGATGCACCTTTAACATCAGTTTTCTATATTTTTTCTTAATCGCTTTTATATCAGCAGACTGGGGTATTGCTAATATTTTATATGCCTGTTCTACACTCATCTTCATAGGGTTATCCTGATATGCTCTTTCTATTGGTTACATTTATCAACTCATTAAATTAACTATTGTAAGCCATAAATGTTTAGATTACGCATATGATAACATATACTTAGTTAAGCGTATATGTTTTTAAATCAAATTTCTTCTGAATAAAATCCACAAGATACTCAGCTGTACCCTCAACGCCCAAAGAGCTGCTGTCTATCATTATAGTCTTGTGCTTAGGGTCTGATGGAAGAAATCCTGCATAGTGCATATGGTAATTATCTCTTGCCTCATCTACTGACCTTATCATCTTCTTGGCTTCTTCTTCGCTTAAATGCAGATCATTCACACAGTTCTTAACTCTCTGTTCATATGGAGCATAAATGTATATATGCACCGCATTTTCTTCATCAGAAAGGACAAAATCTGAACAACGTCCAACTATTATACAGCTTTCTCTCTCAACTAAGAATTTCATAATATTCTGCTGGGCTTCAAATATTCTGTCCTGCTCTGTGCTTGACTGTGTTCCAAGAGGATACATCATTCTCTTATATGAATTAGTTGATGTCTTCTTAACCTTTTCTTCAAGTTCATCTATCTGTGATACTGGAAGATTAAGCTTCTTAGCTGCCTGCTCCACTATATCCCTGTCATAATATTCAACTCCAAGCTTCTTACTCATAAGCTTGGCTATTGGACGTCCAAGGCTGCCAAACTGCCTTGCTATTGTAACAACATATTTCTTATCACTCATAACTGCCTCCATTCTGAAATTATTCTTATAATTCCTATATACATTTTATAAAACTAACACATTTTACATAACAAATCCTAATACAAGGAAACCAATTATACTTATTCCAGCTCCTATAAGTACATATGGAAGCTGTGATACCGCGTGGTCAAAGTTATCAATACCTGAACCCTGTGAAGCAAGAACTGTTGTGTCACAGTAGAAGCAGGCGTGATTACCAAATGCACAACCTGAAAGAATTGCTGCCATTATAAGTATTGCATTGGCTCCTACACTTGCACCAAGTGGAAGAAGAACTGGTGCAACAAGTGTACATACGCCCCACGCATTGGCTATCATAAATGCTAATATACCAGTAATGATAAATGCAAGCATTGGGAAAATCTTTGCTGATAATATTGGCTGTGTAATATCTATGAAGAACTCTGTCATCTGCATCTGGTTTGCAATCGTCTGGAATGTAAGTGCTGCTATAAGGAGAATTATAATAGGAAGCATATCTGCAAATCCTTTTACGAAATTATCCCAGTATTCTGTAAATGTCATCAGCTTTTCTGCAAGATACATAACAAGTGTTACTGCAAGACATATAATCTGTGCTACTACAAGGTTCCCTGTAACACAGGCTACAACTACAAGTACAAGCATTGGAACAAGGAAATTGAATATGTTGCCGTCCTGTTCGCCTTCGCCATCGTCCATATTGTACTTCTTACTTGCATCACTGTAAACCTTACCTGTTGTTGCAACTCTTTCATAAGCCTTCTTCATTCCGCCAAGCTTAGGAAATACACCTGCTGAGAAAAGAATTACAATAAGTAATGCAACTATTGGATATATACAAAATGGAATTGCTTTAATATAAGCTCCCATCCAGGTCTTTGCACCAAGTGCCTGAACACTCTCCTGTGCGAAGAAGATAGCTCCAAAATATGCTGCCCAAGATGAGAATGGGAACATAACACAGACTGGTGAACCTGTACTATCAAGAAGATATGCAAGTGCTTCTCTTGGTACTTTTACTTTATCATATACCTTCTTCATTGCTGTACCTATTGATAATACATTAAGATAATCATCAATAAATATAATTACACCTAATATAAATGTTGTGAATAAAGTCTTTCTTTCGCTGTTACATATCTTTGAAACAATCTTTGCAAATCCAAAATGTCCCTTAGAGGCTGTAAGAAGTGCTATTATACTTCCAAACAAACCACATACAAGTATTAAGTATGCTTCATCACTCATAACACCTTCAAGTGTATTAACCCATTCGGTTATAAAATCCTGCTTATATAAAAATATTGCTCCTATAATTGAACCGCCTATAAGAAATGGCTCACATTTCTTAGTAGCTATAGCACCTATGACAATACCGATTACAATTATTACTGCTATAAGACCGTAGCTCATAATCATTTCCTCCTGTTATATAAATATTTATTAATATCTGACGCGTCCAGCGGTACATTTTATATACCGCAAGATAAACAATGAATGTGCTTTAGTAATTTCTATTTCAGCCTTTACTGCCAGTTAGATTAACATTTTTACTAATACACAAAAAGGGACTTCCGCTAATATTACCATTAGCAGAAGCCCCTTTGCTTCTTGTCTATGTTCAAGAATATATCACTAAGACATATATACTTCAACATTCTTTTATAAATATTTTATTGTTATGACTTCTAATAACAATCTTGTATTACTTCATTTGTTCTCACAGCACAAATGTCTATCTTACCTCAAGACATATCAAAGCATTCATAAACTCCAGACGTGTCATCGCATCATCAAAATTCCTGCCCGTAAGCTCAGTTATTCTCTGTATTCTGTACTTTACTGTATTACGATGCGTAAATAACTGTTCAGAAGCGTGAAGCAGGCTGTTATTGTTCCAAAGGTACGCTTTTAACGTCTGTAAAAGATTCGTATTATTCTCCTTATCATAGTCAATAATTATGCCTAATGTACTGTCAACAAAGTCCTGTATAAGCTTTTTATCTCCAAATTCAGAGAACAGGTTATATATTCCCATTTCTTCATACCAGAACACACTTCCATTAAGCTGTATCTTCTCCGAAAGGATTACACACCTTGAAGCCTCCGTAAAACTTTTCTGCAAATGTGATATTCCATTATATTCACGTCCAATTCCCATAACAAGCTTTATATCCGTATACCTACCCTGCACATATTCAGATAATGCTTCGTAAGATTGATTAATAAGACCGTGTGTATCATCAGCATTTTCCAAACAATTAAAACAGCCAACTATGTTATTAGCATATCTTGATAAAATCAGACTTCCATTATTCTGTGCAAAACTGTCCCTCAGCTTATTCATAATGAAATCATAATCAAAATTCTCTATCTTATTATCTGAATGAATATTAATCATAAACATACGGTTATTACCATTGATGTCATAGCCAGCTTCTTCAAATTTAATAGAAAATGCTTCTATATTGATGTCCTTTCCAAATATAATTCCTGAAAGAATATCATCACTTAATACATCTGAGTCTTTATTATACGCAATAGCGTGTCCGATTTCTTCAAAAATGTCAACAAGAGGAATTTCACCTGATATGACAAATATCGGAAAATCGTTAAGATTGGAATAGGATATTATTGTACTGTCTATACTGGCAATGTACTTATCGCCAACAAGAAGCAATGCACCTGCCATATCAAGCTTCTTAGCTTTCTTAATAACTGCTTGCAGGTCAAAATCCTTACTCTGTATAACAGGCGTGCTTATAATCAAAAGCTCCTGTCCCTTTACCCACTTCGCAAAATTCATATTCTCAGGCTTATATACCCACCTTATTCTATTAGACAAACCACTCTTTCCTGCTATTATTCTGGCTTTCGCCATTGAGGGGAGAGTGAGAAGATCTTTACATTGAAACATATTGCTGCTCCTATATTATGTTGTTATAATTATTTATAGTGCCATAAGGAACTTTTAAGATGAGCACTTTTGTGCTCATTATATCATATGCCCTGCGTTGCTTTTTCACGCATCCGAAGTTTCGAAGAAACTTCTAAGTGACTACGAAGTAGTCATATTATATCATAATTCACTCTTTATCTATGCCATAAATTCACTCAAAGCCTCGAAAGCCACTGGTGCTTTCTTAAACAGATATTCACCATTACGGACACTTGCAACAACATCGGCTCTTTCGCATACTGCCTCGAATTCGCTCCTGGCATCGACAACAATAAAGTTAGCTGGCTTGCCTGCCTCAATTCCATATATGTCTGATATGTTCATAGTCTTAGCACCATTAACAGTTATAAGGTCAAGGCAGTTATCCATTTCCTCAAATGACATCATCTGGGCTATATGTATACCATTATCAAGCACATTCATAAGATTGCCATTGCCTGCCGGATACCAAGGATCCTGAATTGAATCCTGTGCAAAGCATACATTTATTCCATTTTCATATAATTCCTTAACTCTTGTAAGACCTCTTCTCTTAGGATATGTATCCTGTCTGCCCTGAAGATATATATTCTCTGTTGGGCAGGAAATGAAGTTAAGTCCTGCTTTCTTGAAATTCTTCATCATTCTGAATGCGTAACTGTTATCTACTGAACCTAATGAACAGGTATGGCTTGCTGTTGTCTTAGGTCCGATTCCTTCAACAATTGAAAGTGCAGTAAGAAGCTCCACAAACCTGCTCATTGGGTCATCACTCTCATCACAGTGTACATCAATAAGCTTGTCATACTTCACAGCTAATTCAACAACCTTATGAATTGATTTCTCACCAAATTCCCTGCAATACTCAAAATGTGGAATACCACCTACACAATCAGCACCCATTTTAAGTCCTTCTTCAACAAGCTTGTCGCCATCTTTGTAAGAATACATTCCTTCCTGTGGAAATGATACAATCTGGATTGTTACAATATCTTTTAATTCTTCCTTTAATTCAAGAAGTGCCTTTAAGGCTGTGAGGTTAGGGTCAGTTACATCAGCGTGTGTTCTTATGAACTGGACACCGTGTGACACCTCCATTTTAACTGCCTTTATTGCTCTTGCCTTTATCTCATCAATTGTTAAATCTGATTTAGTTTCACTCCACCTTTGAATTCCTTCAAATAATGTTCCTGTTCCGTTAGCTGCGCCCTGCTTTCTTGCTGTGAATACATAATCAAGATGAATATGTGGGTCAACATATGGTGGCAGTGTAAGCTTGCCTCCCAAATCCTCAATTTCACAATCACTATCTACATCTATATGTGGTGCAATTGCCTTAAATACTCCGTCCTCAACAAGTATTTCCTGTAATTCATTATATCCTTTTAACTTTGCGTTAATAAATTTCTTTCCAGCCATATTATACCTCTTTTCCTGCCTAAGATATTAACACTGAATTCAAATATCAAATGGCATTGATTAATATGGTCTGACTATAACAATCAATATAACAAACAACAAGCATTTGTTTCAAAGTAACAAGCATTTTATGCTGTTTTAACAACATTTTATAATTGTATTTGTGCTGGGGATACATACCCATCATAACTTTTAATATAAATCCCTTAACAGCACAAAAAGAACACAAAAGGGATTTGGAAGGTGTATCCCAAATCCCTTTTATTTTAACTTTATTCTCTGTTCTTATGATACATCTCTTTCTCCATATACATAAGCTTATCTGCTGACTTTAATAATGCTTCTAAATCGTCAACCTGCTCTCTCCACAGAACTCCTATGGATATGCTTACTTGTTTATCCTGCATTATATTTTTCAAGGCTGTAATTCTTTCTTCATATTTATCACGCTCAATATTCTGCTCTATAATTACAAATTCATCCCCACCTACCCTGTAAGAATTATCCGGGAATACCATTTTAAATGTGTCTGCTGCTGTACATATGAACTTATCACCCTTAGAGTGTCCATAATTATCATTAATTGCTTTCAGACCATTAAGATCTATGTAAGCAACTCCGACATTTTTAAGTATCTGGTCTTTAGCCGCTTTAACAATGCTTATATATTTGTTACGATTGTACAAACCTGTAAGCATATCCCTGTAACTTAAATAACGCATCCTATCCTGCTGCACACGCTTTTCAAGACTATTAGTAACAAAATATTGTATAGAAGACAATAATGCCATATCCTCGTAATGATTAACCGGATTGTCCACTCCAAGAAATCCAATTATATTTCCATCTCTTTTTAATGGCACTGCAAGAAGTCTGTCTACATTCTGTTCATGCAACATATTGTATACAGGTTCTTCCTTTTGCTTGCTGACATCTGCTATATAATATGGCTTTTCCTCTTTAAAATTCTCCATCCATAAACTTACAATATTCATTGAAAGCTTTTGAAGCTTATCCTTCTTTGCTGTAATACTATCACCAACATACTCATAGGTGTTATCCATTGTATTATCATCGTAATTATTTTCAAAAATATAACATCTGTCCGCACCAAAATAATTATTAATAATTGCAAGAAGATTATGTATAGCTATGTTAATATCCGCTTCAGTTGTCAGTTCTGCTATACACTGGTTAAGCACCATAGATATTTCAAGTTCAGCCTCTGTCTTAATCTGCTTCTGTTCCAGATTGTCAAGTTTCCTGTTCTGTTCACCAATAACAGTTATATACATAACTATCATTGAATTACATATAGCTATATCAATCAGCGAAATTTCATAAAAGTAGAACTGTATTATTGCCGCTACAATTGGAAGAATAATATATGAACCGAGTGAAGAAATTGTAATATTGCTTAATTTCTTTCTGTATTCTATCAAAAATGACATCTCTACCATCATTCCTGTTACAGGTATAAAAATAGATATTATAAAACCTTCACTTCTATGATATACATTCTGTGCATCATAATAGTAATACAAATCTGTAAACTGTGAAATAATAACCAGAGCTACTGCCACGGCACACAGTATATTTATAAATGTTGCTCTTTTTAAAGTTCTTTCTTCCTGTTCCGTAAAAATAAAACTGCACACATACCTGTGGAACAAATATAATATTATATTATTGTCAAGAAATACTATAAAATTACTTATCCTTACAATCCAATATCCAAATATACCCGTCCAACCTCTGAATATACAGGCGGTTGCATCACTGAGCAACAGAACAGCTGTTGCAAACTGCAAAAGTATCATCCACAGCCTCTTACGGCGGTCAAAATTCTTACTTAAAATCATTCCCACCCCTGCTATTAAGCAGAATACACAACCCCAGACCAACATAGCAATATTAACATATTGCACATCAAAATATGACCTATTATTTCCAATCGTAATGCTTAACAGCCTGTTAATGCTATACATAATATCTTCCACTTTGTCCACCTGATATACTTTAATTCATTAAATTACCCAATATGAAAAATATTATCACATTCTGGCGGCATTGTCATTATGAAATATTGTATTTAACAGTTTATTACACGTCCTGTTCTTGCCGTAACCCTGTGTGATATTGATATAACTGTTCTGTTTTCAGATACACCTTTAAGTGCTGTAAGAACATCTCTTTCTGTATTGGCATCAAGATTGGCTGTTATCTCATCAAGTAAAAGCAGCTCCGGGTTGGCAGCTGTAGCTCTTGCTATGGATAACAACTGCCATTGTCCCTGCGAGAACACTTCCTGTGTACACTGGGTATCATATCCATTTTCAAAGTTCATAATTGTATCGTGAAGTCCTGTAAGCTTTGCCGCTTTGATAACAGCTTCGTCAGATATGGACTTGTCATAAAGTGTTATCTGGTCTTTAACTGTTCCAGGAACAATATGGAATGACTGCTCAACATAACCGAATATTTTTCTCTTTCTGTTATCTGGTATCGCGGCTGAATTCATATCATTTATAAGGATAGAACCTTTCTGTGGATTATACAGACCTAAAAGCAGCTTGAATATTGTACTCTTACCTGCACCTGTCCTTCCTGATAGTGTAACCTGCTCTCCTCTATTTACAACAAATGTCTTATCAGCTATTACAGTGTGGTCAGCCTCATATCCGAACGTTACATCATTGAACTGGACATAAGGTGTATCATTTTTACTATCAAATGTCTTTTCTGCCTGTAATTCTTCATTATTATCTAGTACTGGAAGTTCAAAGAATTCATTTATTCTTCTCACGCCCGCAATCGCTGACTGTATCGTCTGGATTTCCATTCCAAGACTTTCAACTGGTGAGAATATCTGTGATATATAGTTAATAACTGCTACTGCTGTACCTGCTGACATACCAAAAAGTGTAAGGACTTTGGCATTGCCTGAGGCTGAAAACAACATAACTACCGCCACTACAACTGCATTTAATATAAGAATAACTGGTGAATATACGGCATCGTAGAAGTTGGTCTTTTCCATAGCTTTGTAGCTGTCGCTTATATATTCATCGTATCTTTTCTCCATATACTTCTCCTTGCCAAGATTATGGATCGTACGGATATTGTGAAGTGTTTCAGGTACATGTCCTGAAGCACGGCTTACTGCTCGTCTATTTTTTAACTGGGCATCAAGCATATTCTTCTGTATATGTCTTGTAAACCAGAATAAAAATGGAAGAAGCACCATAAGCACTGTTGCAAGTCCTTTATTTCTGAACCAGATAACTGCAAGAATACTTATTATCTTACACGCATCTGCAAACATACTTACAATTCCCGATGTAAAAAGGTTCTCAACTGTATCAACATCACCTACAAACCTTGATACAACAGCACCTGGCTCCTGCTTATTAAGTGAGTCAGTAGAAAGTCTTACAAAATGCTCCATAAGTCCACTTCTAAGTGCGTGTGTTATCTTCTGCCCAAATACTGTAAGAAGCCCTTCTCTTGTGGCTTCCATAAGACCTGTAATAACTGTAAATGCCATATAAACAAACACTAAATATACAGGCATCTGACTTCCTGTTGTGAGTGTATCTACTATTTTTCCAAGTACAAGTGGTGGATAAAGAGCTGTTATAACCGCACCACATACTGAAATTATAATTCCAAGAGAAAGCCATTTTCTCTTTATTATAGTATGTAATATTATTGAAACTACGTTGTGTGAATTCTTGTTATTCATTTTCTTATTATCAACGTTATTAATATTATAATTATTGGCTTCTGTGCTGTTTACATTATTACTACTCAATATTATCCAACTCCTTTTTCTTATTTTCGTTGGTATTTTTATTTTGTAATGTACCTTTTTCTGTATGTCCAGCCACGTCTACCTCATCTGTGTGCTGACATTTTCATACAGCTTCCTGTACTGCGGACACTGTAACATAATCTCTTCGTGTGTTCCAACTATTGCCTTTCCATTATCCATCCATATAACCTTATCCATCTTAGGGAACATATACAGACGATGTGTCATAATAATTACAATATTATTCTTTGCTATATCACAAAGGTTGTTATATATCTTTTTCTCAGTGCTTATATCCAGTGCTGAAAATGGATCATCAAGCACAAGTACCGGCTTCTTATGACAAAGCGTTCTGGCAAGTGCTATTCTTTGTGCCTGTCCACCTGACAGTCTTACACCACCATTACCAATAAGTGTGTCAACTCCATTTTCCATCTGTGCAACTTCTTTATCGATACATACGTCCTTGAGGTATTCTGATACATTGCAATCATCACCAAGAAGCACGTTATTCTTAATAGAGTCATTAAAAAGCTCTGTGTCGTGTCCAAGATAACTTATTATTCCCGACCTTACATTATCAGCAACACTGCTTAATTCATTTCCATTATACTTAATACTTCCCTTATATGGACATTCGCAAAGGAAGGTCTTTCCAAATGTTGACTTACCGCAGGCAACCGGACCCGTAACGCCTATAATCTCCCCCGGCTCTGCAGTAAAGGAAATATCATTATATACAGTTTTTCCATCTGGATATGTAAAACTTAAGTTTTTTACTTCAAGCTTTCCTGATGTCTGATTTTTACAATCTGTATCTTTATCCTGAATAACCATAAGCGGTTTAATACGTTTCCACGAAACCTGTGACTTATGAACTGCATTAAACAGCTTTGCCGCCTTTGAAGACTTATCCGATAACTTTATAAAACAGGCAAGGAATGTCGTAAATGCCGCGATATCCCAGCTTTTCCACCCCGTTCCAAGTACATTTTTACTGCCGAAATATAATATAAATATTATACCTGTCATTGATATAATCCTGTATAAGGGTGTCATTGAAGAATTCCATATATTTGTCATGATAGCAGCTTTCTCATATGATGAAAGATTATCTTCGTATGCAATTCTTCTGTCCTCTTCCCTTCCGTATACCCTGTAAGTTATGGCATTAGAAGCTCTGTCTAGTGTGGCATTGCTTAATATTCCTGACTGTCTTTTATATTCTGCACCTGTTCTCTGTACGATAATCTTCATCTTCTCTGCAAGCATATAAGATATAGGTGGAAATATCATTGCAATGAGTGCCAGCCTTACATCATATACAAGCAGCATTCCTGCATATGCAGCCAGTGCTACTCCTGTATCAAACACCTCTGTTGTGAACTTTCTCATGCCCTCAGCACAATCATCAACATCAAGGATTGCCTTTGTCATAATATCGCCCATACCTTCACTTTCAAGTTCTGTCTTGCTCTTTAACACAAGCGTCCCATACAATATCTTCTTCATTCTTCTGTTGACATTATTCGCAAATCTTCTTACATAGAAACGCTTTATATATCTTGATATCTGAACAACTGCAATAGATACAATATATGACACTACAAGTATAAACATATCCTTGTATACAGCATTCTGGCTTAATATATCTATAAGACATCCTGTCATCTTACCCTCAAACCAAGGGCCAAGCAAAAGTCCAAAGTTATATATAAGACCTGAAACTGTTATTATAAGCAGTACATTCCACTCTTCTTTAAAATATGATAGTATTCTGTCGGCTGCAAATTTCTTGTTTGCGGTCACTTTTTTGTTATCTGAAGGATTTACTCCATTATTTCTTAATTTAAAATCCAATCTCATCTGGTGCCACAGGACATTTCCATGAGTGGATTTATCCGTTATCCCCTCATCAACAAATCCAAACTTGGAATAATATGGAACAAGGCTTTCTTTACAGGTTAATACAAGCCCTTTCCGGTTCTGTTTTCTGGCATCTAAGATAGCCTTCTCAATCAGCTCTTTCGCATATCCGCATCTGCGATATTCAGGAAGAGTATTTACACCAAAAATCATCTGCCATGTGCCATTCTCATTATGCATTGATGCATTTTCATACATCTCATCTGTAAGATTGGCCTCATCTGTAACAAAACCATCTACAAACGCAATGAGTTTACCCTCATCAAACATAAGCCAGAAGTGATTTCCAAAATACTTTATTCTTTGCTCAAATTCTTCTTTAGTTGCTGCCTCTAAAACAGGAAAGCACTCGGATTCAACCGATACAATATCATCTAAATCAGACATTGTTGCATATCTTATATTCACAATCGTTCCTTCTTTACTATGATTTTTTCATTATAGCTTGCTGTAAGGTAGATAATGCTCATTATATGTGCATATCTAATACTTTCTACTCAATCACATACTCATACATTCTAAACTGCCTGTTTCCAACCACCTCATAAAATATGTTTTCAGTACTTACATATTTAAAGCCAGCTCTGATATATAACTTGTCAGCTAGTGTGTTCTTATCTATTACATCAAGATGAATGGCTTCAATGTTTTCTAACTTAGCATATGATATTAAGTTTTTTACAAATTGAGTAGCAAGACCCATACCGCGGTACTCATATCGCACATCTCTTAATACGAACAACTCTTTCTTAACAATACCAGCCATTAAAAAATCTGCTGAAGGATGTACACCCTTTTCCCAGTCAGGAAAAGAAGGTTCTTCTTTGCTTTTATCTATTAAATCCCAATAGAGATTTTCTATCTCATTAAAATCCTCCAG
>ERZ835980.3084-NODE-3084-length-13572-cov-2.635866_pt1 | contig 13572 bp, 15 predicted proteins | sample MGYA00519943_ERZ835980 | MGnify/ENA primary metagenome ERZ835980 (study PRJEB31850, sample SAMEA3708791) | human gut metagenome | biome: human gut; feature: human-associated habitat; material: faeces | place: China | collected 2014 ... | reverse complement strand
TATCTCTTTGTTTTATAAAAATACTCTCTTTGTTGAAATGAACTCTCTTGTTTGGTTATTACTTCATAATCTACGGTAAGGATACCGCAAACCGTGAAGAACGTCAAATTAAGAAACGACCGCCACTAAGGGCGGAGAAGAGACGAGCCCTGACGGGCGATGAGAGACATTTACAATATAATTATACGGTGCGCACTTCCAGAAGTCAAGAAAAAATTTCGCCCACGGCCGCAGGGCGGTTCTCGTTTTGGTTTTAAGCCGGGTCCGGGTAGCCGGGCTGGGGGCAAAAACCTTTATACAGGGTCACGAGCGTCGCACAGCTGGCCGCTTTGCAGAGGCCGAAACCGGCCTCCCGGAACACCCACCAGACAAAGGCCATAGCCATTGGCGATGGCGGCGGTATCGGCCTTGGCCGCTGCGATCTCTTCGGCGGTCAGCTCATGCTTACCGGGTTCCAGGCGGATATTGGCATTCAGCTCTGCCGGGACGACGTGCTCCGCCAGACTGCTAGCTCCCCAATGACGTACCATACCGCCATCCAAATGAGGCAGCGGATGCGTGTTTCTTCTTCATTTTCTGAGCAAAAAAGATGTGGAGAACGCTCCGCTCATTCTTAATTTTCCTCCGATTTTCGTAACTGCGGAGCATCAAAACAGGGGAGAGCTCCGCAGTTGAATTGCATCAAACCCTGTCAGGAGTACTCAAAAAAAGAGACGGCAGAATGTGTTTTTTTGCTCGCGCAGGACGCGCTTTGTGACTCGCGCTGGACACATTCCGCCATCTTTTTTCTCTCGTAAAAGGGCCGATAAATAAACTTTTCCGATGAGAATTCAGATACTTTCAGTCATCTTTATAGCGTGCAAAGTAGCTAAATGCAAAGGCAAAAACGCTGATTGCGAGCGCAAAATTATCAGAAAAAAGCCGCCATCGTTGGCGCGCTTGAGCGGAAATTCCGCAGCATTTTTGCCAGCAAAACAGCTTGCATATCGCGCGTGCAAGCAGCCGCAGATGCGTCGCTCAGCGGTCGAACTGCGCAGATCGCACAGCTTCATTCCGCTGAAAGCAGCGTCAATTCCGGCGAAAAACCGGCTGGGTTCTATGAAGAACTCACTCAAAAAACAGAGCCGAAATTCGTAAAAACGAGTTCAGTTTTCTTCGAAACCGACGATATTTTTCGTGCGTGTTTCGCTATAACTCATCTCTAAAAACAGAGGACTGCCGTGTCAGAACCGTCGAATAATTTGCGATTTCTCATCAAAAAAAGCGGCGAACACGCCGCCGGAAACGCTCGAAAAATTTGAAAACGCACATCTTATTTATATCAATTTTATCTGCCAGTGAGCTTTCAGAAGCACGAATTGCATTGCCGTTCTTTCAGCGAAATTGCCGCACGCAGCAGCGCCGCCGCTCGTTTGTGATCGCGTAATTTTTCTATCATTGCACAATCAAATTGACAAAGAGAACTATTTTTGTGTCTCCTTTTTTGACTGCCACACAGTACCTGCCGGCCGCCCGATTACGCAAAAAACAGGAATGTCCACCTCGGACATTCCTGCCTGTTCCACGCAAATAAAATTTTTTCCCGCCGCGCGCGATGGCCCGATGCGGGTTGCACGGCCTATCAACAAGTGGTATAATGACGATGAAAACAGAATAGCACGGCAGCGGCAGGGTGTTACCAGCACCCCACCGCCTGCAGCAGGCGACCGAACCGCCCGAAGCAGCAGAAACTCTGCACCGCAGGGATATTATACCCATTTCGCCCCCCCAAGGCAAGAGAATCTTCCGCACTGCACGGGACTACTATAGCCTGTGCAGTGCTTTTTTGTTTCCAAATATCTTTTATACGAGGAGACAAAAAACCATGAAAAAGCGCAAGCAGAACCTTCCCCGTCCCGCCGTGCACCGTATGGAGCTTTGGTGGGCAGCCCTGCCAACTGTACCAGGCCACGTCCAGCGCGGCACCCGCCCGGTCGTCATCGTCAGCAATGATCTGGGCAACGCCTCCAGCCCTGTCGTGTCGGTAGTACCCTGTACCACTCAGCGCCACAAGCCCGCGCTGCCCACCCACGTATACCTCCGGGGTTACGGCCTTTCCAGCGGCAGTATCGCCATGTGCGAGCAGGTGATGCCGCTGGACAAGTCCTGTCTGCTCCGGCACATCGGCACAGTATATGGCTGGTATGACCGGCTGGCTATCGAGCACGCTCTGGCCACGCAGCTTGGCATCGACCTCTGTATCAATCTGGCAGCATAATAGAGGCGGCATCATGCGAAGCATCAGCATGGCCTATCCGACCATTGACCTTGCGGCTACCGGCGCGCACATCCGCCAACTGCGGCTGGAGCAAGGGTACTCCGTTCAAGACTTACAGACCTATTTAGGGCTCGAACATCCGATCTACCACTGGCAGCACGGGCGTAATCTGCCCAGCGTAGATAACCTGTATGCATTGAGCAAGCTCTGGGGCGTCCCCATGGACAAGATCATTGTGGAGCAGGCGGCATAGAGCATAATGAGGGCCGGGAACAGATCGTTCCCGACCTTCATTTTATACCATAGGTTTAATGTTTGCGCGCGTCCGCCGTGGTATGCTGAACTCATATAAGGGGGCGAAATCATGGGGATTGAAAGTCAATATTTAGGAGAGATCAACATCCCGGAGGAACACCGGGCGGAATACGCGCAGCAGGCGCTGAAGCTCCTGCGGGCAGGCAGTATGGTGACAGTGGAACCGGTACAGCTATACGGGCACAAGCTGTATCTGCTCTCTCCGCCGGAGCTGGACGAGGAGGACGGCAAGGCCGTCGGCCACTACAATTATCTGGACGAAAACAGCGGTGAACGGTGGTGTCTCAACGCGAAAGACGGCTGGTTCGGCTGCGGCAAGATCATTGGAAGCTGCTACTATTCAACAATCGCCGCCGTGCACATTTTAACAACACTCTGGAGCACCTCCTATGCCGCAACGCTCATCAACGGCTGTCTGGTGCGGGAAAAGACCTATATCAGATGGATCAACTATGTGCTGGGCACACAGTATACGAACCAGCGGGCAACACAGCTGTGGGAGATCGGCAAGCTGCTTCATCTGGACGATGATTACTGGGCCCATTGCAACCCGGATCTCGGCCATTTACTGGAGGACTATCCGCCGGAGTGCGCGGACCGGGATCAGACGCTGTCGTATCTGGCTGCCTACCATTTTGGCGAGCTGTGCAGTATCCTCCCGCCCCTTACAGATGAAGATTGGGAGGAGCTTAAGCAGAGCAAAATGCTCACCATTCAAGCGATTTATGATTGAAATGCGTATTTACGGCATCGTGCCCGATGAGGGGCCGCAGGTGCGCAACATCGCACCGAGCCTCATAGCAGAGATTCTGGACGGCTGCATCCCGCAGAACTCCACAGAGTTTCGTGACGTGTACGCAGCATGGATGGAACGGTACGCGCCGGGAGCTATGCCGCCTGAGGAGTGGACGCCGGACCGCGTGCCGCCGGAGTGGGCCGAGCGGTTCGAGCCGGAGGGCAAGCTGTACTTCTCTAAAGGCTCCGCTTTGATTGCCATGTGGCACAGGGACGGAATCCGGGTTGTGCCGAACGTATGGGGGCCGGGAACGTGGATGATGGAGGCGTTTTGGCAGCCGCCACGGGAGCAATAAAATCAGAGCCCGGAGCCCCGGCTCCGGGAAATACGAGATCTCCCTGAGAGTCATCCAGTCTGGGAGAGAGGAGGATTCCTATGGACAATATTGTTGGATATATCTGCAGCACCCCCTGGGGCACCGTCTCGCGTACCACCCCCAGCCTTGGCTGGACGCCCGTTCTGCCTGCCATCCCCGACGGGTGGCAGGACGCCGGCACCGGCGCAGCCCCCACCGGATTCCGCATCATCGTGCGGCCCGGCACGCGTTTCCCCACCCTCTTTCCCAAGATGCCGCGCGCGGAGCTGGCGGCCGTCCACGCCCCAGACATGGAGCCCGGACGCTGGAGCCTCTGCTGGGACCACGCCAGCCAGAGCTGGGAGATGCGGCGGGGAGTCACCGCTGAGGCTGCGTTCATCCGGAGCTGCTCCACCCCCGGCCTGGCCTGGGAAGCGCTCGCAGACTACTGCCTGGAGCATTCGGACGAGCTGGACGAGCTTGCACACACCGGCACGGCCTGGGCAGGATACCCGAGCGACTGGGCGGCGGCATCAGACGAGCTGATGGACGAGTTGCTGGGGGTGCTGCTATGAGTGCGCTTGCAGACCGGCATCTGGGGGAGGCGTTCGTCCGGCTCCGCCTCCGGCTGGGGCAGCTGCCGCCGGAATATCTGCGGCTGCCTGCCCTCATCCACGAGGGACTCACGCAGCAGATGCCGGACTATGCGGCTGCAGTGTGGCGGCTGGAGGGACTGCTGGGGCGAGAACTCAGCGGGGCATTGGATGAGGCGGCCTGCGTGGCGGCATACGCCGCGCTGGGGCTGCCGGGAAAAGTGGAAAAAGCCAAGGGTGTACCATAAAATTTTTCCGGTGAAGGCATTGAGGTGGCCCCAACCGAGGAGATCCACCTCAATGCGTTTTCATATTTGCTTTTAGAAGAAATTAGACAAGCGTGTCGTCCAGCAGGAAGTCGATGACGCCGACATTGAGAATGCCGTTATCATCATACCAACGCTTGCGGATATCGTGACGCACAATGATCTTCGGGAAAGAATCGCCGGTCAGCGCGAAGGGCTTATTCTCGGTGATGGCCTTTTCCTCTGTTCCCAATGCGTAGGCGGATTGAATGTAGGTCTTCTTGCCGCCGGAGGCTGCAATGAAGTCGATTTCCCGCGCGACCGGAGTGGTCCTTCCTTTGGCATTTTTCTCATTGCCATAGACGATGCCAATGTCAACGGAGCATTCACGGATCATCAGCTCATTGAAAATGATGTTCTCCATGATATGCGTCATTTCCTGCTGACGGAAGCCGATGCGGGCATTTCGCAGTCCAATGTCCTCGCAGTAATACTTGTTGGGATAGTCAAAATAGCTCTTGCCCTTCACATCCCAGCGTTTGCATTCGGTAAAGAGGAAGGAGTCCGACAAATGATCCATATAGGCTTTCACGGTGTTCAGGGCAACGGCATTCTCACCGCTGCGCTTCTGCACGGTGCTGATGGTGGCTGCAACCTTCGTCGGATTGGTCAGAGAGCCGATGGACGAACACAGCAGATCAAGAATAGCGGACAGCACATCCTCCCGCTTGATCTTCTTTCGCTCTACAATGTCCTTCAGATAGACCTCGGGAAACAACGATTTCAGATAGGCCATTTTAGCGGCATCGTTGGGGCGGGAGAGGATCAGCGGCATACCGCCGTAGAATGCGTAGTTGTCAAAAGCGTCCTGCTTATCGCCGCCGACAGCCGAGTAGTATTCGGCAAAGGAAAGCGGATGCACACGGATCTCATCGCTGCGCCCCCGGAACTCCGTCAGGATGTCCGAGGACAGCATTTTGGAGTTGCTGCCGGTCACATAAATGTCCAAGTTGGACAAGGCATTCAAATCGTTAAGCGCGTCGTAGAAGGTGATCTTCTTTCCGTCCGGATTGTAGGGATTCGGAACTTCATCGGACATCTGAATTTCGTCTACAAAGAGATAATATTGGTCTGCGCTGTGTTCCACGATTTCCCGAACATGAGAGGCAAGCTCCAACGGATTGCGATAGCGAATATCACGGGTCAAGTCCAGCTCAAAGGACAGAATATGGTCCTCGGCCACCCCTTCGCCGAGAAGGTAATTCTTGAACAATGTGTGCAACAGATAGGACTTACCGCAGCGGCGAATACCTGTGATGACCTTCACTTGACCATCCCACATAAAGAAAATGATTTTCTTCAAATAGCGATCTCGTTTTATTTCCATGATGCAACCTCCGTTGAAAACTTACCTGTATTATCTTACAACTTTTCAATGGACATTATACATCATTTTGGAAGAAAATCAAGAATCCCATTGAAATGTTCCTGGATTTATCTGATAACATTTCAACGAATAAGTGCCTATCTCAAAAGATGCTTTGTGCTGCAAGACTCGCATCGATTTTCGCGGTAGTAGTTAGTTCCCAAAACTTTTGGGGCTATAGAGGATAACGGATTTGCGGGGGCATCATGCTGGTACACATGATGTACTGCTTTCCTTTTTCCGCATGCTTCTGAAGCCCTAATTTACAAATGGTGCATAGATGTGCTATTGGCCGTTACCTGTCGTTTTCAAGATACTTCAATGAAAGACAAGTGATTTTTAGGAGTATTGTTTAGGGAACCTTTTTGCAAAATTCCGATTCAAAAGTTCCCTAATATATTTTAAAACGTCTTCCAACACTTCTCCCGCATGAAAGTCATGATGCTTCCGTCATCCCGCCCCTCATAATAACGCACCAGCAGGCGCTTGAACTCCGGAACATGGCTCTCTGGGATCACCAACAGACCACCGCCCTTGGAGATCAGATAGTGGTTGGCGAAGATCACGGCGGCGCGCTTGTTACCGTCGTTGAAGATCTGCGTTTTCATGCAGTAGAGGCAAAGGCGGATTGCTACCTCCACAGGCTCTGCGGTGGATTGCAGAATGTCCTCCAAATGTTCCTTGACCAACTGCTCAATGGGCAGGGGTGGGACATAGCTGGTGCCGCCAATGGTCACAGGAACGCCCCGGATACGACCGCCATTGGTGTAAAAGCCCTCGTTGACCAGCTGAGCGATGTGGCAGAGAATGGAGTAGTCTGTGGGATAGGACACCACATCCTTGTCCATAACGAACTCCCACGCGTGCTTGAGATTCAAGATCTTCTGCACATCTGTTGCCGTCATGCCATTGACTTGACCGTTTTCGATAATGTCCTCCGTTTGCGGGAAGGTAGTCGCCACGCCTTCCAGAACAGCCTGATCGTAGATATTTGCCTTCATATTGGCGCGGGCGAAGTCAATATTCAGTATGACCCGGTCAGACAGCTCTGATTCCGTGTAGCCCTGCTGAGCCAACTGCTTCTCGATCCGCCGGATCTGCTTTTTCAGTTCTCTGGCTTCTCTGGCATTTCGCAGCAGCGTCTGGTAGAGGGTATCGGAATAGACATCCACATACTCGGACGTCAGCCGGCTGGCGATTCGTTTGCGGATATAGAGATATTGCTTGCCGCCTTGCTCCTTGATCTCTGGGGAACCATCATAGGGCAGCAGGTTCAGCCGTGCCTGATAGTCAGCCTTTTGCTGCAATAACTCCCGGATCTCGGGATAGTTGTTTTCCATGGGTGTGTCCTCCTTATAGGGAACTTTTATGGAGTTGATTTTATCAATTTGTTCCCTAAAAATCAAGTATATTCTGTCGAACGGCCGAAACAGCCATACTCCGTGCGAAAGCTAACGGTCAAACATTACGTTTGCAGTAAATAAAGTGTGGTCGTCAGATAACGTGTCATATATATCCCTCTTGCAATCAAATCTGTGTGTAGAAAAATGTGCCGCATACCAATATGTGCTGCACATGGTATAAGCTTAACATTTACAGGGGATTATCATGATGATTGATGAGATATCCGGCCGGTGCAGGCGACACTGGAGGGGCTGCTGCGGATCTGCCGGGCACTCCACAGGGAGGAGCGCGCCGGATGAGATGGCTGCATCTGAGCTCCATCATCCTGGGGATATGATGTATCGGGATCATGGGATTAGTTAAATATCTGGGTTTCCCGCCGTAATGGTGGGAGGCCCGGACTTTTTTGCTTTCGAGCCGATTCTTCAGAACTGAGTGATAGAGGGAATTTTACGGTCAGTTCTGAATCATCGCTCAGAACTGACCGCAGGGCTCACCCGCAAAAGCAGACGAAGACACACAGAGGGAACAAACCCCCAGCAGCCAGCAGAAGCGCCTACAACGGGCCGTTTTATAGGGAAGGGCATAGGGCGTTTGAGCGGCGATAGCGGCGGCTGGCGTTTATGGAAAGATCGGCGGCATGGCTTCGCGCTCAGAACTGAGCATACATCATATAATAGCTCTGCTGCTGCGTTCAGTTCTGAAAAGGCTGCCAGACTGCGCAGGTGTGCAGAAACTCAAAAGCGGCACATTAGACACCTGCTTTTCGCAGAATGTGGCCAAGATTATCCTATCATGACACAATCAAATTGACAAAGAGAAGTTCACCCCTAAGCTGTAAAAAATGGCCTAAAAGGGGAAGCTCACTTTGTCAAAATAACCTGACAGGTCATCGGGTGGAGGAAAATTTAATTGAACAAAATGATATTTTTGTTCAATTAAGGGAAGGGCGAGCCAGGGAGGGGGGGTGACAGTTGTTTTGACAAAGTGAACGTCTCCCCCGCTTAGGTGCTTTGCCCTCTTTTTACGCTTGCCATACACGCACCGTCAGTATTTCTTGGGAAAATTCGCCTTTCCTAATTGCCAGAGATATTGGTCGATTTCCTTTACGGTATATGATTCCAATTTATAAAACCGTTGAAAATCATGCAATACTGCAATGTATCATATATTTAATCTTATTACAAGCCAAGACAATAGCCAAGACAAGACAAATCCATCATAGCCTCCATCGCCATATCCTCTAACTGGCTTTTCATTGCATCTATGAAACTGTTCTCACCTTCTGCACGGTGCATGTCAATATCAAGCCATGACTCCCAGAAAAACCACCTGTAGTTGTCTGGATCTTTGTATTCTGCAACAAAATCGATCAGATCCTGAATGTCCTTCTTCGGCTCTTCTGTTTTTGCTTTCTCTTTCAGCTTCTGAAACTGAATTATCGTTGCCTTCTGATTGCACGTGCCGTAGAAATAGAAAATCATCAGCTGTCTTGCATTAAACATCTTTTTGTCCTCCTTATGATCCAAAAATAAACTTTAGGCACCACGGAATTGCGTTGCCTATGTATGTGAAAACCGCCCACCATAGCTGGCAGACGGTTCTCAAAATCGCATTGAATTGTACTTGTGTTAAGATTGAATGAAATCATTCACGCATGACCGTAGAATGTCTACTATCGTCAATGCTCTGACTGCCACAAACGGCAGTAATCCAGTCCGTTTTCATCATGCGTCCATAGCGATAAGTTCTTCTTCATCCTTTTGCTCCTTCCTTTGTTTTGGGTGATAATAGATGCCCTTTGCTTGATCCTCGGCACGTATGGCCTCCTTGGCTGCATCCATTTTTTCTTTCCGTGCCCGCTTATTTTTCCAGTAGTAAGTGGCCTGCCAGCCTGTTGACTTCCTGCGAAGATATGCCTCGTGCCGTTTCTCCCGAATTTTCTGCCGTTTCTCCATCAGCAGAATCTCCTCCGGCGTCGGCCCTTGCTCCGTGGCCGGTGCCTCGAACTTGCCAATGAAGTTGAAATAGAACTCAATGGTCTGCGGCGAATCAACGGAGCCTTTAATGTCACGCTCATTTGGTTTTCAAGGTACATGGAGGGCGTGTGACCCTCTCACCCCCCTACTACAACATTCAAGGCCCGAAAGCGAACTTATTTTTCGAAAAATTTGAAAAAATTTTTTATGGCCAAACAAAGGTGCAAAAAAACAGGGTGTCAAGCTGCCACCCTGTTCAGCATGTCGAAAAAGTCCGGCGGCCTTGAAAAGTTCCCCGTTCAGGTATATAATAGAATTTAACCTATAAAAGTCGAGACCGCACGGCCCGTCTGCTTCTCTCTCGGAAGAAGCGGAACAGGAGATCCCATGCCGTGCCGCGGCAGCCGCCGCAGAAAGAGAGACGCTATGCGTGTAGTGATTCAGGAGGATTACCGGAAGATGTGCAAGTGGGCGGCGGACTATATCGCCGCTAAGATCAAGGCGCACGGGGAAGACCGTCCCTTCGTCCTCGGCCTGCCCACCGGGTCTTCCCCCATCGGCGTTTATCAGGAGCTTGTCCGGCAGAACCGGGCGGGGGAGCTGTCCTTTGCCAACGTGGTCACGTTCAATATGGACGAGTATCTGGGCCTGCCCCAGGAGCATGACCAGAGCTACTGGTACTTCATGCACAACAACTTTTTCAACCATCTCACAGACATGAAGCCGGAAAACATCAACATTCTCAACGGCATGACGGACGATCCGGAGGGAGAGTGCGCCCGCTATGAAGCAAAGATCGCCTCCTACGGCGGCATCGACCTCTTTCTGGGCGGCATCGGCGTGGACGGCCATATCGCGTTCAATGAGCCGTATACCAGCCTCGCCTCCCGCACCGGCGTGCGGGATCTCACAACGGATACCCGCATCGTAAACAGCCGCTTCTTCGGCAACGATCCGGAAAAGGTCCCCGCTCAGGCCCTGTCTGTAGGCGTCGGCACGGTGACGGATTCCAAAGAGGTCTTGATCCTCATCAACGGGCACAATAAGGCCCGGGCGCTGGCGGCGACGGTGGAGGGCGGCGTAAGCCAGAAGTGGACCTGCTCCACCCTTCAGATGCACAACGGCGCCATCATCGCCTGCGACGAGGCGGCCTGCGGCGAGCTGACCGTGGATACCTACAAGTATTTTCTGGACATCGAAAAGAATCAGCGGCTTTGAGGGCGGACCGTATCCGCCAGCCACCGCTAAAAAACAACGGCAGAGGACGTATGTCCTCTGCTGTTGTTTTTTTGATAGCGGATGAGATGAACGATTGGGCAGCCGTAAAGCACCTCAGCCCGTCCAGTCGGAACGGGTTTCCCGCACGTCGATGTGGGTGAAACCCTGCCCGGCGTACACGCCCACGCCGCCCCAGTCGGGCATGAGTTCTCTTGCGTAGGCCGCCACCGCCGCCGGGGTCTGGCCCTTCACGGAAATGTCAGCCGCCGTGCCGTAGCAATGCTGGCTGTGGGCCGCGCCGCCCACCTTGGCGTTGTACTGGGGCGTCCGGTAGGCGCTGTGGATCACCACCGGAGCGTCAAAGTGGCTGCGGATGCTCTGGAGCACCATCACCAGCCGGGGCGCCACCAGTACGGCATCGGAGCCGTCCTTGCAGGCAAATTCTTTCACTGCAAAGTTTGTGGACAGCTTCTTGCCGCCGTCCTTCGCCTTGGAATAGGCGTTGATCTCGACCATAGGTTTTTCTCCTTCCGGTTCGCTTGTTTTTTTACGTTTCAGTTTCCAAACGAGGAAGAACGGGATCACCCGCCCGTCCCCGGTAAAGCCCTTGCCGTCCTTGTCCATGAAGCAGGTGCTCCCGCCGCCGTCCATCATGATGGCGTTGTCCCAGCCGGACGCGGCCAGCAGGTCACGAAGCTGTTCCGGTGTCCGCCGGTCCTTGCTCACATAGTAGGCGAACCGTCCGTTCTTGGTGCCGATGGCCGTCCGTGGAGCGCGGTACTTCATGTCCGCTCCGCAGGTGACGGGGTTGATCTTCTTCCCGCCGATGATGAGGTGGACGCACTCCATGTAGTTCGCGTCCCCATTGGGTACGGTTTTCACGCCGAAGTCCGCCGGGGTGCTCCAGCTGACGGCCCACGCCCGGTAGTCCGGGGCCTTGCAGACCTTCCCGTCTGCTTTCAGGTGACAGGCAGGCTGCTGATTTCGCAGGAAAATGGAGCCGTTGCAGATGGCGTCCCCGCCCGCCTCCGCCAGCATTTTCCGCAGGTTGGCCGGGATGGAGCGGAGACGGTTCCGATTGAAATAGATCTTGATGAATTGGAGGTCGGAGAGCGGGACAGTGCCCGCTCTCGTGCTCATGTGCGGGCCTCCGTGCCCTTGCCCTGATCGCCGGTCTGGTGCAGCGCGTCCAGCATATTTTTCACAAAGGCCGGGTACGGAACGCCCATCACCGCCGTGTTCTCCAATACGGAAAGGCCCTCGTTGGCGATGAAGAACAGGCACACCGCGTCCCGGACGAAATCGCTGCGGGTGGCCTGATCCACCTTGCCGGGCTGGATGGCGTCGCCGATGACCCAGGTCTTGAGTCCGGCGGCCTCGGCGGCGGCCTTCAGGGGGGCGATGTCCACGCTCTTCATGCCCAGAGCGAAGAGGACGGTGTCGGCCTCCAGAGTCTGGACGCCATCGGCGTTCTCCACCTTCACGCCGGTGGGGGTGATCTCCAGGCAGCGGGTCTTGGGCAGCATGGCCATGCCATCGTTGGCCAATCCGGCGGCCCCACCTCTGTTATCAACGCAAGTCTGGCGGGCGTGTTCGAGAGCTGCAAGAGCCGTGGCGCAGACATCGTCTACGGTATGTGCAACGGCGTGGCCGGTCTTCTGGAGGAAGAGGCCGGCCTCGCAGCCCACCAGGCCGCCGCCCACCATAACAATCTTGTGGCCGGGCTTGACCTTGCCGTCGTACATGTCCATGGCCTTGTGGGCGTGCCCGATGCCGGGCACCGGGGGACAGGAGGGCAGGGAGCCGGTAGCAAAGATGACGCCGTCGGCGCCGAAGGAGGTGATGTTCTCCGGCGTGATCACGGTGTTGAGCCGCACGTCGATGTCACGGCGCTCCACCTCACGCACCAGCAGGTTCTTGAAGTTCATCAGGTCGGGCTTGTCGGTGTCCACGTCGGTGAACCGCAGCAGGCCGCCCAGGCGGGGAACAACGCCAGCATGAAGTCCATGATGATCATTTCCCCCCTGATTTCCCTGTGGATCGGCTTCTCCATGCCCGCCGCCCTGTGCCTGTACTGGATTGCCCAGAACCTGCTGAGCATGGTGCAGGAGTTCATCTGCGGCAAGCTGCTCAAAAAGGACTACGAGAAGGCCGCCGCCGCCCGGGCCGAGCAGGAGCGCCTGGAGAAGGAGGAGGAGAAGGAGGAGCGCCGCCGCAAGGCCGAGGAGCGCGCCCGCCGGATCGAGGAGGCCAAGCTCAACAAGGGCAAGAAAAAGAAGACCGAGAAGAAGCACGACGAGGACGAGGACAAGATCCCCGGCTCCGTCAAGGAGCACAGCCGCGTGGGCCTGCGCCAGTATGCCCGCGGACGGGCCTACGACCCCTACCGCTACAGCGAGGAGGGTCCCACCGCCTACCCCGGAGAGGCCCCCATCTTCCCGCCCAGATCTGACTCCCGCGCGCTGAAGCGGGAGGCCCATGAGATCGAGGAGGAGCTGCGGGAGATCCACACCGACGAGGCCATTGAGGACGCCATTCTGGAGGAAAAGGCCCTGGAGGCCCCTGTCCAGGAGGAGACGGAGGTTGTCTCCGCCGGGGAGGAGTCCGAGGCTGAGGACGACACCGACAAGACAAAGGAATAACGGCCCTGCCGTGGATTCATAAGGAGAGATGCCCATTATGCTGAAATGGATCGAGAGCACCGGCAAGAGCGAGGAGGCCGCCATCGAGGCCGCCCTGCAGAAGCTGGGCATGGACCGGGATGAGGTCTCCGTGGAGATTCTGGAGCGGGCCAAGTCCGGATTTTTAGGCATCGGGAGCTGCCCGGCCAAGGTCAAGGTGAGCTATGAGGCCCCCGACGAGCCGGAGGAGCGCCCCGCTCCGGCGGAAATTACCCATGCCGAGGCGGAGCCAGTCAAGGCGGCGGAGCCCGCCGTCCGGGAGGAGGCCCCCTCCCCCGCCGCCCCCGTGGCCGAGGGGGAGAAGGCGGAGCGCATCGACGCCTTTCTCACCGGCCTGCTGGCCCAGATGGGGGCCGAGGCCAG
>ERZ835980.3083-NODE-3083-length-13586-cov-2.911610_pt1 | contig 13586 bp, 12 predicted proteins | sample MGYA00519943_ERZ835980 | MGnify/ENA primary metagenome ERZ835980 (study PRJEB31850, sample SAMEA3708791) | human gut metagenome | biome: human gut; feature: human-associated habitat; material: faeces | place: China | collected 2014 ... | reverse complement strand
TTATAAAAGTCAATGCCTTGCCGGTTATCTGCGTAAACGGCAATAGCGATAAAACTTAAAAGGATTATATATAAATTTAAACTTTAAATAATGATTTTTATTATGAGAATGAGGTTAAAAATATAGAAAACTATTTATAATAATAATAGGAACATTATGTGCGGTGCTATACAATACAAGAAATAAAAATAAATTAAAAATATTGGAGGTATATAATTGGATAAATTAGTATTAATAGATGGAAACAGCATAATGAATAGAGCATTTTATGGAATTATGGGAAGTAAAATATTAACTACGAAAGATGGAAAATATACTAATGCAGTATATGGATTTTTAGCTATATTATTTAAATTATTAGAAGATATAAATCCAAACTATTTAGTAGTTGCATTTGATTTAAAAGCTCCAACAGCTAGACATAAATTATATGAGGGATACAAGGCTAACAGACATGGAATGCCAGATGAATTGGCAGAACAAATGCCAATGATAAAAGAAATTTTAACAGCTATGAATATTGATATTGTAGAAATGGAAGGATATGAAGCAGATGATGTCCTTCGGAACATTGTCTCGTTATGGAGAAAAGAAAAATTTAGAAGTTACTATTTTGTCAGGAGATAGAGATACATTCCAACTAGCAACAGATAAAGTAACAATTAGAATACCTCATACAAAAGGTGGAAAAACAGAAACAGATTTATATAATAAAGAAAAAATCATAGAAAAGTATGGAATAGAGCCACAACAATTAATTGATGTAAAGGGATTGCAAGGAGATACTTCTGATAATATTCCAGGAGTTCCAGGGGTAGGAGAAAAAACTGCTTTGTCGTTAATTCAGAGATATGGTTCAATTGAAAATTTATATGAAAAAATAGAAAATGGAGAAGACGATTTAAAAGGAAAACAAAGAGAAAAAATAGTAAACAATAAAGAATTAGCATTTATGTCAAAAACATTAGGAACAATAAACTTACAAGTACCAATTTCAGATACATTAGAAGATTTTAAAGTTGAAGAATGGAATAAAGAAAAAGTACTTGAAATATTTAAAGAACTTAATTTTAAAAGATATATAGATAGATTTAATTTATTAGAAAACAATAAAGGTACTGAGAATCAAGAAAAAGAATTATTTAAAAGTGTAAATAAAAAAGAAGAAGAAATAATACAATTAATAAAAGAAGAACAAGAAATTATTTTTTATTTTGAAACAAAGAAAAATGATTTAGAAGAAAATATTATAAAAGAAGAAATTGTTGGAATAAACATTTATAATCAAAAACAAAATGAAGTTTATAATTTGAACTTAAATAATAATAAAATATTGAATTTTAAAGAAATATTAGAAGATGAAAAAATAAAAAAGATAAGTATAGATTTAACTAAAATATATATTTTATTAAAACAAGTAGGAATTAATATAAAAGGAATGTATTATGATATAGCAATTGCAGCATATATTTTAAATCCAACAAATAATAAACTAAATATAGATAATTTGATTGAGCAATATTTAAATATAGATATAAACGAATATACAAAATCAGAGAATTCAAGTAAACAAATTAACTTATTTGACAATATGGAAAAAGAAGATATAAATCAAGAAGAAAAAGAAAAATATATGATGTATGCATATTCAATTGGTAAAATAAAAAATATTACATCTGAAAAATTAAAAGAAGTAAATAGTTTAGATTTGTTTTATAATATAGATATGCCAACAGTTGAAGTATTATCAGATATGCAATGGAATGGAATGTATGTTGATAAAGAAGAGTTAGAACAATTTGGAAAAGAATTAACATCAAAATTAGAAACAATAACAAAAATTATATACGAAATGGCAGGAGAAGAATTTAATATTAATTCAACAAAACAACTAGGAGAAATCTTATTTGAAAAAATGAAGTTGCCAGTAATTAAAAAGACCAAAAGTGGCTATTCAACAGATGTAGATGTATTAGAAAAATTAGTAGAAGAACATCCTGTAATAGAAAAAATATTAGAATATAGACAATTAATGAAATTAAATTCAACATATGTAGAAGGAATTAAACCATATATAAACCCAAAAACAAAAAGAATACACTCATTTTTTCATCAAACAATAACAGCGACAGGAAGAATAAGTTCAACAGAACCAAATCTTCAAAATATTCCAACAAGATTTGAATTAGGAAAACAATTAAGAAAAGCATTCAAACCAGCAGAAAATTATATTTATATAGATGCAGATTATTCACAAATTGAATTAAGAGTATTAGCACATATTTCAAATGATGAACATATGGTACAAGCATTTATAAATGGAGAAGATATACATAGGCAAGCAGCATCAAAAGTATTTAATATTCCAATAGATGAAGTAACAAAAGAACAAAGAAGTAATGCAAAAGCAGTAAACTTTGGAATTGTTTATGGTATAAGTGATTTTGGATTAGGAGAGCAATTACATATATCAAGAAAAAAAGCGAAACAATATATAGACCAATATTTGGAAATGTATTCTGGAATAAAGAAATTTATGGAAAATATTGTAGAAAGTGCAAAAGAAAAAGGATATGTTGAAACAGAATTTAAAAGAAGAAGATATATACCAGAATTAAAATCAAATAATTATATGGTAAGACAATTTGGACAAAGAGTAGCAATGAATACACCAATTCAAGGAACAGCAGCAGATATAATGAAAATAGCAATGATTAATGTTATGAAAGAATTAAAATCAAGAAATATGAAATCTAAAATAGTATTACAAGTACATGATGAAATGATGATAGAAACAGCATTGGAAGAAGTTGATGAAGTAAAAGATATTTTAAAAGAAAAAATGGAAAATGCAATAAAATTAAGAGTACCACTTATAGCAGAAGTTTCAGAAGCTACAAACTGGTATGATTGCAAATAAAAAAGGTGGCAGGTGTCACCTTTTTTTATTTGTTATTCAGAAATACTTGAAAAAAATGCAAAAAAATAGTAAAATAGAATACGTAAAGAAAAGAGGAAAATATGTATTTAATTGTAGGATTAGGAAATCCAGAAGAAGAATATAGTAAAACAAGACATAATATGGGATTTAATACAATAAATAAAATTTCACAACAATATAATATTGAGGTAAAACAAAACAAATTTCAAGCATTATATGGAAGTGGAATGATAGAAAAAGAAAAAGTAATATTATTAAAACCACAAACATATATGAACTTAAGTGGAAATAGTGTTAAAGAAGTAGTAGATTTTTATAAAATAGAAAAAGAAAAAATATTAGTAATATATGATGATATGGATATAGAACCTGGAAAAATAAAAATAAGAAAAAAAGGTAGTGCAGGTGGACATAACGGAATGAAAAGCATTATACAGATGATTGGAACAGAAGAATTTCCAAGAATAAGAGTTGGAATAGGAAGACCAATTCATAAAGATGATGAAATAAATTATGTAATAGGTGCAATCCCAGAAGAAGATTTAAAAAGACTAGATGAAGGGATAGAAAAAGCCCAAAAAGCAGTAGAGGAAATATTAAGAAATGGTGTTGACTCTGCAATGAACAAGTATAATTAAGTACAGTATGAATAAGGAGAAAAAACAAAATGATAGAAATAATTATTGACAAAGAAGAAGAGAAGAAAACAATAGGTGTTATTGAAAATGGAAAATTGATAGAAGTATATGAAGAAAACAAGGAAAACAAACATGAAAGAAATGAAGGGAATATATATGTTGGAATTGTAAAAGATATAATTCCAGGTATGCAAGCAGCTTTTATTGATATAGGAACAGAAAAAAATAGTTTCATACATGTAAGAGATATAATGCCACAAATCGATGAAAAAATTGAAAGAAAAGAAGAAAAGAAAATAAAAGACCTTGTAAAACCAAAACAAAAATTGTTAGTACAAGTTCAAAAAGATAGTAATGATAAAAAAGGTGCAAGAACAACAACACATATAAAACTTACAGGAAAATATGTAATTTTATTACCGCAAACAACTATCGTAACAGTATCTCAAAAAATACAAGACGAAACAGAAAAAAATAGATTAATAAAACTTGTAAAAGAAAATTTACAAGAAAATATGGGAGCAATAATAAGAACAGGAGCTGAAAAAAAAGAAAATGAAATTATAATTGAAGATTTACAAAAGCTTCAAGAGCAATGGCAAGACATATATCAAAAATTTAAAAAATCAGATAGTAAGTCACAATTATTATATACAAGTCCAAGTATAGTTGAAAAAATAATACTAGATTTACCAAGTGAAAAAATAGATTCTATTATAGTAAATACCAAAGAAGATTATTCAGAACTAGAACAAGTGGTAAGTCACAAAATAAAATTGGCATTAGAAGAAAATAAAAATTTAATAAAAAAATATGAATTAGAAAATCAAATAGAAAAAGCAAAACAACGTAAAGTATGGCTAAATTGTGGAGGATTTATAACAATAGACCCAACAGAAGCATTAGTAGCAATAGATGTAAATTCGGGAAAGTATACAGGAAAAAATACATTAGAAGAAACTGTTTATAAAGTAAATTATGAAGCAACTATAGAAATAGCAAAACAATTAAGATTAAGAGATATTGGTGGAATAATAATAATTGATTATATAGATATGAAAGATATTGAACATAAAGAAAAAATAGAAAAATTGTTAAAAGAAACCCTAAAACAAGATAGAGCTAAAACACAAGTAGAAGGATTTACAAAATTAAATTTAATGGAATTAACAAGAAAACATATTTGTGCACATAATAGCTAAAATCAGGAAGGAAGTAAAAGTGAAAGTAGGATTTGTATCACTAGGATGTAGCAAAAATTTAATAGACACAGAAATAGCAATTGGACATTTTAAAAATAATAATTATGAAATAGAAAATAATCCAGAAAAAGCAGATATAATAGTAATAAACACATGTGGATTTATTGCTTCAGCAAAAGAAGAAGCAATAAATACTATTTTGGAAATGGCAGAATATAAAAAGAAAAAATGTAAATATTTAATAGTAATGGGCTGTTTAGTTCAAAGATATTATACTGATTTAGTTAAAACATTACCAGAAGTAGATCTATTTATAAAAATAGATGAATATGGTGAAATGTGGAAAAAGATTCAAGACTTGGTAGAAAAAAATAAAGTAGAAAGAAGTACAACAAAAGTTGTAGAAAAAGTCTCAGAAATTAAACAGTTACCAATGCCAGAATTTAATGAATTTTATGATAGAGTTGTAACCACTGGAAAAAATTATGCATATTTAAAAATTGGCGAAGGTTGTAGTAATATGTGTACATATTGTGCGATTCCATATATCAGAGGAAAATTTATAAGTAGAAAAATGAAAGAAATATTAGATGAGGCTGAAATGTTGGCCAAAAAAGGAATAAAAGAATTAATTGTAATTGCACAAGATACAACCAAATATGGTGTAGATATATATGGTGAGCCAAAACTTGCAGAATTATTACAAAAATTATCAGATATTGATGGTATAAAATGGATTAGATTTTTATATTCATATCCTGAGGGAATAACAGATGAGCTTATAGAAGTAGTAAAAAATAATGAAAAAATTTGTAAATATTTTGATATTCCAATACAACATATTTCAAATAAAGTTTTAAAAAGAATGAATAGAAAAACAAATAAAGAACAAATTGAAAGTATAATATCAAATATCAGAAATAAAATTCCAAACGTTGTATTAAGAACTAGCTTAATAGTAGGTTTTCCAGGAGAAACAGATGATGATTTCAGAGAATTAGAAGAATTTGTAGAAAAAACAAAATTTGATAAGTTAGGAACATTTATGTATTCTAAAGAAGAAGGAACGCCAGCAGCAAGACTTCCAGAACAAATACATGGAAACACAAAAAAATCAAGATATAATAAAATTATGTCAATACAACAAAAAGTATCAAATGAAAACTTAAAAAATAAAATAGGAAAAAATGTTGAAGTATTAATAGAAGATATTTCATTTGATGGAAAATATTTAATAGGTAGGACATCACAAGATGTTCCAGAAGAAGATGGAATTATTTATGTTGAAAATAATAATTTTGAAAGTAAAGTAAATTCTTTTGTCAATGTGAAAGTAACAGAAGTAAAAGAATATGATTTGATAGGAAAAATTGTATAGATTTATTTCTTAAAAGGAGAGAATATTGTAATGAGTCAAAAAAGGATAGAAAAAGAAGAATTAAAGAGATTTATAGAAGTTAATGAAGGTGTAAAAGAACAAATTGGCAAACATGAAAGTCAATTAGTAGAGACTAAATATTATAAAGATTTGGTAATAGAAACAAAATTAGGACCAGTTTCTTTAGGAGAAACATATGTGACAATTGAAAGAAACAAAGAAGGTGATATGGAATATCATTTTCGTTGGGTAAAAGAGAATGATAATGGTGAAAAAACTATTGAAGAAAAAATGGTTTTAGACAAAGATGGAAATGTTTTTTGTATAGATGGTTTAAAAGGAGCTCTAGGCAATTCTCAAATGGATGTTGAAGAATTATTTAAAGAAAATGATAAAGAAAAAGGCAGATTAGCTGGAAGCATAAAAGAAAAAGACGAAAAAGATGAAACATCAAAAGAAGAGAATAAAGAAAATAGAAATGATGAGCAAAAACAAGTGGAAAAAGATTTAAGTAGTGAAGGACAAGATTTAAAGTTAAGTTGTTTTAGAAAAATTACAGATCCACATTTGCAAGAAAGAATGCCAAGTGTATTTGAAAATTCATCAGAATATGCAGTAGCATATTCTGATACAATGAGTAGTTTCGTAATTCTACAAAAATCTACAGAGATTGGTGAAAATGGAGATAAAGTAGAAAAATGGAAAATAAACGAAAGTGTTCAAAAATCAGGAACAAATTATGAGCCAATAATAAGTGTTAGTGCGAATGGTAATGAATTAAAGCAAAAAGTTCCTATGACAATATTGCCAGTAGAAAATGTACCAAATCAAAAAATAGCGATAACAATGGATCCAGAAAACTATGGAAAAATTGATATGGAAACGGTTAATGTAATGACTTGTGGAAAAGAATTAGCAGGACATAAAGAAATGTTAGGAAGATCAACAGGACTTGAAGGAGAAGGAAATGTCAATGGCGAGGGAGTAGAAGATTATGAACTTAGACAAAGATTAGATCGTTCAGGAAAAGATATTACAGGTAATCCAACAGCACAAGATGAACTTATACATGGTGCAAAAAAAGTAATGAAAGAAAAAGACCAAACTGAAAATGGAGTTATAGCTGATGAAGAAACTGAAATTCCAGAAACAAATTTAACATATAAGGATTTAAAAGATGTTACAGGAAAAACAGTTGAAGAATTAGTAGAAGAACAAGGTGATGAAAAATCAATTATGGATATTGCAAAAGAGGTAGAAAATAAAATAAAAGTTGCAGCAAGAGAATGTAATGTATCTGTGGAAGGATATGTAAAAGAATTAAAAAAAGCAGATGGAAAAGATATTGATGAAAAAATAGCAAATGCAAATGAAGAAATAGAAGGACAATATATGGGAAATAATCCAAGACAACATTAAATATAAAATAAAGGAGAAAAAAGATGTTAGTAGAAACATTAATATTTTCGGTTATAGCATTTGCACTATTTGTATATATTTTTTACAGATTAATAAAAGAAAATGATACAAAATATGTAACAATACTTGCAATAGAGGCACTTCGGAATAGCAATAAAATTTATAATGGTTTATAATGATACTCAAAAAATGAATGTTTTTGGAGAAATAATAGTATATTTATTATCAATAGTAGTTCCAATAGGTGTTATTTTAATAACAAAAGCAACTGGAAATATTTCAGAAATTATAAATATAAATATTGTTAGAATATGTTTATTATTTGACAACACAAAACAAGCTAAGAAAATGTTAATAGAAATAGTAACAAAAAATCCAGAAAGTTATAATGGGCATAAAATATTAGCAATGTTATATGAAAAAGAAGGTGGACAAAGAAAAGCTGTAGACGAATATGCTCAAGTAATTAGTATTAATCCAAAAGAATATGATTCATATTTTAAAGTAGCAACATTATTAACAGATTTAGATAAAAAAGATGAAGCAATAGATACATTAACAAACTTATTAAACAAAAAGCCAGATTATCCAGAAGCAACAATAGCATTAGGAGATTTGTTAATAGAAAAAGAAGATTATAAAGAAGCAGCAAACTATTATAATGAAGCATTAAAATATAATCCAACAAGTTTTGAATTAAATTACAATTTAGGAATTGTATATACAATGTTAAATGATTTTTCTAGTGCAAAATTATATTATGAGAAATCAGCGGAATTAAATACTATAATATGTAATACAAAATATAGTTTGGCAGAAATTGCAATAATGTATAAAGAATTAGAAGAAGCAGAAAATTATTTGCTACAAATAGTTGATGATGAAGAATTAGGAGCAGATGCATATTTGGAATTATCTAAAATTTATATATTAAAAAATGATAAAGAAAAAGCAATACAATATGCAAATGTAGCAATACAAGATTCTCCAAAAAGAATTGTAGAAAAAATCAGAAAAGATACGACTTTTGCAATAATAATAGCTAAATTATCAATACCATTTAACCTAGATTTTGAAGAAGAAAAAGAGCATAAGTTAACTAAAAAAGAATTAATGGCAAAACAGCATTTAGAGGAAATGGTAGAAATAACAAAAAAAATAGGATTTGCAGATTTGAAAATAGAAAAGAAAAATCCAAAAACAAGGATTGAGAAAACTCAAGAAATAGAAAAAGAAAATTAAAATTCATAAAAAAACTCAAATTAAATATAATATATAATATAAATTTAATTTGGAGGGATTATGAAAAATAAATTAGCAGTAATAGGTGGAGATTTAAGAATTGCAAAATTAGCAATAATGCTTGCTAATGATGGAAATGAAGTATATGTATATGGATTAGAGAAATCTGAAGAAATAAGAAGACAAAAAAATATTATTCAATGTGATACAATAAGAAAAGCAATCGATGATGTAGAAATAGTAATTGGACCAATACCATTTTCAAGTAATGGAAATACAATAAATATGCCATTTAGTGATAAAGAAATTACTATTAGAGAAATGATGCATAATATAAATGCAAAAGTTCTTATAGCAGGAGCTATTTTACCAGAAGTATATGAAATGGCAAATGATGAATATATAGAGATTATTGATATAATGAAAAGAGAAGAATTAGCAGTATTAAATACAATTGCAACAGCAGAAGGGACAATTCAAGTAGCAATAGAAAATACAAATAGAATTTTACATGGAAGTGAAGTTTTAATATTAGGATTTGGAAGAATTGGAAAAGTCTTAGCAAGAAAACTTGCTGGATTATCAGTAAAAGTAACATGTGCAGCAAGAAAAGATGAAGATTTGGCATGGATAGAAGCATATGGACATAAATCATTAAATATTAATAATTTAGGTGAAAATTTAAGACCATTTGATATAATAATAAATACAGTTCCACATATTATTTTAACAGAACAAAAATTAGAATATGTAAAAAAAGAAACATTGTTAATAGATTTAGCTTCAAATCCAGGTGGAATTGACAAAAAAGCAATTAAAGATAGAAATTTGAAATTTGTTTGGGCATTATCATTACCAGGAAAAGTGGCACCAACAACATCAGCAGAATTTATAAAAAATACAATATATAATATATTAAGAGAAATATATAAAGTTTAAAAGAAGCAAAAGAAAGGAGAGTGTTAATCTAAAAAGATTAACATTATAAAAAATATGGAAATATATCAAGCAATAGTTTTAGGAATAGTTCAAGGATTAACAGAACTATTACCAGTATCAAGTTCAGCACATTTAAAATTAATACCATGGATGTTTAATTGGAACATTCCAGAAAGTTTTGATGTAGCATTACATTTAGGAACATTATTAGCAATAACATTATTTTTCTTCAAAGATTGGTTAGGTCTAATAAAGGGTGGATATGATCAAGTTGTAAAAAAGAAAAAATCAACAGAAGGTAAAATCTTCTGGTACATAGTAGCAGTAACAATTCCAACAGGAATTTTAAGTTTAGTATTAGACAAATTCTCAGGATATATTTGTGACAAATTTAACATAGAATCAATAATGATTGCAATTGCATTAATAGTATTAGGAATTGTACTTTATATTGTTGATAAAAAAGCACCATCAGAAACAAAATATGAAGATATGACATTTAAACAATCATTTTTAATAGGATTATCACAAGCAATAGCAGCAGCATTTCCGGGAACATCAAGATCTGGTATAACAATGACTGTTGCAAGAGCTTTAAAAGTAGACAGAGAAAGTGCTGCAAAATATTCATTTTTATTATCAACACCAATAGTATTAGCAGCAGTACTTGTAAGTATAAAAGACTTTGAATTTACACTTGCATTCTTTATGGGAGTATTATTCAGTTTCTTAGTAGGAATAATTGTAATTAAATTTTTATTAAACTACTTGAAAAAAGGAAGTTTCAAAGGATTTGCTATATATAGAGTAATACTTGGAATAATAGTAATTACTATGACAATTATGAGATAGAATTTGTAAAAGAGGCACAAAAGTGCTTCTTTTTTCATATTATAAAACATAGGAGGAGAATCAATTATGTTTTGTAGAAGATGTTATAGAAATAGAGGATATTATAGAAATAATCAACAAAATGAAATTAGTTTTAATGAGTTAAAAGACAAGGTATCTAAAGGAGCAATTCTAATAGATGTAAGAAGCCCACAAGAATATAATGAAGGACATCTACCAGAGGCACTAAATATACCTGAATATGAAATAAGAAAAGTAAAAAATGAAATGACAAAATTAAATCAACAAATTGTTGTATATTGTCAATATGGTGGAAGAAGTAGAGAAGCGTATAATATGTTAAGAAAAATGGGATATACCAATGTATATTCATTAAAAGGTGGGTTAGAAATGATTTAAAATATATTAGAAAAAATATTAAAAAAAGGTTGATATTTTAAAAAAAATAAAGTAAAATCTATAAAGAATGTTCATAGCAACAAATTATTATAAATAAAGTGAAAGGAATGCTAAAAATGAAAAAGGTAAAAATATTAACAATTGTATTAGCAATAATATTAGTAACATTAATTGCGTTTGGAGGAATATATCTTCCAACACAAAATAGAATGGAAAATAAAGTTAAAGATTATGAGCTAGGAAGAGAGCTAGACAGTCAAAGAGTTATTGAATTAAAAATAAAAGAAAATTCAACTGATAATTCTGAAGAAAATTCATCTGAAGAAACAACAGACTCTGGAAATACAGAAGAAACAGAAAAGTCTGAAGAAACAACATCAACAGAAAATGAATCAACAGAAAATAAATTAACAGAAAAAGATTATGAAAACGCAAAAAAGATAATGGAAAAAAGATTACAAGCATTAGGTGCACAAGATTATACAATATCATTAGATAAAGAAAACGGAACTGTTAGAGTAGAATTAGCAGAAAATGATAATGTTGATATGTATATATATTATTTATATGCAAGTCAAAAAATAACAATAAAAGACACAGATTCTAAAGATATACTTTTAAATGATGATATGATAAAAGGAGCAAAATATTCATATTCAAATGATAGTAAAGGAGCATATCAAGTATATGAAGAAATAGAGCTAACAAAAGATGGACAAGCAAAACTAAATGAATTATTGAATGATTATGCATTATTAGCAACAGATGTGACAGAAATAGAAAATGCAAAAAAGGCAAGTGAATCTGAAAGTACAAAAACAGAATCAACAAGTGAAGAAAATACAGAATCAACAGAAAACACAGATGAACAAAATACAGAAAGTACAGAAACACAAAGCACAACAGAAGAAACATCAAGTAATTCAGAAACAACAAAGAAAACAGCAAAATTATATGTAAATGATACAACATATGATATATCAAAAATAGAAAAAGGAAAAATAACAGTAAAAATAGGAGCATCATCATCAAATACAACATCAGTAAATAATAATATATCAAAAGCTGCAGAGATAGCTATGCTAGAAAATGCTGGAAAATTACCAGCAGACTATGAAGTTGATACAAATAGATATGAATATTCAAGTATAACACAAAAAGAAATTATTTATTTTGCAATCGTAATGATAGCAATATTAGTAATAACATTATTAGTATATTGTGTAATATACAAAAAATCAGGAATATTAGCAAGTATATCATTTGTTGGATTTGTAGCATCATTTTCATTATTAATAAGATATACAAATGTTGCAATTTCAATAGAAGGAATAAGTGCAATAATAATTGTTATGATAATTAATTTAATAATAAATAGAGAAATATTATCAAAAACAAAGAAAATGAATTTAGTAAATGAAGCTGTAAAATCAACATATAAAAACATATATTTAAAATTAATACCAGTTGGAATATTAACAATCGTATTCTGTTTATCTAAATGGGAAAGCTTAAGTAGTTTTGGAATGATAATGTTCTGGGGATTAGTTTTAACAGCAATTTATAATGTAATAGTAACAAGAACATTATTAAATTTAAAAGAGAACAAATAATATAAGATAATATAAGAAAGGAGAAAGTACTAACTTGAATAAAGTTAGTACTTGCTAGAAAAAATGAAAAAGAAAAATGTAATTATATTAGCAATAGCAATGATAATAGTAATTGCTGGGGTTATAGTAGCATCTACAATTGGTTTTAATAAGCAATTAAGATATCAAGATAGCCAAAAAATAGATATATATGTAGCAAGTGAAGTAGATGTTGATAAAATTAAAAGTATAGCCAATGAAGTACTTGGAAAACAAAATATGGTTCAAACAATAGAAATATATCAAGATATGGTAACAATAAGAGCAAAATCTATATCAGATGAACAAAAAGATTCAATAGTAAATAAAATTAAAGAAAACTATGAATTTGAACAAACTGCAGAAAAAACAGAAATAAAAGATATTCCAGCTACAAGAATAAGAGACATGTTTAAAAAATATGTTTTGCCATTTGTATTATCATTTATAATAATATTAGTATATATGGTTGTAAGATATCGTCAAAAAGGTATTTTAAATGTTTTTGCTCAAACAATGGCAATTCCAGCACTTTGCGAGATACTATTAATTAGTTTAATAGCAATTACAAGAATACCAGTAGGAGTATATACACCAACATTAGTATTGGTAGTATATTTAGCATCTATAACATATACAGTTATAAAAGTAGAAAAACAAGCAGACAAAAACTAATAAGGATATCTTTCAAATAAATATTTTATGATATCATTTGAATTTGCTGGTGAAACTTTGATAAAAATATTCTTATCAAGGGTAATCCACATAATTAAATTAAAAGAATGAATATTGTCGATAAATGCGGCAACAATTTCAGAAATTTCAATAGGATTAGAAAAATCTTTTTGCCAAATATTAGATTTTTCTAATTCTATTTTTTTATTTAGAAATTTATTCAAAAATTTTTCTATATCACCATCTTTTTTTGATAATAACATAACTTTT
>ERZ835980.3075-NODE-3075-length-13616-cov-2.903399_pt1 | contig 13616 bp, 16 predicted proteins | sample MGYA00519943_ERZ835980 | MGnify/ENA primary metagenome ERZ835980 (study PRJEB31850, sample SAMEA3708791) | human gut metagenome | biome: human gut; feature: human-associated habitat; material: faeces | place: China | collected 2014 ... | reverse complement strand
AGGAAAAGATAGGATAAATCTCGAGCTGAAAGATTTTAAATTCGGCACGGTCCCTGTGGGGGATCTGGAGATAAAAAATGTTGCTGTGAACGATAAAGGAGAAGTGAACGGTAGCGCATCTCAGGTGCCGATTATGAATGGCGTTCTTCAGGCCGATATAACAGTGAGCGGGACGGTAAAAGATAAAAAAGCCAATTTGCTGATCGATGTGTCCGCACCTTTGACTCCCGGGACCGATCCGATTAAAATGAAAGTTACCTTTATCGGAGCCCGTTGACAGAGGAATTTTTCTCCGGGTTCGGGCATGAATTCGGAATGATCGGGAGGCTTGTCTGATACTGATTGGCGGAGCTGAAGTTCACCATTTATATTTTGTTTTCGGAACCGAAGTTGCGCCAATCAGCGTTCCTTTTCTCTTTAATTTTCCGGTTTATTGAAATTCTTCTTCCGGGTATAAGGACGTTTCCTTCCCGGGCGATTGTTTTTGAATTTTCCTCTCGGACGGCGCTCGAATGCCTGTGGGTTATAGACAGGGCCAGGACCTACAGTCGGTGGTAACGGAATTTTATAGATGTCTTTTTCTATAAATTCTTCGATTTTATGAAATTTACCCTGTTCCGGTTCGCAGACGAAAGTAATGGCTACACCATCTGCATTCGCCCGGGCTGTACGGCCGATGCGATGGATATAATCTTCCGGATCGTGGGGAACGTCGTAGTTGATGACCAGACCGATGTCGTCGATATCGATGCCCCGGGCAACAATATCGGTTGCGACTAAAATGTCGGTCTTCCCGTTTTTAAAGTCGAGCATTACCGCTTCCCGTTGTTCCTGTTCCAGATCGGAATGCATGGCTGCAACATTGAGTTTCATGCGCTTTAAAGAATAGGCCAGATCTTTTACCTTCTGCTTGGAAGAAGAGAAGATAATGGTTTTTTTACGGTTGGGTTTACTGAATAGCTCCTGGATGATAGCCATTTTCTGCGTCTCATAACAGATATAAGCCGATTGGATAATCGCTTCGTTCGGTTTGGAAATGGCGATATTGATCTCTGCCGGATCTTTCAGTATCTGTTTGGCTAACTGCCGGATTTTCGGTGGTAAAGTTGCTGAAAACAGAATTGTTTGACGTTTTGTCGGCATCTGTTTGACTATTTGCATGATATCGTCGAAAAAACCCATGTCCAGCATCCGGTCGGCTTCGTCCAGAATGAAGTAGCTGACCTGTGAAAGATCGATACCGCTATTGGCGATGTGTGATAATAAACGTCCCGGAGTGGCGATCACCACATCCGCTCCCATTAATAAACCCTTCTTTTGCTGGTCCCAGCCGGCTCCGTCTCCTCCGCCGTAGACTACGGTCGTCGAAATGGGGAGAAAATAAGAAAAACCTTCGAATTGCATGTCGATCTGTTGGGCCAATTCCCGGGTAGGTACCATGATGACTGCGCGGATATGATTGTCGGGGTTACCCTCTGCGACTAAACGGCTGAGTAGAGGTAAGGTGTAAGCTGCCGTTTTACCGGTTCCGGTCTGAGCGCATCCGATGATATCTTTCCCCTCTAATATGACCGGAATGGTCTGTTCTTGCACTGGAGTCATCTCCTGAAAGTTCATAGCTTCTATTCCCTGCAGTACGTTCTCGTCTAAATTTACTTCGTCAAATCTCATAATTTATATCACTCAAATTTCGCTTCAAAGATACGATTTTTATAAATAATTAATGGTTTAATCTCTGGGACTGTTTTAACATTCTGTGTCCAAGTTAATTCCAATACAAAGATAATGGAAGTTGGGCAACTAAGAAGGGACATTCCGTTTTTTTTGTGGCATTATTTTTGTTATTAGTTGTTAGTGATGAAAAAATAGTTTATTTTTGAAAGCGATGAAGTTTCTACTGATATATGGGGTATTGTTTCTTCTTTTGTGGACAAAGGGGTCGGCAATCGACAGGGAAGAAAGCTTGACAGACTATACTGTCGAAGAAGGGATTGTGAATGAGTCTGTCCTGGTAGAAGTTCCGTCTTCAGATTTAAAAACCAACTACATTCCGTATTTTCTGTATCTGAAGGTTTTGAATCCGGCTACTCAAATCGATTTATCGGCCGGGAGTGATCAAAGCTGGAATATTTTATCTTATAAAATTCTGCACGGTGTCCAGAAAATTCATGTGCCTATGCGTTTGCAGATGTGGTATGCCTCCGAATGGATGAGGATGTTATCTGTCTGGCACGACAAGAGTTTTCTTTTGTACTTTTTAGGGAAACTTATCATTTAGCATTCTCGTTAAAAGAGGAAAAACCTGGTTCTACACAAATCAGGGGAAGGTGAAGTATGTGTAGTTCGTTCTGAGAATCGGTGACAAAAAGGGATATGCACGCAAGTGGATAAACAGGGGAGGTAAGGCTGATTCGGAAATTGTTAAATAATTAATGAAAATCAATATTATGGCAGAGAAGTTTGGATATGTAACACAGGTGATCGGACCTGTTGTGGATGTCATTTTTGAAAAGGACGGAGAGGATTTGCCTCCTATTTATGAAGCCTTACGGATAGAACGGGATAATGGCGAAAAATTGATTATCGAGGTTGAACAGCATATCGGAGAAGATACTGTCCGTTGTGTTGCGATGGATACGACCGATGGGTTGCGCAGGGGCATGAAAGCCTGGGATTTGGGACGTACACTGACGATGCCGGTGGGAAAACAAATCAAGGGACGGTTATTGAATGTCACCGGAGATGCCATCGATAAATTGGGAAAACTGGATTATACCGGTACGTTGTCTATTCATCGGGAACCGCCGAGATTCGAAGATTTAACGACGACTCAGGAGCTTTTGCTGACCGGTATCAAAGTGATCGATTTATTGGCTCCCTATTCCAAAGGAGGAAAAATCGGTTTGTTCGGTGGGGCCGGAGTCGGGAAAACGGTGCTGATCATGGAATTGATCAATAACATTGCCAAAGGGCATAATGGATATTCCGTGTTTGCCGGAGTCGGTGAACGGACTCGTGAAGGAAACGATTTGCTGAGGGAAATGATCGAATCGGGAGTCGTGAAATACGGTGAACGTTTTCAGGAAGAGATGAATGAAGGGAAATGGGACGTGAAAAGCGTGGATATGGAACAGGTGAGTCAGTCACAAGCTACCCTGGTGTTCGGACAGATGAACGAGCCCCCCGGAGCACGTTTACGGGTGGCCTTGTCGGGACTGACAGTAGCCGAGTCTTTCCGGGATTCTAACGAAGGAGGAAAGGAAATCCTGTTTTTTATCGATAATATTTTCCGGTTTACTCAGGCGGGTTCGGAAGTGTCGGCCTTGTTGGGACGTATGCCTTCGGCTGTTGGATATCAGCCGACACTGGCTTCTGAGATGGGAAAGTTACAGGAGCGGATCGCTTCTACTAAATATGGTTCTATCACTTCGGTACAGGCTATTTATGTGCCTGCCGACGACTTGACGGATCCCGCACCGGCAACGACTTTCAATTTCCTGGATGCGACAACCGTACTGAGCCGGAAGATTACCGAGCTGGGTATTTATCCTGCAGTAGATCCGCTGGAATCTTCTTCCCGTATCCTGGAAGAGGATGTTGTAGGAAAAGAGCATTATGAAGTAGCCAATAAAGTAAAAGAGATGCTGCAGAAGTATAAAGAACTGCAGGATATCATCGCCATCCTGGGTATGGACGAGCTTTCTGATGAAGACAAGCTCACCGTGTCCCGCGCCCGGCGCATCCAGCGCTTCCTCTCCCAGCCCTTCCATGTGGCCGAAACCTTTACGGGTACGCCCGGCCAGTATGTAAAGCTGGAAGACACCATCAAGGGCTTCAAGGGCATTCTGGACGGCGACTACGACCACCTGGCTGAAGGCGACTTCTACATGCTGGGCAGTATTGACCAGGCAGTGGCCAAGTACGAAAAGCGCAAGCAGGAAGAAAGCAACTAACCGTTCTGTCCCGCCGCCGGTCCGGTGCCGCAAGGCTCCGGACCGGGCAGGACCGGCGGCAGCGAAGGAGTGCGTATGGGTACGCTGCAACTGGAAGTGGTAACGCCGGACAAAACCGTAGTGAGCTGCCCGGTAGAGATGGCTGTGTGCCCCGGCGTGCAGGGCGAATTCGGCGTGTTGCCCAAGCACGTCTCTCTGCTTTCGGCCCTGAAAATCGGGGGCCTGCGCTACAAGAGCGAAGGCAAGGAGGAGCATGTCTTTATTTCCGGCGGCTTTGCCGACGTAAACAACGACGTGCTCACCGTGCTAGCCGAATCCGCAGAACTGGCCGCGAATATTGATGCAGCCAGGGCTATGGCCGCCAAAGAACGAGCTGAAAAACGCCTGAGCAGCCATGACGAGGCTGTGGACACGGTGCGGGCCGAAGCGGCCCTGCAACGGGCCGTTACCCGTCTGCATCTGGCGCAGGTGCGGTAATATTTTGGCGGACGTTGGCTGAAAGTGCGATTCATGCCGCACTGACGGACGCGGACGCATCAGGACTGCGCAAAAGCCACCGATACCGGTGGCTTTTGCATTTTTGTATGGTCTTGTCCTCTCAGCGGGTGGAGGCCAAGATTCGGATAACGTGAGGTAGTTCCCAGAGGTACTCCCCAAAATTCGGACAGATGTGTAAGCTACACCTGAACGCAAGGAGAGTGCGAATGAACAAGCGTAAAAATCACGCCCCAGCCTTTAAGGCGAAGGTGGCCTTGGCAGCTCTTTCCGGTGAAAGGACCATCACGGAATTGAGTTCTGAGTCCGGCGTCCACCAGACGCAAATCCATCGGTGGGTCAAGCAACTCAAAGAATCGGCCCCGGGCATATTTGCTGGTGAAATCAAGACAGAAGAAGCCAAAAAAGAAAGAGAGCTGCACGAGTTGTATGCCAAAATTGGCCAACTCACCGTGGAGCGAGATTTTTTAGCACAAGCCTGGGGGAAGCGGGGAGCGTCTCCCGCAGGCAAGGCATGGTTCAGCATGACCATGCCACGCTCAGCATCGTCCGGCAGTGCGGTTTACTCTGTATTTCCCGCTCCGGCCTGTAGTATACGCCCAAGGGCGAACATGGCATAAACCATGTGCTGATGCGGGAGATCGATCAGGCCTTTACAGAGTGGTCTTTTCTCGGCGTACGCCAGATGCGGAACTATTTGCGATTGATGGGATACAGTACGGGCATAAAGCGGATCCGCCGCCTTATGCGCCTGATGGGGCTGATGCCGATTTATCGGAAACCAAGAACCAGTATTCCCAACACGGAGCACATCCGCTATCCGTATTTACTGCGCGACTTTGTCATTACACGGCCCAATCAGGTCTGGTGCGCTGATATCACTTACATCCCCATGCACAAGGGCTTTCTGTACCTGGTGGCCGTTATGAGGACTGGCACAGCAAAAAAGTGTTGTCCTGGAGACTTTCCAACACCATGGACGCTGATTTCTGCGTCGCGGCCCTGGAAGAAGCCTTGGCGAAAAACGGTAACCCCGCTATCTTCAACACTGATTAGGGCAGTCAGCTCACCAGTTTCGCGTTTACCAACGTTTTGCGGGAGAACGGAATCCGTATTATCTCCACGGATGGCCGGGACCACCTCTCCAGCGCAAAGGTCAGGCAAATCTACGGGGCCAGGGGCGGAAAGGGGAGTGACACCACTGCACTCTATGCAGCCTTTTGCAAATAATTGCAGGCTGATTGCACACATTCTTGCCAGATGATTAGGCATAATTTACCTAATTTTTTGACCTTTTTTAAAAAAACGTGAACGACTGAATCGTGTTGTGTCGTAAGCCCTGCGGACAGTATCACGAATGAAATCACGAATTGTCCCTAGGCACACCCAAAATCAGGGCATAAAAAAAGAGCTGGCTACGTTTGTAACAAGCTCAAATTATTTACTAATGGCGGAGAAGGTGGGATTCTAAATATAGATATAATACTTTGAAATAATTATTGAAAATATTTTTTATTTTCAAAATGTCATTTTTTATACCCCAAAGTATGCACAAAACTTTTGCGTGTGTGGATTCGAATCCCGCTACACAAGGATTTGCGGGTTTTTAAGTCGTCCAGAAAAATTTATTTCTGCCTAGTGAAGACCATTATGTCATGAGGCCTAAAAAGAGCATAAGCCTCTGCTTGGTAAAGATAAATACCTTTTTTATCGTCGTGCTGTGGACTCTCGGTATTGACGGGTAGTTCAAAGTAGTTAATAGTTCTACTCAGAGGTACAAGCCATGCAACAAAATATAGCAACAACGCCCGCTTCTGTAAAACTTCCCAATCCCCTGCGCGAGCGCATTAAAAGCCTTGCTGACGCCCGGAACCAATCCGCGCACGCCATTATGCTGCAAGCCATAGAGAACTATGTCGAGCGGGAAGAAAAACGGGAAGCTTTGCGCCAGGAAGCCAAGGCCGCACATGAGCATTATATGCAAACCGGCCTGCATCTGACAAACGCTGAAGCCGTCGAATGGATGGATAAGATCATTCAGGGCGAAAAGGTGCCCATGCCCAAATGTCATATCTAGTTCATTGGACGGACAATGCCACTGCCGGGTTGGAGAAGGCTTACCTGTTCCTGGCGGACAAAAGCGAAGAAGCCGCCATCGGCGCAATCAAGGCCATTCGGGAAAAAGTGCTGCTTCTTGAGCAGTTTCCCAATGCTGGCCGTCCTGCCGATGACATGGAACCGGAATACCGGGAGTTACTCATCCCCTTTGGCGGTGCCGGATACGTACTGGTCTACGAAGTGCTGGGCAACTCGGTCTACATTCTGGCGCTAAAACATCAGAAAGAAGCCGGATATTACGAAGCCGGCAGCTGAAGAGATGCCATGAGCCGCAGTGTTCGAAAAAAGCCCATAATGGGCATTACCATCTGCCCTAGCGAGCGCGACGACAAGCAAATCTGGCACCGCCGCTGGCGTGCTCATCAGCGAACAGCCATGGCCTCCACTCCGCTGGATGATGAAGATGACAACCTGCCTGAGTCTGTGACCTTACCCCATTGCGTATACCACTTGTAAGTTAGTAGTTCCCAATGGGGTGCAGGTTATATTCTTTTCGCGAAATTCTTCCGGTGTTAGCCAGCCCAAGGAACTATGTGGTCGACACGAATACGTTCAACGTATTCGTTAAACATAAAAGCGCCCGATTTGGCTTGGTGTCAATATTAGCTAGACGAGGAAAGACGGTGTTTACGCCTTCCTCGCCGTTTTCCAGGCACTGCTCCATACGCGCCCGGTGCTGGTTCAAACCCTCAACAGGTTATTCCTTTTCTTGGTGAGCTTCGGCCCCGATCTCGCTCGGCGGGGCTGGTGTTGACGGTAGAGCGCGAGTTCGCCCTCCCCCCCATCAACTAATTGCTATCATCTCATATTTTAGCTATTATACTAAAAAATAAAGTTAAGAGCTATTATGTTAGATGATATTCTAAAAACTCCGCAGGAAGTCCGGCTCGACATCGCTGCCAAGGCGCAGGCCAAACGTCTTGCTCTCAATATGAGCCAGAAAGATTTGGCGGCCCGTAGCGGCGTTTCCCTTGGCTCTGTGAAGCGCTTTGAAACAACGGGGGAAATCTCGCTCGCGTCCCTGCTGGCTATCGCCCTGATTCTTAACGATCTTGAAGCCTTTTCCGGCTTGTTCAACCCGCCGCGCACAGAAAACCTGTTCAAGCCGCAATCCCCAGCACTCCGCAAGCGGGCAGGGAGAAAACGCCATGAATCTTGACGTGCATCTACATGCATACGGCGTACGGCGCCATGTGGGAAAGCTCGCCGCGCACAGCAACGCCATTCTGTTCCAGTACACGCCAGAATTTCTTGATTCGGGCATCAACATTTCGCCGTTCAGGCTTCCGCTCAGCCCAGAGGTCAGGGAAGACCCCAAGCGCACCTTTGACGGCCTGTTCGGCGTGTTCAACGACAGTCTGCCCGATGGCTGGGGGCTGCTTTTGCTGGACAGGACATTACGAAAAAAAGGCTCATCGCTCCATGCCTGCCTGCCCTTGCAGCGCCTTGCCATGGTGGGTGCCCACGGCATGGGCGCGCTGGAGTACACCCCGGCGGCGGAACAGGCGGAAGAAGCCGTTTCTGTGGCGGAACTGGATGCTCTGGCAGAGGATTCGCTACGGATTCTGCGCGATGCGCCTGTGGATGCGGGGCAACTGGACAAACTTATTCAACTCAACGGCTCGTCCGCAGGGGCCAGACCCAAAATTCTGGTGAACGTTGCCGATGACTACCGCATTGTGCCGCAGGGGGCGGGGGAACCCCAAGGAACCCCCTGGATCATCAAATTTCGCTCCGCGCACGAACCGCCAAACACCGGGCTGACAGAGTACGCATATTCCCTGGCGGCCAGAGAAGCCGGGCTGGATATGCCGGAAACGCACCTGTTTCCTTCGGCAACCTCGCCGGGATATTTCGGCGTCCAACGCTTTGACAGGGTGCATGGTCAAAAGGTGCATGTGCACACCGCCTGCGGCCTGCTGCACGCATCGCACCGCGACCCCTCGCTCACCTATGAAAGCCTGCTGCGCCTGACGCTGCTGCTCACCAAAGACATACGCGAAGTGCTCAAAATGGTGCGGCTCATGGTGTTCAACGTGCGCTCCGGCAACAGGGACGACCATTCCAAAAACTTTTCCTTTCTGCTGAACAAGGAAAACCAGTGGCGCATGGCCCCGGTTTATGACCTTACGCCGTCAGAGGGCATTAACGGGGAGCAGACCTGCATGGTCAACAACAAGGGCAAGGATATAACCGAAAAGGATTTTTTGGCGGCCGCCGCAACTGTGGATGTAGACGCTTCGACTGTGCGCGAAATTATGCAGCAGGTGGACGCGGCTTTGGCCGAGATGAAAAAGTAAGGTGATCAAATGTGCAGGAAGGATGACCTTACCCCCTTGCCCGCTGCCGCGCCGATCCGCCGCGCCCCCCAGAAAAAAAGCACTCCTCCGCCCCAAACCTTCGGCGTTTTTCTGACGATTCTGTGCAATCCCAGAGCCTACGCAAAGGGCAAACAAATCTACGGGGCCAGGGGCGAAAAAGAGAAAGGTACAACTGCACACTATGCAGCCTTTTGCAAATGATTGCAGGTTGATTGCACACGTTCTTGCCAGATGATTAGGCATAATTTACCTAACTTCTTGACCTTTTTTAAAAAAGCGTGAACGCCTGAATCGTAGTGTTTTGCAAGGGCCTGCGGACAGTATCACGCATGAAATCACGCATGAAGCCTAGGCACGCCCAAAATCAGGGCATAAAAAAAGAGCTGGTCACATTTGTAACCAGCTCAAATTATTTACCAATGGCGGAGAGGGTGGGATTCGAACCCACGTAGGAGCTGTTAACCCCTAACTCGATTTCGAGTCGAGCGCGTTACGGCCGCTTCGCTACCTCTCCGCAGGCTTGGCATACGCACAAGCCGGAGACGCTAGATACCTTATACGGCGTGAAAAAGCAATGGCGTGGACTTGGGGGCGTCGCCCGGTTCAGACCGCATCCAGCAGAAAGTTGTCACGGTGGATAACCTCCGGGTAATGGGCGTCGCCCAGAATAGCGGCCACCTCGTGACGTTTGAGGCCCATAATTTTTTTGAGCTCTGCAGCGCTGTAATTGCTCAGGCCCACGCCCAGGCTGCGTCCCTGGTGTAGCACGCGCACCAATGCCCCTTGCTGAAATGCGCCTTCTACCCCATGCACGCCGCCGGGCAGCAAGCTGCCGCCCTGCTGGCGCAGGGCCTTGGCCGCGCCCGCGTCCACCTGCACGCTGCCGGCGGGGTCGGACTGGTAGGCCAGCCAGAATTTGCGTCGGGGGATGGGCTGTTGCCCAGCCTGTACCCAAGTGCCGCCATCCAGCGGCCCGTAGCCCGCAGGCGTTGTGCAGACTCCGGCGGCCGCCAGGGCGCGGAGAATGACCTGGGGCTCGCGGCCGGGCAAAATATAGGTGGGCACGCCGATCTGTGCGGCGCGGCGCGCGCCCAGCAGTTTGGAATACATGCCGCCCGTGCCTACAGAAGTTTTGCCGCCGCAGAGCTGGGCCAGGTCCAGGGCGGCCACATCGTCAATGTGATCCAGCACAGGGGCCTGCGGGTTGTGCTCCGGATTGGCGGCCAGTACACCCGGCGAAGAAGTAAGGTTGATGCAGAGGTCCGCGCCAGTCAGATTGGCCAGCAGGCTGGACAGACAGTCGTTATCGCCGAATTTGAGTTCACTCACGGAAACCGTGTCGTTCTCATTGACTACGGGCAGCACGCCCCAGTGCAACAGTTCCGCAAAGGTGTTGCTGGCGTTGAGAAAGCGCTGTCGAGCGCGCAGATCGTCGCGGGTGAGCAGCACTTGCGCCGTAGGCACACCGTGGGCGTAAAAGGCCTTGTCCCAGGCGCGCACCAGTTGCCCCTGCCCCACAGCGGCGGCGGCCTGACGGGCGGCCAGGCCCGCGGTATCCACATGCTGCCCATGGGCGGCCAAGGCCGCGCGCCCCGCTGCCACCGCGCCGGAGGAAACCAGCACCACGCGCCGAGGTTCGGCCAACCCAGGCACGGACAAGGCCCGCAAAGCCGCCAGCTGCGCGGCCAAATCCGTAAGCACGGCGACGTTAAGCCCGTGAGCGTCAGCCAGTACGGCGCTGCCCACCTTGACCACTACAACCCGGGCCTGGGCCAGAGTGCGGGCGCGTTCTTCCCGCCAATCGGCAATCCGCGTCATAAAGCTGTCCTTTGCGGGTCTGGACCGCCTTGGGAGGCTGCCGCCCGAGCAGTTACTCTCTGGTGTAGATGACCTCAATTTCAGGAAATTCTTCATCCGCCACCTGCACGGACTCCTGCGGATGCACCAGGGGCGTATGGGGTTCTGCGCTGTCGCGCAGCCGCCACAGTTCGTCCACCAAAGGCTCCAGCCCCAGGCCGTCGCGGGCCGAAATGAAGAAAACCCGCCGCCCGTCGGCCGTGGCGCGGGCCTCCAGGGCCGCCAGTTGTTCCGGCGTCAGCAGGTCAATTTTGTTGACAACCTCCACCTGGCGACGTTGCGCCAGATCCGGATCAAAACGGCGCAGCTCTTCGTTGATGAGGGTGAAGCCGGCCCAAGGGTCGGCGTCGTCCATGTCCTCGGCGCTGAGAATGTGGACCAAAAAGCGCGTGCGCTCCACATGCTTGAGGAAGCGCAGCCCCAGCCCCTGCCCCTGATGCGCGCCCTCAATAAGGCCAGGGATGTCGGCCAGCACCAGGCGCTTGTCCGGATCCACATCATTGATCATAACGCCCAGGTTGGGGGTCAGAGTCGTAAAGGGGTAGGCGGCAATTTTGGGCCGGGCCGCCGAAACGCGGCTGATAAAGGTGGATTTGCCCGCATTGGGCAAACCGATGAGCCCGGCGTCGGCCAGAATTTTCAGCTCCAGCCGCAACTGGCGGATTTCGCCCGGTTCTCCGGGCTGGGCAAAGCGTGGCGCGCGCATGGTGGAAGATTTGAAGTGCTCGTTGCCCTTGCCGCCGCGCCCGCCTGCGGCCACGGTCACCAGGGCTTCGGGGTCGCTGAGGTCGGCCAGCAGGCGTTCGCCTGCCTGGTCCTCCAGATAGACCAGCGTGCCCACGGGCAGATGCAGCACCAAATCCTCGCCTTTTTTGCCGTCGCACTGGCTGCCCTGTCCAGGACGGCCGCTCTGGGCTTCATACAGGCGCTTGAGACGGAAATCATAGAGAGAAAGCAGACGTCCGTCGGCCTTGAGCAGCACGCTGCCACCGTCGCCGCCATTGCCGCCGTCCGGGCCGCCGCGGGGCACGAATTTTTCGCGCCGGAAGGAGATGCAGCCGTGGCCGCCCTTGCCCGCGCGCACTTCAATGCGCGCTTCATCAACAAAACGCATACAACCATCCTTCCGCCGGGACGCGGGGGCAGCCGCACCGGACAACCTGTGCCCGCGTCTCAGGCCGGGACCGTTGCGGATTTTTCGGCAGGCTTGCGCCTTTACCGCGGACGTCCGGCGGGCAACCGCCAGACCGAAGCGCAAACAGCACGGCTGCGGAACCTGCCGCACCGGGCACTGGCCCATGTCCGGCCGCGGCCAGATTACTCAAAATCACAACAATAGTGCAAAAAACAAACACCGAAAGGGAAGAGGCTGTGCGGCCCCTTCCCTCAATCGGCGCGTAAAAGTGCTGCGCGGCGAAGGTTAGCCTTCGGGCGCTTCCACATGCACGCGGGTGAGCACGCGGCGCTTGCGCAGATATTTTTCAAAGCGCACCACACCGTCCACCTTGGCAAACAAGGTGAAATCCCTGCCCATACCCACATTGGCGCCGGGGTACACGGTGGTGCCCAGCTGCCGAACCAGGATGTTGCCGGCGAGCACGTTCTGACCGCCGAAACGCTTGACGCCGCGCCGTTGACCGGCGCTGTCGCGACCGTTGCGCGAAGAGCCGCCTGCTTTTTTATGAGCCATAAGAGCCTCCCAGAAAGGCCGACACCAGGTCGGCAAGGGGCGCGGCCATTGCCGCACCGGCCCAACGCGTGCCGCTGTGCAAAGCGCGCGCCACAGGACGGGCCGGTCAACCCCGAAAGTTAGCCGTTGATGCTTTTGACGCGCAGGGTGGTGCACTCCTGCCGGTGTCCGCGCATTTTGCGCGAATCATTGCGCCGCCAGCGCTTGAACACCTTGATCTTGGGGCCGCGCCCCTGGGCCACCACCTCGGCGGTGACGGCCGCGCCGTCCACATAGGGGGCGCCCACCTTGCAGGCATCGCCGCCCAGCAGCAGCACCTTGTCCAGGGAAATCTCGCTGCCGCTCTGAGCCGCGAGCTTTTCCACAACAATCTTGGAACCTTCTTCGACGCGGTACTGTTTGCCGCCGGTCTCGATAATCGCGTACATGGTCAACCTCCAAAACGGGAAAGGTTTATTTGCCCCAGCGCGGCCCAAAAGTCAAGCCCGTCGGGCCAATTTCCCCCACGGTTTTTGATGCAGCCCCAAAGAGCCACGGCGGGCCCTGAACTTTGTCCGTTTTTTTTCACGGCTGCACGGCCAGCAGACGCTTTTGCGGCAGTGCGCAAAGGGAAAGGAGGAAGGCCTGTTCGGCGCAGACGCAAGACCAGACTTCTCTGGTATTGTTTTCCTGTCGGTTTCGTGTAGCCTGCGGCCATGGACAAAAAGAAGATACTTCTTGTTTCGCTGGGGCCCCTTTCCTGTGATATCAACGGCGGCGCGCTGCCGGCGGTGCTGCCTTTTCTGCGTTCGGCCTATGGCCTGAGCTACCAAGCCACAGGCGGACTCATGTTTGCCTATTCCTGCCTTTCTTCATTGATTCAACCTGTGTTCGGACTGTTGGCCGACCGGTTTTCCAAGCCCTGGTTCATCCCGTTGGGCGTGTTGCTGGCCGGCGGCGGTCTTGCCCTGGTGGGCTTTATGTCCAGCTACTGGGCCATTTTTCTGGCCATTGCCGTAAGCGGCGTGGGCGCGGCCCTGTTTCATCCCGAAGGCGCGCGCTTCGCCAATAAGGTTTCGGGTGAGCAGAAGGGGACGGGGCTGAGCATCTTTTCCATCGGCGGCAACAGCGGTTTTGTGCTGGGGCCGTTGCTGGCCACGGGCATTCTGAGCGTATTCGGCCTGCGCGGCACCACGATTTTTG
>ERZ835980.3072-NODE-3072-length-13621-cov-3.129736_pt1 | contig 13621 bp, 9 predicted proteins | sample MGYA00519943_ERZ835980 | MGnify/ENA primary metagenome ERZ835980 (study PRJEB31850, sample SAMEA3708791) | human gut metagenome | biome: human gut; feature: human-associated habitat; material: faeces | place: China | collected 2014 ... | reverse complement strand
CCAGATGGTGTCCTCGTCGGCCTCCTCGGCGAGCACGGCGGACGCGGTGCGGCCCGGGGAGAGCAGGCACTGGTCGGTGACGATCACGGTGCCCTCGCCGTCCACCGTGATGGAGCCGCCCTCGAGGATCATGTCGTCGGGACGGTAGCGCACGCAGCCCGTGAGCTGGGCCATCTTCGCGGCGATCTGGTCGTCGGCGTCCCACGGGAAGTACAGGCCGTCGATGAGGCCGCCGTAGGCGTTGAAATGCCAGTCGCAGGCGCGCTTGTTGCCCGCACCGTCGGTCACGAAGGTGGCGCCGGTGTCGCGGAACCAGGCGTCGTTAGTGGTCATCTCGATGACGGTCACGTTGTCGTCGTCCTCGAAGACGGCCAGGCAGTTGGCGAAGTCGGCCTCGTTGGCGCACATGGTGACCGGCGTGAACTCGGCGATGGCGCGGGCGATGGCGGCATACTGCTTCTGAGCCGGCTTGGCGCCGTGGGCCCAGGTGTCGGTGCGGTGGGGCCAGCCCATCCACACGCGATCCTGTGGGGCGAACTCAGCAGGCATAAAGAAGCCATCGGCCTTAGGGGTGGACTCGGACTCGGTGATCGTACGCATAAGATTTCCTCCAAATCGAACGATCGCTTGCCGCGGGCGGGTTACCCGCGGCCTAAAACCAAGAGATAGTGGGCGCCCGTCCCCCGGCAAAGGTCGGGGCGCCCGGTACCGGTTTTCACGGAGCCGCACCGGCGAGCGACGACGTAGCCAAGTGCGCGGAGACATGCGCACGAAGGATACGAGAGAGAGGTTGGGGCGGGAGGTGGTTACCGGAGCTATCGCTCGCACCCGCCCCAGGGAATGGTTAGCAAATTTGTCGCTTTGGGCACGCCCCCGAAGAGGCTAGAGTGCCCGGAGTCGGGAGCGACAAGCCCGACGAAGCGTACTTTGGTACGCGAGGAGGGTTGGAGCCCCGAATCCGGGTGCTCTAGTCCTCTTCGGCCTCGGCGGCCTCCTCAGCCAGGCGCTGAGCAGCCAGCTCAGGGGTGAGACCCTTGTACTCGGTCTCGCGACCCTTGGCGCTGACGACGCGGACGACCTCGCCGATGAGCACAAGCACGATGAAGATAACGATCATCGGGACCTTGTCGCCAATTTCATCGACGGAGAACGGAACCAGCGTTGCAACGATGGCCAGGATCAGCTCGATGCAGGGGATGGCCAGCATAACCTTCATCATGGCGCCCTTAAACGGGAACGTGAAGATGCGCTCGCGGTTCGGGTCGTTCTTACGAAGGTTGAGGAACGCCGGGAACATCGGGATGTAGGTGAGCAGCAGGAAGACGACGGAGGTGCCGAAGAGCATCCAGAAGACACCGTTGGAGATGGCGTCGATGGGAACCAGCTGCAGGCACAGCACCAGGGAGGCAACGACGGCGTTGACCAGGTTGGCGCCGTTGGGCATATCGTCGTCAGAGATCATCGAGGCGAAGACCTTGGGCATGTTGCCGTGCTCGGCAGCGTAGCGAGCAACGGAGTTAACGCCGAAGGACCAAGCGGCCATGTTTGCGAACAAGGTGATCAGGAAGGCGATGCAGATGACCTTAAAGATCATGGAGTCGCCCACCATGGTCTGGACTGCGACAATCATGCCAAAGTCGGGGTCGATGGAATCGGCCGGCACAGCAGCGCCGATGCCAAAGCCAGCGAACAGGTAGATCACGGCGATGGACAGGCCACCAACGATGATAGCCTTGGGGATATCGCGAGCGGGATCGGCCATGTCGTCGGTCATGGTGCAGATGACCTCGAAGCCCATGAAGTTAAAGATGATGATCGACAGGTAACCGAGAGCGTTGGTGTTGGTGAGCTCGGGCAGGAAGGTGGCAGCGGACATGTCGTTCGCAAAACCGTTCTCCATGGCATACCAAATGCCCAGGGCGCCAACGATAACGGCGACGGCGACCTTGATGATGGCGCCTCCGTTAAGAACCCACTCGGAGTCGGCCGCCTTTGAGCGGCCCATAAGGTAGACGATCCACACAAAGGCAAGTTCGATACCCATCTTGGCGACCAAGTTGAACTCGACGCCAAAGGCCATGCCCAGGATGTCGGGGAACATGGTAGCCAGCGAGGCAATCCACAGCGGGTAGTTGACCCAGTAGTAGTACGAGATGCGGGCGCCCCACTTGTCGCCCAGGCCATCGCGCACCCAGTCGTAAATGCCGCCCTCGCCGTCATAGGTGGTACCGAGCTCGGCGACAACCATGCCGTAGGGAAGCAGGAAGGTCAGGATCAGGAAGATCCACCAGAAGAACTGCTGGTTGCCAATGGCAGCAGCAGGAGCGGCGGCCTCGCAAACGAAGACGACGCAGATGATGGTCGAAATGACCGTCAAAAAGGAAAGCTTTTTCTTTCCGTCGCTCATGATGAGCTCCTTCGCTCAGTCTTGGACAGATCCGAGGCCCTAAGGTATTAAGGCAATTGCTTGGGCCTCGGTGAGCGGGCGACAGGAGACGAGCATCCGCCGCCCGCAAACGTGCTTTTCTAAGCCTTGAGGCTTAGAGCTGCTCGAGAGCCTCGAGAGCGGCGTGGAGCTCAGCCTTGGCGGAGTACTCGACACCCTCGTCGTTGAGCGGGGTGCGCTTGCCCAGGGCGGCAAGGAGAGCACGGATGGAGTGCTTGCGGTTCTCGGCCTCGACCCAGCACAGGGAGCGCTCGGGATCGTCCATGACTTCGTCGACGACCTCCTCGTTGCGGGTGGCCGGCAGGCAGTGCATGAACTTGGAGTTGGGGCCGGCAAAGTTCATCATGTCCATGGTGACCTGATACTTGGGGTAGAACACGTCCATGTAGTTCTCGCCCGAGACCTCCTCGTCGTACAGGCCATACCACACGTCGGTGTAGATGAAGTCGGCGCCCTTGATGCACTCGATGTCGTCGGAGATGACGACGGAGCCCCCGGAGACCTTGCAGTTCTCCTCGGCGATGGCCATCATCTGCTTGCCGAACTCGGCGCGCTCCTCAACGGTGCCAACGTGCAGGCCGCCGTCGGGGATCTGGTGGCCCTTAGGTCCAAACTGGACAAACTTCATGCCGACCTTGGAGGCGATGAACATGAGGGAGACGCAGACCTGGGTGGCGTCGCCGATGAAGGCCAGGGTGCAGTCCTCGATCTTCTTGCCCTCGGGGAGGTTCTCGAGCATGGTCATGAGGTCGCCCATCTCCTGCGTGGGATGGTTGAACTCGGACATGCCGTTGATGACGGGCACAGCGGAGCCCTCGGCGAGGCCGACGACGTCCTTGTGACGGTCAACGCGAGCCATCATGATGTCGAGCAGGTCGCCCATGACGCGAGCGGTGTCGCCCAGGGACTCGTGGCCACCGAGCTGAATGGTGCCAGGGCCATAGAACTGAGCATGGCCGCCGAGGTCGCACATGGCGGTCTCGAAGGAAAGACGGGTGCGGGTGGAAACCTGCTGGAAGATCATGCCAAGGCTCTGGTTGCGGAGCAGGTGCGGATAATAACCGTCAACCTTGATGGCCTTCTTCATTGCCAGGCCAAGATCCTCGATAGCCAGGATCTGCTCTTTGGTGAAGTCGTTGGTGTCGATGAAATCCTTAGGCAGCGCCATGTCGATTCCTTTCCGCCGGTCGTGCCGACTATTGCTATGAGGCGCTCGAACATCACGCCTCGTGTTGACAAGACCATCATTCACCCGTATGCAATTTTTACCTAGTTTATTCGGGATTAAAGACCGTTCACGGAGTTACACCCCCTCTAAACCAATATAAACCCGCAGGTAGCCAGCTTGCAGGGGGTTTACTACCTAGAACCGCGAACGGTATACGGCTATGCTGTATCTCGGCGCCTAATCCGCAATGGAACGAAGGGTTGAGACGTCTATATCCCACAAGGTATACAGGGCTCGGCCATAGAATAAATGAGATGGGACGGTGACAGATGAACACCCTGATGTTCTTCTATACCCTAGCGATACTCGTGATCTGTATTGTGACGGCAGTGCTTTCGCTTGCCGCCTATGCCTCGTCTCGTCGACGCTTCTTTATCTATGGCAGCGGCGTTTTTATTTGCTATGCCATCGAGATGACCGAGATCTTCTTTTTTGAATACACGTTGCAAAACCAGAGTTTTCCAGCCAGCGACTATTACTCAATTACCATGCCTGTGTTGCGGACCCTTGTGGCGACCGCTTCACAAGCTTTTATCTGGCTCATTGCCATGGACTTGCTCGACAAACATTCAAAAAAGCAGTTTGTTATTCCCGTCGCAACGTTCTTCCTGAGCGAGCTGCTGATCATTGTCGCTGTCCCCTACGGCCCCATGCATCAATGGCTCTACTACACGATGCGTCAGGTATTCCTTGTATTTGTGGGACTATATATCTTTTGGACGGCGCATAAAAGCACGCAGGTCGAGCTTAAGGCGCGCGTCAACAATCAACGAAAGCACCTCATTATCGGCGCCATTCTGGTCGGGTGCATCGTTGCCGAGGATTTCTACAACATCCTTGTTGTTCCCATGAGCCTGGCACCCTCTTGGCTGCAGCTGTACCTGTCCGAGCGCAACTTTAGCGAGAATATCTTTGCGTGCTACTTTGCGATTCTGCTGATCATCTACTCCTACCACGTGCTTTCAATCCGCATGCAGGAGGCGCCCGAGGAAAAGAACGTCAGCGATCTTGATCGACACATCGAAGAGCAGATGCCCTTCTATCGCAACGCCTACAAGCTCTCCAACCGTGAGACCGAAGTTATGCGTCTGGTCGTACTGGGCAAATCGAACCAAGAGATCGCTGACGAGCTATTCCTTGCCGTGGGCACCGTCAAGACCCACATCCACAACATCCTGGTCAAAACCGAACAGCAAAACCGCACGACGCTCATCCTCCACTTTTGGAAGCGATAACCTGCCAAAAAGGGACAGGTTTATTTTGGCAGGTTTTATCTGGGCAAACGCCAAAAACCGCCGCGAGGGAGTTACTTTCCCTCGCGGCGGTTTTCTAGCAGTAAAACCAAGTGAGTAGGCTTTTGGCGGGATGCCGAGCACACCTCAAAACGCCACAGCCCTGACCTGCGATTTTATTGAGCACTTGCCGCGATGTGCGCGGCAGATCCAAAAAAGCCTACTCACTTGCATCTGAGATGCTCTAGATACGCAAAATACCGCCGCGAAGGGAGCTGGACTCCCTTCGCGGAGGTCATACGCCTCTGATTTTGCGACGATTTTGCCCGCTTGTTACTCGCTGTAGCGGGTGGCGATGGCAGCTTGTACCATTCCGGCGCTCATGAGGTAGGTCACCAGGAAGTAGCCACCGTAGGCTGCCAGGAAGATTGCACAGGTGAGGCCCACGGTGCCGCCGATGCTCATATCTCCGAATATGCTCACCATCTCGATGATCACCTTAAGTGCCACAAAGGAGTGCGCCAGGCCCACTGCCAGCGGGAATAGGAAGAATACCGCTTGCTGCGCCATCACCGAATGCCGGATCTGACGGTCGTCACAGCCGATCTGCGCCAGCACGCGATAGCTGCGGCTGCCGTCGGCCACGTTGGAGAGCTGCTGGATCGATAGAATCGCCGCGCACGCAACGACCAGCACAAAGCCAATGTAGATGGCCAGATAGCTAATCATGCCGTTCATCTGCGCTGCTTGCGTGTACATCTCGGAACGCGTGATGAAGACTCCCCACGACCCCGGCTCCTTGCCGTCAACGAGCAGATTGTCGAGCAAGGTGTATTTAATGCTCTCGTCTGCCTCGGTCGTATCCATACCCTGTTTGTAATTAACGAGCAGATTACTGGAATACGGTTGCAGATTAAGCTGGGACAGCAGCTCATCGGCTACGACCACGGTACCGGGATTGCTGCCCATCGCCGAGTTGGCGATGGCCGCCGTGTCCTCGTCCGACTTATCGGTTGCGGGCTTGAGCGTATGCCCGCCCAAGGTTAGGGCATGGCCGCCAGCCATATACTTGGTGTACAGGTCGCCCAGCTCACCGCCCATATCACACGTGAGCAGATACTGGTCGCGGCCAATGCTCACCGGCTCCTCGCCCATCATCTGGCGCAGTTTGTTGTACTGGCTCGCCGGCGTCACATACAGACCCATCGCATCGGCGTTGCTTCCCTCGAGCGCCTTGGGAAGCTTTTCGCCCATGGCCTTGCACATCTCACCCGCCACCACCGAGGGGCCCGAGCCGCCAAGCGGATAACTCAGATACGAATCGATCTGCACATGCTCACCGGCAACATCGGCGATATTGACCTTCTTGCCTGTCTCATCGTTGTTGTCCGCCGACTTGCGCTCGCCATGCCATGCAGCGTACAAATCGACCGTTGCATCGGCCAGCACCATGCGATCGGCCTCAGACGGATTGACATACTCCTTGTAGTAGTCGAGCGTTTCGGGCGTGTAATAGACATACGTCTGAGACACGTCAACAGGGTTATAGCGCTCCAGGTTTTCGTTCATCACATTGGCAATAGACATACCGCACGTCACCGAGGTGATGGCCAAAAACAGGATCATCGCGATGACGCCCATCGAAAAGCACACCGTGTTGACCTTGGCCGCAAGCTGGCGCACGGTAAACATATTGAGACCGCGCCAATACACGCTGCGCAGGCTCTGCAGCAGCTTGATGAGCATGCCCGAGAGTCCCCAAAACAGCGCAAAGGTACCCACTGTAACCATAGCGGTCGTAATGCCAAACTGGCTCATGGCCTCTTGCAGCTTGCTGTCCGTCGCAGTCAGCGGGAACCCATCACGTAGCAGACGGTAATAGGCCACGCCCACAAGCGCCACGCCCACGGCAAAGATGGCAATCGCGATCCAGGGGTTGCGCGTCTTGATGCTCTCGTTGCGACGCTCGGCACCCATGAGCTCAATGAGCCTGGTGCGACGCACGGCGCGAAGGTTCAGCAGTAGCGTGAGCACAAACATTACGAGCATGCAGGCAAGGGTCAGGTTGAACGCATGCACCGAGAAAAAGAAGTGGAAATTGGCGATCTGTGTCTTAAAGAGCGAGGCCGTAAAGAACGTCATGAGCTGGGAGAGTCCCACACCCAGCACAATGCCGGCGACAAAGGCCACGACCGATACTATCACGGTCTCGAGCGCCATGATCGTGGCGACGCGCCCGCGCCCCATGCCGAGCACCTGGTACAGGCCAAACTCCTTTTTGCGGCGTTTCATGATGAAGTTATTGGCGTACACCATCAAAAAGGCCATGACACCGGCCAAAAAGTACGTCAGGTAGCCGAGCATGCTGCCCATAACCTGCGCCAAGCCCTCTTCATCGATGCCGGCGATGTCGACCTGCATCGAGATGGTGTTAAAGGCATAGAAGACCGTGACGCCCAGGGTGAGCGTCAAAAGGTAGACGAGGTAGTCGCGGCCGGCGCGGCGGACGTTGCCCCAAGCGAGTTTACAGAGCATCGGAGCCCTCACCGCCCATCATGGCAACGACCTCCATAATGCGGTCGAAGAACTCTCGGCGGTCGGTGTCGCCGCGGCGCAGCTCGGTGAAGATCTTGCCGTCGCGGATAAACAGCACACGGCTCGTGTAGCTGGCGGCAAAACTGTCGTGCGTAACCATGAGCACGGTGGCGCGCAGGCGGCGGTTGAGGGCCTCTAGGCTCTCGAGCAGCAGGCGGGCGCTTTTGGAATCGAGGGCGCCGGTGGGCTCGTCGGCCATGATCATGGTGGGGTCGGTGACGAGCGCGCGAGCCGCGGCAACGCGCTGCTGCTGGCCGCCCGACATTTGGTAGGGATACTTGTCGAGCACCTGACTGATAGACAGACGCGCGGCCACATCCTGCACGCGGGTCGAGATCTCTGCCGAGTTTGTGCGGGCAATGGTGAGCGGCAGGGCGATGTTCTCGCGTGCTGTGAGCGTATCGAGCAGGTTGGAGTCCTGGAAGATAAAGCCCAGCTCCTCGCGGCGGAACTGCGAGAGCTTGGCCTGCTTCATGCGCGTAATGTCCTGCCCGTTGATGCGGATGGTGCCGCTCGTGGCGCTATCGATGGTCGAGACGCAGTTGAGCAACGTCGACTTGCCCGAGCCCGAGGCCCCCATGATGCCAACAAATTCGCCGCGGTTGACGGTAAAGCTGACGTCGTTGAGCGCGCGGGTCACGTTGCCCAGCGCTCCATATACCTTTTCGAGATGCGCGACCTCCAGTACCGGGGTCGCCATGTGCGTGGTTTGCATACCGAGTCCTTTCTTGCGATTAGTCTACGGCATCTATAGTCGCAAGAAGCCGAGTCGGCTACCATCGATATGGCTTACGCTTGCCTTACCGTTGCGTAAGGTAAGCGTAGTCTGCCATGTGTTGATGTTGAGAGAGGGCTCCTGTTGAAGACTGTTCATGTTGCCGCTGGGATCATTCGCAAGGAAGGATCTGACGAGCTGCTTGCCGTGCAGCGCGGCTACGGCAACATGCAGGGACTATGGGAGTTCCCGGGCGGCAAACTTCTGCGCGGCGAGACACCCGAAGACGCCGTGCGCCGCGAGCTTATGGAAGAGCTACAGGTAAAAGTCACCAACCTGCGTGACTTCTACACCGTTGAGTATGACTACCCCGATTTTCATCTCTCCATGGAGTGTTACTACTGCTCGCTCGCCGATGAATCCGATGAGCCCCAGAAACACGACCGCCAGCTTGATATCCGCTGGATTCCACGCACCTCGCTTGCCACGGTGGAATGGATGCCCGCCGACAAGGGGCTCATCGATGCGCTAATTGAGCTGAAGGAAGACCGACTTGAGGCCAACGGCATCGCTAACGACGCCCAGGCCACCACGGCCGACGAGCCTGCTACCAAGCCTAAGCGCAAACCTAAGCGCCGCAGCAAAAAGCGTCCCAAGCCCGGCCTGCTAGACGGTATCGACACCTCGGACCTTTCTGCCGACGAACGCGAGCTCGTGCGTCGTCGTGCCGCCATCAAAAAGTCCATGAAGGGCAACAAGCGCGCCAACACCAAGCCCGAGCTGCTTGTACGCCAGCGCCTGCGCGCAGCAGGCCTCACGGGCTACCGCCTGGAATGGAAGGTACCCGGCAAGCCGGACATCGCCTTCCCCGGCCGCAAGATCGCCATCTTTGTCAACGGCTGCTTTTGGCATCGCTGCCCCAAGTGCAATCCGAGCCAGCCCAAGCGCAACGTTGAGTTTTGGGAGGCAAAGTTCCGTCGCAACGTCGAGCGCGACCGCGCTGCCGTGGCAGCACTCACTCAAATGGGCTGGACGCCCATAACCATCTGGGAATGCGAACTCAAAAAAGACCGCATCGACGCCACGATGGAAAAGGTCATCGAGCGGGTGCGCGCCGCAGAGCCGCAGCGCTAGCCGCCCGTCCCAATCGTGAGCGTGTTTTCCCTAGGGGAATCACGGTTGGGCGCGTTCAGATCCTTCATATACGCAACAATTGCGCCACAAACCTTAGAAAGCCCTTAAGCTCAAAACCTTTCAAGAGTGTTACTCGATACCTCTGACCTGCAGTTTCATCGTAACACCAAACCTCATTAAGCCTTTCTTTAGCGCTTCTTTGCGGCAGCCGCGGCATAATGTAGCCAGCGCACGGGACCTAGCAGCAAACCCCGAGCGCATCCTTTTGGTGGATATCGAGGAGGCCGCAAAAGCATGCATTCTTCCAATGACGCAGCACAGCAGCCATCCCTAAAACATGCAAACCTTTTCTCCTTCCCCCCGACACAGAGAAGCGGCCTCCTCGACTCCCCCACCACAAAAACCAAGCGCTCAGCCGATCAGAGCCTCAACTTACGAGCATCCTTCGAAAAGCTCCAAGCATCCCTAGACAAGGCGTTCCCCGAACAGGCAAGAGCAATCTAAGCCCATTGCGCTTTATACTGATGCCATGCGAAACATGGATCACATAGAATTGCACCGCGGAGGACGCGAGGAAGCGTTTCCCGAGACCGCCGAAGACTGGCCCTATATTGCCGAACGCGCAGAATTCGCTCGCTATCCGGGCAATTCCGTCCCCTGGCACTGGCATTCCGAAGTTGAGCTTTTCTACATGGAGCAGGGAGCGATTGACTATCGAACGCACGCGGCTCATGAGCACGTACGCTTTGAGGAAGGGTCCGCCGGCTTTATCAACGGCGGCGTTTTGCACAGCACGCTGCAATCACCCAATTCGGCGCCAGCCATTCAAATGCTGCATATCTTTCAGCCGTCGATGCTCGGCGATCCCGCGGGACGTCTCCAAAAGCGCTACATCAACCCATTGCTTCAATGTCGAGGCGTCGATGTGCTCAAATGGTCGCCCACCAATCCCGACGATATGCCCTTTATCGATTTGCTGAAGAGCTCCTTTAGCCACGACCTTCAACGGCCGCAGAACGAGATGGCGCTTCGAAATAGTTTGTCAGAGCTCTGGATTCAGATTAACGCCAAGGCCGAACCGCTCTTTTCTTCCGACGGCGCCTCTTGGATGACCAGCCGCGACGTACAGTTCAAGGCAATCCTGGACTTTATCCGCGCAAACTATGCAGCCGCTATAGATGTGCCCCAGATGGCATCTGCAGCCGGCGTAAGCGAAAGAGAGTGTTACCGCATTATCGAAACTTGTGCAGGAACGACCCCGGCGGCATATCTACGCGCATACCGCATAAACCGTGCTTGCGAACTTTTGGCACACACCACGCGAACGGTACAGACAGTCGCGCGCCAATGCGGATTTATAACAGCAAGCCATCTTGGCCAGGTATTTAAAGAACAAATGGGGTGCACTCCTTCGAGCTATCGAGCAGCGAGGCAGAATCTCGATAGCACCAGGCAGAAATCCCGCTAACCCTTCTTCTGTCACTGCATCAAACTTGCAGGCAAACAACAGAGAGGAGCAATCATATGAAGCACTTTGACCATATCGTATTTGACGTTGATGGGACATTGGCAGATACAGAAGAAAGCGTTCTGTCATCGCTTGTCCAGATTGTCCAAGAAGAGACCGGCAAAACGCTCCCCCGACACGAGCTTGAATTTGCCCTCGGCATACCCGGCAAGGATGCCCTTGAGAAACTTGGAATCTACTCGCAGGCAACGTTGAATCGCTGGTGCCAAGTTGCTGCCAGTTTTAAAAGCACCATCAGCGTGTTTCCAGGCTTGCTTGAAGTCATCGCAACACTCACCAACAACGGCTGCAAACTTGGCATCGTCTCCTCACGTGCGCGCGACGAATACGCAAAAGAAATTGCACCCCTTGGTTTCGATAAGTATTTTGAGCACATCATCCTTGTCGAAGACACAACCGAACATAAACCCGCACCCGCACCCATGCTCGAATATCTCCGACGTGCGGGCGCGAATCCTGGCAACGTCGTCTACGTTGGCGACACCGTCTACGACGAACAATGCGCAACTTCAGCAGGGGTCAGTTTTGCCCGAGCAGCATGGGGATCACACCAAGATATCCCAAACGCCACCTACAACCTCAAAACCCCCAACGACCTACTAACCCTAACAACCAAATAACCCACGCGTCCCACCCTTTCAGTCCCAACACCACAAGGGCGATTGAGCAGAACGGCTTGGGCGGGTCCCCGTACTTAGTTTCCAAAATCATTCCGCAGCGCGAAGGCTTCTTATTATTTTCCGCCCTAACGCCACAAGGGCGACGACCTCGAGTAGGTCAACCTGGGAGGGACGAGGGCTTAGTTCCCCAATCTTTCCGCAGGGGGCAAAAAGCCTCGCCGCGCGAAGTGCGCAGCGAGGCTTTTTGCATGCCCGAGGACGATTGGGGAACTAAGCCCTCGTCCCTCCCCGGGATATGTAGCGAGTCGGAGTACCCTTGCTGTTACTCTGCTTTGCCCACAGAGTTGAGGTTGGTCATGCGGATCTTAACCAGCTCGGTGATCTCACGCATGCCCTCCTTGGCCGGCTTCTTAGGATCGAAGCAGGCAGGGTTCTCGGCCATGTAGGCCATGAAGCCCTTGGTGTAGGCCTGACGCAGCTCGGTTGCGTAGTTAACCTTGCAGATGCCGTTCTTCACAGCCTCGGCAACCTGCTCATCGGGCACACCGGAAGTGCCGTGCAGAACCAGCGGCACGTCGACGGCGTCGCGGATGGCCTTGACCACCGACTGCTCGATGTGCGGATCGCTCGTGTACACGCCGTGGCTGGTACCAACGCCAATGGCCAGCGAGGTGCAGCCCGTGCGCTCGACGAACTCCTTGGCCTCGGCCGGATCGGTGTAGGGGCTCTCGCCCTCAACCGCAGGGCCGTCGTCCTCCTTGCCGCCAACCTTGCCGAGCTCGGCCTCGACGGGCACGCCCATGGCACGGCCAGCATCGGCGACGGACTTGGTCAGAGCAATGTTGTCCTCGAAGGACTCGTGCGAACCGTCGATCATGACGGAGGTGTAGCCCGTGCGGAAAGCCTGCATGCAGCGGTCATAGCCATCGCCGTGATCGAGGTGCAGGGCAACGGGCACGGAAGCGCGCTCGGCGGCAGCCTTGACCATGCCGTAGAAGTAGTCCAGACCAGCGGTCTTGATGGTGCCCGGGGTGGTCTGCATGATGACGGGGGACTTGGTCTCCTCGGCAGCGGCCAGAACGGCCATAACAAACTCGAGGTTCTCGACGTTGAACGCGCCGACGGCGTAGTGGCCGGCCTGAGCGTCCTTGAGCATCTTTTCGGTGGTAACAAGTGCCATGAGCGTTTGCTCCTCTCCCTCGCCCGCATCTGGACATCGGGCGTACGTGTCCGCAAGGCGTTTTACCTTGCGTTTTGCTGCGCTCATTGTATGAAATTCAGCGGGTATACATGTGCGAGATATTGAGCCCATGCAGGTCAATACAGTCGCTTTTGAAAAGTAAACGGAAGGGGTCGAACCCGAGCGCGCGTGTTCGAAATTGAGTTTTGAGCCTTGATCATCTTTCTTTTATAGAAAAAGTAAGTAATCGAAAGGCGTTTTCTTACTTAAAAAGAAAATGAACGAAAATAGACTCAACACAATTCCTGCAAATTTCAGACGATGATGGAGCGAATATGACCCATGCAACAACCCGAGCTTTCGCCGATGAGCGTCGTTCCGCCATCATTGAGATGCTCGAGCATAGCGCCTCGGTGCAGGTAGCAGAAATCGCCCAGACCTTTGGCGTGTCCTCCGTTACCGCCCGCGCCGACCTAGATGCGCTCGCCGAGTCCGGCAAGCTGCGCCGCACGCATGGTGGCGCTGTGTCGCTCCAGAAGCGACTGACCGTATCCACCCAGGATCGCCGTATCAACGTCAATGTCGCCGCCAAGCAGGCCATCGCGCAAAGCGCCATCGAACTCGTCAGCGACGGTGACACCTTGCTTGTCGACTCGGGCACCACCGCGCTCGAATTTGTCCGCCTGCTCGACCAGCGCGACGGCATCACCGTCATCACGGCCGACATCACCATTGCCGATTACATCGACGAGAGCATGCCCTCGGTCGATGTCGTCATGCTGGGCGGGGCGCTGCGCAAAGGTCATCGCTATCTGTACGGCCCACTTACTATGCAGGCGCTCCAAATGGTCCACGCCGATCTTGCCGTCATGTGCCCTGGCGCTTTTGTTCCCGGCTGCGGCTTTACGACCGACTTTCCGCAGATGGCCGAGACCAAAGCGGC
>ERZ835980.3056-NODE-3056-length-13686-cov-4.218546_pt1 | contig 13686 bp, 10 predicted proteins | sample MGYA00519943_ERZ835980 | MGnify/ENA primary metagenome ERZ835980 (study PRJEB31850, sample SAMEA3708791) | human gut metagenome | biome: human gut; feature: human-associated habitat; material: faeces | place: China | collected 2014 ... | reverse complement strand
GTTCGTGCCATCTTTTCCACAACATCAACGGTATCCACCGCCGTTTTTATCTTTTGTTATAACATCTTTATTATCATTTGTTCTTATATAAATAATTGACCCTAACAGAAATACTATAATTACAATAATTGAAACTATTAATATAATTATTTTATTTTTCATTATTTCACATTCCTTTATTTATAATATCTTACTTTCCATGATACAAATTATAATAATCATGTGCAGCACTTTTTCTTCTTTCCATCATTGGTAAACTTGCTCTTTCATATACCCTTTCAAATATCTCTGTTGCTTTATCCACATCTGTAATTGTTTTAAATTCATCAACTGTCATCTCTTCAGGCCACCAACACCATTCTCCAGTATTATAATAATATGGTTGCAATCCTGTATATGTATTAAATGTACTTGGTAATTGTTTCATTAAATACTCCAATTGACTTTGTAAATCTGTCCATTCCTTTCCTTTTGAATTTGCATATGCTACATATTCTGAAAAACACCCTGTAGATTTTTCAAACATACAAATTCCAGCTGCAGCTCCACCATCAACTGTTGGGTCTGTACCAGATTCTTGATAAAAGTTTCCCATTATCCCTGCTGTAGCTTCTTCCGAAAATCCAATACTTCTAAAATAATTCCATACTTGTTCTTCAACAGTTCCACCTGTTAAATTAACAGTTGTTGTTGTCTCCTTTAATTTAAACATTTTTCCTGGATTAAATGAATCTATAATTCCCTTTATATCATTATCTGATAAATTCATATCTTTATCATAAGTAAGCATGAACAAATACTTCATCAAGTCCACCATATCAGCTATAGCCGTTGTATCTACCATTGATTCAAAGAACCATGAATTTAATATTCTTAAATTTTCATATGCACTTTTACTATGATATAACAATTTAACAAATCCATTTTCATCCCCATTTTTTTGATCTTTCATTCTTACATTACCATTTTCTGTTGGTACCTCTTCAACTGTAGCTGTAGTTGTTTCTGTTGTTGTTTTCTCTTTTTGATTTATTTTCTTTTTAGTTTCACTTATCGAAATATCAACATATAATTCTTCATACGTCTTTACTCTACCGGTATCTGTTCCATTTTTTGTTAATTTCTTATATAAATCTGACCCACTTGGATTATTCTGTATCCAAGACTTCACTACAGTATTTACATCTCCTAATGTCGTGGTATTACCTTCATCTTCACTTACACCTCTAATTTGAGCATTAATTCTTTTTGCATATTTAACCATTATTGCATTTTCATTTGAAAAAACCTCGTCAACCCTATCATTTGAACTTTGCATTAAAATCATATTTATAATATTCGTCTGTACATCTTTTATTTGAAGAAATTTATATAGTTCTGTATTCTTATATGAATCATTTGTTTCACCTTTCCAGTAATTTTCTATGTAATCTTTAATAACATCATATCTATATGCATATTTTTGTCGCTCTTCTTCTGCCTTTTTATTGACAATAGGCTCTACTTCATTTTTTATAACATCATCTAATTCTGAAAGCACCTTTTCATTATTTGGTTTTCTATTAGATGAGTAATGTTCTTTTGTATATAAGTAATTATTCGTTTCCAAAGTCTCATCTTCTTTAGTTGCTGTGTCCTCTTTTTTATCTTCTTTTGTTACAACTTTATAGTCTAAATCATACACCGCTGCCCACATATCAGCATGTTTTACTTTTAATGTCGGCGTATCTGTTTTTAATGTATCAATTTCTTGAGCCTCAAAATTATAAGTTACCTCTACTTTCTTTAAATTAGTTTTTTGAGTAGCATGGGGTGTTTGACTATTCGTATTTTGTGTGTTAACTGTACTTTCTACTATTTCTGTTTTACTATACGATATATCATGAGTATATTTCTTTATGTTAGTAGCATCATATACACCTATAACTATATCTGTATTAATTACTAAATTAGCTAAATCATTAACAAATTCTTCATCATTTCCATAAACACTTAATGTCCATAACAAACTAAATGGCATTTGATAATTTGAAACTTGACTTATATAATCTATACTCTTTGTAACAATCTTATCAAAATCTGTATTATATGGCTCAATTTTTTCATCATATGTACTTGGAGCTGGACCAACCTCATCAACATTTGTCTGAACAGGTTGTGTAATCTCTACTCTCATAGTTTCCCAACCAGCAACAACCATATTATTCGAAGAATCTAATGAAAAATAATTTAATGCTGATTTATCTCCATCTTTTACTAATTCCGTAAATTCTTTATATGGCATATATTCTAAATATCTACCATCATCTTCTGAATCTTTTACATTAGTTAAATTTCCTGCAAAACTCTTTGTTTCTCCATCTGCATATCTTTTTATTCTTATGCATCCTTGAACTTCATCTGTTGGTATTTCTTCATCCTTTGCTATTTGTTCTGCTTTCCTTAAATCCGGATATTGTGTTACAATTGCTGCTTTTATATAATTTTTTAAATATTCTTTATAATGGCTATTTTTCATATATTTACCAATATCAAAATTTTCATGTTTTATATAAGCCAACATTTCTTCTACTTCTTTATCTAAGTCTATGTTAATTTTATATCCTCCACCATCTTTTTTTATAATATTTCCACTCATATTAACGCTAGATGTAGAACTTGATGAAGCTCCTGTTCCACTATAATCAACTTTTGCTCCATCATTAGTAACATAAAATATTTGATCAATAGCATTATGTACTCTACTAATAGGATTCCATCCTTGATAAATTGCCTTTGAAGACGGATTATTATAAACATCTGGATTTGAAACATAAACTTCTGATTTAGCTTCATTAATATCTAACACAGCTAAATAATGTCCTCGTGCACTATATCCCGGATAATGTATTAATGCTACCGCACCATTTGATAATGCATTTGCAAAATCATCTACTGAACCTTTCGAATTCTCTGTAACTGTTTGTCCACAAAATTCAGTTAAAAAATTACTAAGATATGTTAGTCCACCATTATCGTTTAATTTCTTAGCTAAATCATTAAATGATAAATTTTTATATCCACTACCTATAGTTCCTATAGCAACTGTTGAACATTCTTGTCCCCAATATGTACCTACAACACTTGGATATGCAAAACTACCTGAATTTTGTTTAAACTCTTTAAACTGCCTTCCAGTAGTTCCACTTGTATATATTGAGTCATATCCTCCATTTGATATATTACATGCCTGAGATCCACTTTTAGTTGAAGTAGTTTTCTTCTTTTTATCAGATGTTGAACTACTTTCTTTTTTCTTCTCTGTATCTGTAGAAACTTCTTTTACATTCGTCGCACTATCTGTTTTTGCAGATTTTACTAATATATATCCATTTCCTTCCATGTACTTTTCTACTAAAGTATTTATATTGTCTGTTTCTGTTCCGTTTTCACTATCCCTACCAGCATTTGAAATTGTTACAGTATCTCCACTTATACTTAAAAGAACTAACCAATGACCTATTGTAGTATATTTAGAATCAGGACCTGGACTAACTCCAACAAGCACAGGCATACCTTTTTCTAAATTATTCCTTATATTTTTAATAGTAGTTTCTGTTGAAGTATTATACTTTAGTTCAACTGTTACTCCAAAATTTTCAAAAGCTGTTTTTAATGATGAAGGAGACGTTCCCTCTTTTATACTATTAGCTACATCTTCTGGATTTTTATCTATTCCTAATCCACTAAGTACAATTGCAACAGATGTTGGTCCACACCCATACTGATGTATTGTACCTCCCCAATATGATTTTTCAGCATATGAACCTCTAAACTGCTTATAATTTTTATAATTCTTATCTCCAACTTTTGTTAACGAAGTATATCCATCTCCTGTTTCTGAATAAGTTGAAGTATCTACAGCATTTGAACCATTATCATTATTGCCGCATAGATAAATTATTAATATTTACAAACTTCGATATAATTGAATTAGCTGCATATGGAACAATAGCCTCCATCATTTCATCTTTTTCATCATCATCTGCATCAGCTGCAAAACTATTAATAGGTATATAACAAAACAAACTAGTTATTATCATGTTTATTGCTATTATTCTTTTTAAAATTTCTTTTTTACATTCATATGATTTTTTATTATCTCTACTAAATATCTTCATAATAACTTGCTCTCCTTAATATAGTTCTCATAAATATTAATCATCTCCATAATTATCTTTCCAATCATTATCAAAATCTTGCCATTGTGTTCTTTCATTATCAAATACTTTATCAGAACTATCATTGTGAAATATTAATCTAATTGATGCCACCGCTATTATAAGTGATATGAAAATTATTGCTATAATTATGAATAAAGGTTTTAAAGTATTTTTTATTGTTTTTATCACTACTTTCTTCGTGCTTTGAGTTATATCTTGACTATCACTCTCATTTTTTGCCATACTCTTTCTCCTTCCTATCTTCAGTTATATATTAACACTTATTTTTTTTATATTAAGTCCAGAGAAATCTTCTCCATAATTTGTTTGTATTTGTGAAAATGTAAGTGTTTTTATATTTCTTCCTGAAATATATGGATTATCAAATTTAATTGTAATTTCATTTGTATGTCCTTCGTATACACGCAAATCTTCTTTTATAATTTCATTATTCATTGCTTTATGTTTTATATCATTTGTATCTTTTAAGTATATACTTGCTTCACTTCCAACAGGATCCATCAAAATTTCTCCATTTGTATTATTTTTTATTTTTATATTATATTTCTCATAATCCATATATTTTGCTCTTGAAATAACTGTTATCTCAATATTATCCTCTGTTTTAGATTTATTAATTTCTTCTGTTCCTATATACTTATTAATATTTAATTTTTTTTCCTTTTCATCTATTGTAATATAATCTTGATATGTAAATCCATCTGATGATTTTCCAGTTGCTAATAAATCACCTTTAAATTTTACTATATATGTATTTCCAGTCCAATTCTCGATTGAATATGTTTTTTTACCTTTCTCAAATATTTGATTATAATAATTTTCTTCAAAATACTCTTGGCTTGGATATAACTCTTCTTTACAAGAGTCAGATAACATATCATATGCCTTTTCCACATCATGCTCATTACAATAGCCAACAAATTCTTCTATTTTACTACTAACTTTCTTTATTTCTGTTGTAGATACTGATCCCCCAGATATAGCAGATTTATCTGAAACAATTGCTCCATTCGTTTCGTTTTTTATATCTGATTTATCATTTGATTTAATTTCTATTTGGTTTTCATTACTTTTTGCTACATAATTTAATAATTGTAAGCAACCAAATAGGAAGGCTACAATTAATGCAACCTTTATTATCTTTTTTTTGTTCTGTCTAACAAATCTCATAAATTTATGCATAATTTAGCCCTCCATTTTTAACTTTTCAATTCATTAAATCTATCCATTGCTCTAAACAAGTTATTTGCTTTTACATTAGCATCATTCTCTTTTACTCCATCTCTTGACATCAATTTTGATTTAAAGCTATTTTTATAATCTTCTCTATCTTTTTCTTTCATATAATTTGTGTTCTTTCCATCAAAAGCAACATTGTTGTAACTTGCTGCATATCTAGCATCCTCTAAATTCCAACCTTCTTGTTGCATTTGATATATAGCTAATGTTGTATCAACATCATTAATTCCTTCTTTATCTGTATATGTTGCCATCTCTTTTGCAATTTCTTTTGCTTTTTCTCTATCTACTTTTAATTTTTGCTCTATTCTCTTTATATTTTTCTCATCTTTAGCAAATTTTTCTTCTGCTTTCTTTTGTTGAACAGCTTTATATTCATCTCCATAATAAGCTTCCCTCATTGCATCAATATCAGATTTATGATCAATACTATTAATTTTATTAGAAATACCTTTTCCTAAAGCATATCCTCCAACTCCTGCTGCAATCATATTAGAAGCACCTTTTTCCATATCACCACCTGTAATAGATGCAATACCAGCTGCTGTCGCTCCTGCATATGCCAATGCAGCTTTAGCACCTAGTCCTGCTGCTCTCTTTCCAAGCATAGAAGCCACTTGGAAATTGCTCTTTCCTTTATACTTCTTTAAATGTTTATTTCCCTTATTAAGTAAACCTGCTCTTATTGCTCTCTTTAATTTTGTCTTTTTAGGCACACTTACATTAACAGATTTAGAAGGCGTTGGTTTTATAGTGTTATTAAGCATATTTGCATTATTAGGTAATTTTTCATTATTACCTGCATTATTTGAACTTAATTTAGAACTGTCTCTATTCTTTAAAATACTTGACCCAAGTCCCATGTTTTTCAAATACATATCATATTCTTGATCTCCAGGTCCTATTCCCTCTGCTTTTAATTCATCAATTTGACTTTTAGATAACCTTGAATCATATCCTAAGATATTATTATTTTTTGCACTATCATCATTGTTTGAACCTATTAGATTTTTTTCACTATCACCACTTGCTACTCCAAATAAGTCCTTCGCACTTCCATTACTTTTATTCATAAATGGTAATTTTCCTTCTTCATCTTCTCCTGAAGATTCACTACCTTTGCTTCCAGGTCCTAATCCTCCTTTTGGTGGTTTATGCATTAATTTATGTATTCCACTCATCATTACTGCAGACATAGCTGGACCTCCAAACATTGGTGGTGTTTGAGCTTTTTCAAATCCGAAAAATCTACGTAATAATTTTTCTGCTGGCATAAAGAATCCTAATGCAACTACTACATAGAATATGTTTTGTGAAGCAAAATCCATTGCTGCACCTATCAATACAGTATAAAGAATTAAATGCATTGGTTGTATTAATAAGTTAAATAAGTATTCTTTAAACCACATATCAAATGCCTGTGCTTTACCATCATTCATTTTATCAATTGGATATGTAATAGCAACTAAAGGAGCTATTATTGTTAAAAATGCCATATATATTACCCTTTTTAAATATGTAAAACAGAAAATTATTGTATATATTACTAAAACTACATATATTACATTATAGCCTGCCCTTGTAACTGCCATTTGACTATCATTTTTTTTCTCTTTTCCTTTTTCATCAACAGATCTTTGTTGGCCTTTTATTCTCGCTTGAGTCATATAATCATTTGCTGGCCAAATTAAGACTGTTGGCTTTTTATCATCTCCTGTTCCATCTCCCCATATAAAACGATTATAAAAATAACTATCTTCATTGCTTGCATATCCCTCATCTGCATTTACGTCTCCTTCATCTCCAACTAATGTTTTATATGCTCTTTCTACTGTATCTTTACCATCAATTATAAACATTTCTATTCCCGTACCAACTTCCCCAGTTTGATCTGTTGTTCCATCTTTTCCCCCTGTTGTTCCATTTAAATACTGTTTTTTTGCATTCTCCACTGCCTTTTCTTTTTCTTCAGCACTTGAACCAGAAATTGCACTTATTGCTTTTATTATTTTTTCATTAATAGTAACCGAAAAAGCCATAATATAATGCATTAAAAACACTAAACATAAAGCTACTGTCCAATCCATTAACATTTGTTTATACTTTGCTTTATCACTTGATATGCTTGATAATGTTATTCTAATTCCTACATACACTAAAATAGATAATAATGCGACAATAGCAATATTCCTAAAAGTTTTATACCATTTAGAAATTGTTGGTTGTAAAGTTTTAGCCGATGAAACCTCTACTTTTTCTGAATCTTCTACAGTCTTTCCCTCTGCTAAAGCTACATAAGCACTATAATCATCATTAACTGCTGGATTAGCATTTATTTTGCACATTTTATACTTCTTACCATTATAATCCCATGTATATGTAAGTGTATTAGCAGAAGCATTTTTTTCTCCTTGTACCAACTTGGCTTTACTAGAATCAAAACCATACTCCTTGCAAAAATCATTATATTGCTCAGAATTTAAATAATAAACTCCCTCAATACTTCCAAGTGCTGTATATCCTTGATTTTCAGCTCGTGTTTTATCTCCGTTAATTTGAACACTTACATATTCTATATGCATTTTTTTAGTTTTTTTCGATTCTTTTGGATTAAAAAAGTTAACATCAAATGCTAATACTTCATTTTTAAATATAGTTTGAGGTGTTAGTTCATATTCTGGAAGGAAAAATCCATTTTTGCCAAAATGGACGATACTAGCAGCAAAATATACAGCAACAGCAACTCCAGCTATTTTTAAAACTGCACCAGCTGATGTTGCTAAAACTGCAAGTGCTGCACCTCCAGTATAAACAATAGCAATGACAGAAACTACTGCTGCTACGATCGCCACTGCAATTATAGCTAGTTTAATCCAAAATGAATTATCTGACTTTTCTACCCAAGCTCCTGATGAATCCATTCCCATTATGGTTTGTTGCATTATATTCATAATTCCATCGCCCAAATTTGCAAACAAACTAGTTATTGGTTCTAGCAATACATCGCCATCAATTGCATGTGCAGGTTTCCCTATAAAAAATTGCATTAACAATAATATCAACATGACTAATACTATTTTTTGCCATACCTTTTTATTTGTAAAAATTTTCATGCTATTTAAACCTCCTTTTTAAGCTCCTTTTTTTGCTATCTCATTTAAGTTTGTCTCTACAAATTCAAACTCTTTTTTCGTTGGCATAATCTTTAGTATTGCTGTATCAGATCCAACCTTAAGTAATCCCTCTCCTTTTGAACATGTAATTAAGAAGCTTGCTTCTCCTTCAGAAAGTTTAAATACTTCTTTCAAATATTGAATCTCTGATTTATCTTGTGCTAAAAATAGCTTCGTGTCAGATGATGTTAGTACTGCTTGTGCCTCAGGTTTTTCATAAAAGTCTTGGAATCTCTGTGAAATAATAGCAAGTGAAACATTTCTCTTTCTTGCACGTCTTGCCATCTTATTTAAAAAGTCAACTGCTTCTGGATATGGAAGCAACATCCATGCTTCATCAACCAAAACCCTTTTCTGTTTTGCTCTTTTTCTGTCTTCACTGTTTTTCTTAACAAACTTTTCCCAAATCCAAGAAAGTAATATTTGTTGTGCTAATGGTCTTGCAAATCTTTCTTCTAATTGTGAAATATCAATATTTATAAATGGTGACCCCTCTAGTAATTCAAATGTAGATTGTCCATCAAAATATGCCATCTGTCCATCATATTCTCTTATGTATTGTTTCATAACTTTTAACAAGTAACTATAATGATATTGATAATCTGGATTAGTATTATCTTGTGCCTTTTTTTGAATTCTCTTAAACCAACTTCCTATTGTTGGCATTTTTTTCTTTTCTTTTGAAAACATATTTCCTTTATTTAGTTCAACTCTTGATGATTCATATAAACTTAAAGGATCACTTGTAATTCCCTTTGCAGCATATTCTTCTGCTACTGATTCTGCTATAATTTGCTTTGTAAGCTCATTTACTTCGTCACTTCTTGTACTACCTTTTGCCATTGTAAGTAGAGCTTGCGTAACATCTTCTACTTTATTTTCTACATTTAAAATATTTCTATCTTTTCCTGTTATTTCATCTTTTATTACTTCTGTTTCTATATCAAAAACATTAATAATTGTTTTTGAAGTAGGACTAATTACTACATTAATTCCTCCTAAACTTTCAGCAACAATTCTATATTCACCTTCAGCATCTAAAGCTAAACTTTCTATTCCCATAAGAACAGATGAACGAGATACTAATGTTTTCATAGTAACAGATTTTCCCGCACCAGACTTAGCAAATATAACCATATTATAATTTGTAAGTGATGGGTGAAAATTATCAAATAATATTGGAGTTCCTGTTTGCTTATTAAATCCTAATGGAACTCCTGTAGGATGCCCTATTTCTGAAGTTGTAAAAGGAAAAACTGTTCCCATAGAATTTCTATCAAAAGTATGTGTTTTCCTTATTTTATCATTCATCAATGGTAAATTAGATTGAAACGCATCTTCTTGAATTCCCCAGGCAGTTTTTATTCCAACTAAAGTTTTTGACATTTCGCCAGCTAACAATTTTGTATATCTATCTAGTTCCTCTAAATTATATGCAAACAATGTTGCTACAACTGAAGCTTCATACAACTTATTAAAGCCTGCTGCAATCTCATCTCTTAGTTCTTCAGCTTCCATTCTTTTTTGGGATATAATACTCTCTCTATTTATATTTCCTTTATCTGCTGCCACTATTCTTTCTGTCTCTAGTTCATTAATAACTCTATTTAATTCATTTTGTGACCTTTCTTCTTTAATTGGATTAATATAAACAGATGTATTTATATCTCCAAAAAGATACATATCTCTAAATAAATCAGGAAAAGTACACATTCTTGGAAGAGAAGATACAAAAAAGCTTCTTGCATATCTTTTTGTACTTGATATTATTTCTAAATGGTCAATATTAGATACATCTATTCCCGATGGGGCAATTAATTCTTTTATGCTTTTTTTCTTTAATATCGAAATTTCTTCTCTTTTCTCATTAAGTTGTCTTTCTAGTTCTTCTTGTTGTTGTTTTCTTTTCTTTTTGTTCATCTTCTTTTCCTCCTTTTCTTCCTTTAGTTTCTTTTTCTATTTTGTCTTTTGCTTTTTCTGCAACTTCTTGTCCTATAAGTTTTTCGTTTTCTTCAATAATCATCTTAGCCATATCATCTATTAATTTATCAATTTTTTGTTCCTTTTCTCTTACGGCTTTCTCCTTTTCGCTCTCTTGAGACGCTTCAAGAACTGCTTGATTTGCTCTTTTAACTGCATCTTCTTCTATCTTTTTATCTATCTCTTTCATTCTTTTATCTAATACATCTGGTGCTGTTGAATATAATTCTTCATAACCCGAATTTAACATTTTATTCAAATCATACACCTCTGAATCATCTCTGTTATATGCAACATATAATAATTCTGCTAACTCTGTTGAATTTAATATTTTTGAATTTATTCCACATACATATAATGCACTTATAATTGATTGTGCTTTTGTATACAATTCTGAAAATGCTAAATTTTTAATTTCTCCTTTATCATAATCTTTATTTTCAGAATCTTCTGGATAATATGGTATTATAATATAATATTGCTTAGTTAATATATTTTTATTGAAACTCATCTGCTCAGTATTTTTTATAATATCTAAACCATATTCGTATAAGTTCCTTTGTTTTACTACTTCAAGTCTCAACTTTTCTAATTCTTCTCTTGAATATCCTCCAATGTTAACCTTTGTCCTATATTCCATTTCTGTTTTAACTAAGGTATCTTTGATTTCATTTATTTTTTCTTTATATGTACTAATACTTCCTTGTAAATTAACTGTCCTCGTTTGTGTATAAATTTGTATTGGATGTCTTAATGTATTTAAAAATTGTAAAAATCCTTGCTCAACACTTGTTTTTTCTACTCCTGACATTAAGTCATAGTTAATTCCCTGACATTCAATTACCATTAAATATTTGCGTCTTTCTTTTTGTATAATCATATTATCTTCAATACCATCAAATTGCATAAAAGAAAAGATTGATTGCTTATTATATTCTGTAGTTAATCTCTCTTTTGGCTCTTTAGTTTTTTTCTTGCTGTCTTTTTCAAATTCACTTTCTTTAGGTTCTTTATCCTTCTTTTCTTTTATTTTTAAAAAAATAAAAATTACTGATAATATAATTAATATAAAAATCATAAATCCTAGCACATAAGTTAGTATATTAACTGTTTGATCGTTCATTCTTTTGTTCCTCCTTATCTTCTGTTATATTTTCATTCATGTAAACATATATTTTGTTATTATTCTTTTTGAATAATATCCATCTTTTTATAACATCATCAATTTTTTCTCCACCCGTTTTTTTAGTTAGTTCAAAATTTTTCATATCAGGAACTTTAAATGTCGCTATACAAAATCCTACTAATCCAAAAAGTCCTGCTATTATAATTCCTACCATAGTTAAACCTATTAAATTAAATAAAAAATAAAAAATTAATCCTATTCCTACTCCTACAGCAGTATAGATAATTGCTTTAGTCGAAAAAATATATAAAATTCTTCCTTCACCTTTATAATTCCTAGGTATATAATATGATTTCATAATATTCCCCTTTCTTTAGTTTTTAAATCCATTTACACTTAATACTATTATAACAGATTTTGTTGGGAAATGTAACATTATAGCAAAAAAAAATGATATTTAATATAGTATTCCTGATCCTTGTATTTGCCGGAACACTGTATGGCGTCTTTCACGGGGAGGATCTGGGAGAAATCGTCCACATTGTGAAGACAGTGGATCCGCTTTGGCTGATTCCGGGTGTGATCTGTGTCGTGATTTTTATCTGGGGTGAATCCATCATCATTTTTTATATGATGCATACGCTTGGAATCAAACTGAAAAAATGGACCTGTTTTTTATTTTCCTCGGTCGGTTTTTTCTTTAGCTGTATTACTCCGTCAGCGACAGGCGGACAGCCGGCTCAGATATATTATATGAAAAAAGAGAAGATTCCGATTCCGGTGTCTACGCTTGTTCTTATGATCGTGACTATTACATATAAGCTGGTACTTGTGGTAATCGGAGTTACAATGACAATTTTTGGTCAGGGCTTTATTAAGGCACACCTTTACCGGGTTCGTCACATTTTTTATCTGGGGACGGCACTCAATGTATTCTGTGTGTCAGGAATGCTGGTACTTGTATTTCATCCGATGCTTGCAAGAACAATTCTTGTAAAAGGACTTGACCTTTTGGAAAAAATGCATTTGATGAAGAAAAAGAGTTCAAGACTTGAAAAGTTGAATGCTTCTATGGATCAGTACCGTGCGACGGCGGTGTATCTGCGGGAGCATGTATGGGTGCTTGTGGAAGTGTTCGCAATTACAGTATTCCAGAGATTTGCATTGTTCGCGGCAACCTGGTTTGTATATAAAGCATTTGGACTCTCCGGAAGTTCTGCATTTGTCATAATTGTATTGCAGGGAACCATCTCTGTGGCTGTGGATATGTTGCCACTGCCAGGAGGAATGGGAATCAGCGAACAGTTATTTTTAAGAATATTTTTACCAATATTTGGAAGTAAGTTATTGCTTCCGGGAATGCTCTTAAGCCGTGGCCTGGGATATTACACCGAGCTGCTCTTAAGTGCACTGCTTACAATTGTTGCGAATTTTACAATAGGAAGAAACTTAAGGAAGAAAGCATAAATAAATGGAGAGTTATTCTGAAAAGAATAAAAACAAGGGGGAAATAAAATGTTAGGTGTTTATGATTACACAGTTATACTTACATATATCAGTCTGTGGATTTCGATTGGTGGGATGATGCTGTCATTGAATGGACATCTGGATCTTGCAGTATTGTGTCTTGCACTGTCCGGTCTGTGTGATATGTTTGATGGGAAGATTGCAAGAACAAAGAAGGATAGAACAGAAATAGAGAAACGTTTTGGAATCCAGATTGATTCCCTATGTGACATTGTCTGTTTTGGAGTTGGACCGGCGATCATCTGTTATTGTATTGGGATGAGAGGCCCGATCGGAATGGTGATCTTAATGTTCTATGTCCTTGCAGGACTGATCCGTCTGGCATGGTTTAATGTGACGGAAGAGTGCAGACAAAAAGAGACCGATGAGAAGCGTGCATGTTATCAGGGACTTCCGATTACATCCATGGCGATCATTC
>ERZ835980.3050-NODE-3050-length-13701-cov-4.403561_pt1 | contig 13701 bp, 8 predicted proteins | sample MGYA00519943_ERZ835980 | MGnify/ENA primary metagenome ERZ835980 (study PRJEB31850, sample SAMEA3708791) | human gut metagenome | biome: human gut; feature: human-associated habitat; material: faeces | place: China | collected 2014 ... | reverse complement strand
CATATTTTTTCATAATTTTTTCTACAGCCGGCTGTATCAAAATAAAATCATCATTATGAGTAATACTTCCACTAAAATATCCCATTTTTACAACTGAGCGAGATGGATTCTTTTTTTCCGTTTTTTTTTGTTTATATGCTTTTTCAGAAAGTTCAAGCATTTCTTCAGAGGCTGTATTTCTATTTATATACACCTCCGGAACATATTTTTTTAATTCATTTGCAAGTCCCTCTGTAGTTGTTACAACAGCATCACACATACACATTAATTTTTGCATATCTCTGACGCCCTGATCATATCCTTCCCTTTCCTCTTTACTCATTGTATCAAGGAATTTAATCGTATCTGTATATTTGGTATCAATAACCAGATCATCAATATCGTATATGACTGTTTTATTCAGTTTTTTTGCCAGTCTGACAAACTTACCCATTTCCTCTGTATATGGGCATCTGAAAATAACAAAAACCCTATAATTACGCACTTGATTAATGTCTAAATGCATATAAAAATTTTCATCACAATCCAGATTATTGGCCTTCAACTGTTCCATCTGATGTTGGACTCTGTAACGTGGGGGATGAGGCAATGCTGTATAATCACAACCGTTTATAAATAAAATATCCTTATATATTTTTCCAACATATTTTTCCTGTGCCGCTCTTATTTTAGCAGTATGAATATAACTGATTGTTTTTTCAGCTGTTCCTTTTATCCCACCTTTTTTTAATGCTTTTAATGTTTTTTTCCCAAGCAAAACAACACTTTCCATTTTTTCATCTCCTATACCAATCCAAGTTTTTCCCACATCGGATGACAATATGTTTCTTTTACTATTTCCTCTTTCCACTCATTTTTAAATGCACTTATCTCAGAATCTCCAGTTTCCGGAATTAAATTTTCTCCTGTGTATAAAATCTCCGAATAGCTTGTCCAAACATTCAATTTATGATTGCGGCTACCCTTTAAACAAAAATCTATATCCGCAAGTTTTCCCATGCAAGAATCGAATTTCTGATTTTCTTCCCAATTTTTTTTCTTAAACATCATACAGCCAGCCATGCTCGCCGAAGTATCCCTTGCATGACAAAGCATTCCTTCGTATCCGATTTCATCAATCGTATTATACTGACAAAGCCAGTATAAACCACTTTTTTTCTTTTTACTCAATGCAATTCCTGCATATGCAACACTCCGGTCCCGATAATATATTTTCGGTCCTACAGTTACAACATCCTCTCTTTGTGCAAACATCAACATCTCATCCAGCCATCTTGAATTGGCCGGACGACATTTGACATCCATAAGTACTATATATTCACCATGTGCACTTTGAACACCAAGATTCCATTCTTCTGCATCAGAATAATTCTTACATTCAATCCATTTAACTTTACTATTATTTTCTAGTTTGATCTGAATCGTTTTACACGTTTTGTTAAATAAATATATTATTTCAATATTTTTGTAATCCGTAACTTCAAATATCCGTTCTACGGTATCTTTTATCTGTTTTTCAGATTTACAATTATGCACCACGATCGAAACTAATGGTGTATTTATTATATCATAATCCACCTTATAAATTGTTCTAAATGGCAGACTGCTTCCAACTTTCCCGCTTTCATGCTCTCTGACCAGCTGTCCTGATACTGCCCTGATTGCAGCATCTACTGCATATGATTTAGAATCCAGATTTTGCGCAACTGAATTATTATGCATTCTCCAATAATACAGTACTTTAGGTACATGAACAATTTTTTCAGCCCTTTCGGTTAGACGCAGCACCATATCATGATCCTGGCTTCCGTCGTACTCGGAACGGAACAGCCCGGTCTTCTTCAGAAGATCTGCGTCAAACATGGAGAAATGGCAGATATAATTGTTTGACCGCAGCAGATCCAGATTGAAATCCGGTTTGAAATGCGGCTGGAAATACTCGGACAGATCGGTCCGTACCTTGTCCTCATCGGTATAAAAAGCATCGATGGACGGATCTTTTTCCAGACGGATGGCAATTTCAAAGAGTGCATCCGGCGCAAGCAGATCGTCGTGATCCATAAAACCGACGAAATTTCCCGCTGCTGCGGCAAGCGCTGCATTTGTATTCTCTGCAATGCCGATATTTTCCGGAATCGGAACGTTCTTTACGCGCGGATCTTTTCCGGTATACTCTTTCAGGATGCGCGCCATCGTCTCATCCTCCGGGCTGGCATTTCCGATCACCAGTTCCCAGTTTTCATAACTCTGTTTTTCCAGGGATTCGATCATCTGACGCAGAAAAATTTCCGGCGTACGGTAAGCCGGAACAACAACGCTGATCTTCGGACAATAAGAAAATTTATGATTTTTCTGACGCGCCAGGTCCTCCTCTTTTGCGCAGTACTGCTCCCGCCACGGTCCGTACGGAACCTCCTCCGGCTCCATCCTCTCCGTCTGCGGCTTTTTGATCGGCAGCATGACGTCCGAGCCGGTCATCGCGGGCATCGGCGAGAGCCTCGGCCGCGGCACGGTCATCTCCATCATCATGGTCATGTTCGCCCTGCCGCAGATCCTGCTCATCGGCAGCGGCATCGTGGACAAGACCTCCTTCTCCGTCCCGTCCATCACCGAGAAGAAGAGCGCGCACGGCAAGATCTCCGTCAACGGCATGGTGCGCGGCAGCATCAACGGCACGGTCCACGGCGTGATGCACGCGACCGTCGAGGGCGATATCGACCTGAACCTGATCTCGGGTTCTGCAAATGAGGAGCAAGACGATGATGAAGACTAAATTGCATCGCTTTCGCGCGCTGGCGCTGTGCGCGCTGCTGCTGTTGTCGCTTCTGCCCGTCACGAGTGCGCTGGCTGACGGCGACGGCGCCATCCATATCAAGACCGAGGAGGACCTTCAGTCCTTCGCGCGCTCCTGCACGCTCGACTCCTGGTCGCGCGGCAAAAAGGTCGTGCTCGACAACGACCTTGTGCTGGAAAGCGCCGACGCGCTGCCCATCCCGACGTTTGGCGGCACCTTCGACGGCGGCGGCCACACCATCAGCGGACTGAGCATTGAAGACAGCCTCTCCCCCGCCGGTCTTTTCGGCATCGTGCAGAAGAGCGGCGTCGTGAAAAACCTGCACGTCGAGGGCACCGTCGCCCCCTCCGGCGACAGCCAGAATTTAGGCGGTATCGCGGGTGAAAACCACGGCACCATCGAAGGCTGCACCTTCAACGGCTCGGTCGTCGGCAAGCGCAATGTCGGCGGCCTCGTCGGTCAGAATGCTGCCACGGGCGTCATCCGCTCGTGCGAGGCCGCAGGCGCCATCTTCGGCCAGAACTTGACCGGCGGTCTTGTCGGCTGCAACCTCGGCGCGGTCGTTTCGAGCAAAAACCGCACGTATGTCAATATTGAGAGCACCGACCCCGCCATTGACTTAGGCGATCTGAGCTTTGAGTTCTCGCTCGACTTTTCCAAGCTCTCCCAGCTCGACACCGTCAGCATCTCCACCGACACCGGCGGCATCGCGGGCTACTCCTCGGGCGCCATCTCCGAGTGCGTGAACGAAGCCGCCATCGGCTACCAGCACATCGGCTACAACGTCGGCGGCATCGCGGGGCGCAGCAGCGGACAGATCCGCGCCTGCACCAACCAGGGCGCGGTCTGCGGGCGCAAGGATATCGGCGGCATCGCGGGCCAGATGGAGCCCTACGTGCGCACCGAGGTCTCCGGCGGCCAGTTCTCCCTGATGAAGTCCCAGCTCAGCGAGCTCAACTCCCTCGTTGAAAAGGCCGTGAACGACGCGGAGTACGGCTCCGGTGAGATCTCCAGCCGTCTCTCCCTCATCGCAGGCTACCTGACCGACGCGGCAGACGCCGCGGGCGATGTGCGCGTGAACGTCGATACCGACGCCATCACGCCGCCGAGCATCGACGCAGACGGCAACATCACCTTTGACCCGAATGTCAACGTCTCCGACGTTGTCACGGTCACGAACTTCAACATGGTCATCGGCGCGATCACGGCGGCGGGCAGCCAGCTCTCGTACATCACCGAAAACGTCAAGACGACCTCGACCGCCCTTTCGAGCGACCTGCGCTCCATCAACAGCAAGTTCACCGAGCTTTCCAACACCATGTTTTCCGCCATCGCGAGCGTTGGCGGCAGCTCGGCCGATCTCGTCACCGATGTCTCCACCGTCGATATCAACGCCGTCACGCTCGGCAAGGTCTCCGGCAGCAAAAATACCGCCGCCGTCTACGGCGATGTGAACACCGGAGGCATCGCAGGCTCCATGGCCATCGAATACACGCTCGACCCCGAGGATGACGTGACCGGCGATCTCTCCGGCAGCTACCGCACGCAGTATCAGTACAAGTCCATCGTGCAGGCGTGCGTCAACACCGGCGATATCTCCGGCAAGCGCAGCTATGTCGGCGGCATCGTCGGCCGCATGGACCTCGGCTATGTCACCTCCTGCGAGGGCTACGGCTCCGCCGCGAGCGAAAACGGCAGCTATGTCGGCGGCATCGCGGGCGTGACCGGTGCGACGGTCTGCGGCAACTATGCCAAGTGCACGCTCAGCGGCAAAAAGTATGTCGGCGGCATCGTCGGCTCCGGCGTTGAGACCAAGACCGACGGCAGCGGCTCGAGCGTGACGTGGAACTATTCCCTTGTCGATATCACCGACTGCCAACAGTTTGCAGGCGCGGTCTCCGGCAGCGATACGGGCACATTTGAGCACAACTACTATGTCTCCGACGATCTGCCCGGCATCAACCGCCAGGGCTTTGCCGGCCGCGCCGAGCCCATTTCCTTCTCGCAGCTTTCCGCCATCGCGAGCGTCCCCGCGGGCATGAAGACCTTTACGCTCACCTTTGTCGCGGACGACGAGGAGGTGTCGCGCCGCTCGTTCGCCTACGGCGCGTCCTTCGGCGAGAGCGACATCCCCGAAATTCCCCAGAAGGAGGGCTATCACGCTCACTGGGACCGCACAGACCTTGAAAGCCTGCACTTCGACACCGTCGTCACAGCGGTGTATGAGGCCTACACACCCGGTCTTGCCTCCGAGCAGACGCGCGAGGGCGGTCTCTCCGTCCTCCTTGTCGAGGGCGACTACAGCAACGGCGACAGCATCAAGGTGACCGCTGAGGCCGTCACTCCGGAGGCCTTCGACATACAGACCGGCTCGCTCCCCGACCGCGTGAAGGGCTATTTCTCCTGCCTCGGCCGCGGCGAACTGCCGCCGATGCTCGCCAACCGCGAGGTGCTCGAGCAGTGGAAGCTCGAGCTTGCCGATGACGGCCAAACGCAGCACACGGTCCGCTATCTGCCGCCCGACGGCTACAGCAGCCCGCGCATCTATGTCCGCGAGGGCAGCGCATGGCAGAAGGTCGACACCGGCACGATGGGCAGCTACCTCACCTTCCCCGTCACCGGCATGAGCGTGGAGATCGCGGCGGTGAGCACGCTTTCCGTCGGCGGCATCTGGCTTGCCGTGCTCGGCGTGCTGCTCGTGCTCATTCTTCTCATCATTCTTCTCGTCAAGCGCGGCAAGCGCCGGGCGCGCCGCCGCGCCGAGCGACAGGCTGCCGCCGTCGCGCAGGCCGAGGCGATCGTGCAGCACGCGCAGGAGGACTCGCCCGCGCCCGAAGCGGCTGCGGAAGCCGTTCCCGCCGCTGTCGCTGCACCCGAGGCCATCCCCGCGCCGGAAAGCATCGCACAGTCCGTTCTGGATGCGCCGCCGGCCGCCCCTGCGGAGTCCGCGCCCGAAGCCGCCGCGTCCGCCGATCCCGATTCCATCGAGGCGCGTCTTGCGCGCGCGGAAGAGGAGCTGCGGCTGCTGCGTGAGGAACGCGACTCGCGCGAAAACGCGCTCACCCGGCCCGCGGTCAAGCCGGCCAGACCCCGCCGCAAAAAGCGCCGCTGGCTCCCCGCGCTCATCACCGTGCTGGTACTGCTCGCGGCGGCCGCCGTTTTCTTCTTCCGCTCGGATGTAAAAAAGGACCTTGAGGCCTATCGCCTCGTCGAGGCGCGCATGAAGCAGGACCCGCTCGCCATGGACCTCACCGTTGACGTCTCCTATGGCAAGCTCGCGGTACAGGCCGACGCCGCCGTCACCCGCACAAAGGTCGACGGCACGACCGTCACCTGCATCGACCGCGACGGTGCGACCCTCTACTACGCGGACGGGACCATCTATCTCTCGAACGGACGCGCCTATCCCATAGCGGACGCCTATCCCGATTATTCGGCGCTGCTCGACAAAACCGCCGAGCTCTGCCGCAGCCTGACGATCGACAAATCGGTCGACGGCAAAGAAAAGGTGTACACCCTCACCGCCGAGGGCGATGACGCGGCAGCGCTGCTGCGTCTCCTCGCCTCCGACGAGATCGCCGACGCAGCGGCACTTTACTCGCTGCGCGTCGAGCTCGTTGCCGAAAGCGGCGAGCTGATGGAGCTCCGCTTTTATACCGAAGGCGCGGGCGATCTGAGCGTCGACGCGTCGGCGGTCTTCCGCAGCAGCGCCGCCGCTCCCGTCATCCCGGATGACGTGACCGACGCGATGAGCTCATCCTCCACCGAGGTGAGCGGCACGCTCACGGACGACACGCTTCGCCTGCTGCAGGCGCTCTCCGCGCTCTATGAACAGGATACTCTCTCCGCCGACATTGCCCTCTCCGCCGACTGCGGCCCCATCGTGCTGAGCGATACGCTGCAATACGACCGCCACGACTACGACGGACAGCGCATCGCCTGCATCCGCAAAAATACGCTCGCCTTTTACTTTTCGGATGGCACCATCTGCGATGAAAGCGGCAGCAAGCTCGACTCTGCCGAGCTTGTCGATTCCGCGCAGCTCATCGAGCTGTGCTACGAGCTGCTCGCGAACGGCACCGCCGCCTGTACCGAGACCGACGGCGGCTGGTCCTACACCCTCACGCTGGAGGAGAACGGTATGTCCGATCTGGCCGCCGCCATCGCTCCCGGCATCAAGGAGCAGGACGTGAGCTTCACCTCCGGCCGCATCGAGGCGCTCGTCACAGCGGACGGCGCGCTGCGCTCGATCAGCGTTTCGTGCAGCGGCGCGCTGCACCTCATCCTCACCGACGCACCGGCGACGGTCTCCGCCGTCATCACCCCCACCACGCGTGAATTTACATTTGCCCAGCCAGCGCTGAATGCGCTGAAGCAATAAGAGAGCGGAGGAAGAAGTATGGGAAATCGCATCATCAGCATCAGCCGGCAATTCGGCAGCGGCGGCCACGAGGTCGCAGTCAAAACAGCGGATCTGCTCGGCATCCGCGTGTACGAAAAGGAACTCATCCGCCTTGCCTGCGAGTACGGCGAACTCTCGGAAAAGACGCTCTCGCCCTCCGATGAAAAGGCCACGAATCCCTATCTGTTCCAAACGGTACACGAGGGCAACTACCATGTTCTGCGCGGCAAGCCGACCAGCGAGGTCCTCTTTGCCCTGCAAAGCCACGAGATCCGGCGCATCGCCCGCCACGAAGAGTGTGTGTTCGTGGGCCGCTGTGCGGATTACGTGCTGCGCGATGAGGATGTAAAGCTCCTGCGCGTTTTTGTCGCCGCGCCTGACGAGCACCGCATCCAGCGCAAGATGGCGCAGGAACGGCTCTCACGCGATCAGGCGGTGCGCCTCATCCGCAAGATGGACAAGCAGCGCCGCAAGTATTACGAGAGCTATACCGGCCGCACCTGGGGCGCGCCGAGCGGCTACGAGCTCTATCTCGACACCGGCACGATGTCGACCGACGAGGCCGCAGCCGTCATCGCGGACCGCTTCCGCAGAATGTAAAAAAGTATGGGACCACCTATTCGGTGGTCCCATACTTTTTTGTTGCAACACAAGAACTGCCCCCGCCGGGGAGCTTGGACGGCGTCCGGCCTTTAATTTTCTCCAAAATGAACGGTGATGGGGCATATCTCCGCCTTGGTACCCACGCGCATATTGGGCCCGAACAGCCCGACGCCGGAGGTGACGATATTGTGCATCTGCCCTTTTTTGAGATATCCGCAGGCGTTCTCCCACATCAGCCGGATGGTGAGATTGCCCGGGAACATCTGCCCGTCGTGCGTGTGGCCGCAGAGGTCGAGGTCAACGCCCGCGTCCGCAAGCTCCTGCAACTCCTTGGGCTGGTGGTCAAGGACGATGATGGGCTTGCTTTGGTCCATGTCCGCCGTGATCTCATTGGGCGTTTTGCGCGTCTCGATGCCGCGGCCGGGACGGTGCGCGTCGGGGCGGCCGTAGAGGTAAAACTTTCCGTCGATCAGCGTCCCCTCGTCGCGCAGGAGCGTGATGTTCGCGTCCTTCAGGAACGCGTCCATGCGCGGGTCGCTCTCTTTCTTCTCGCTCTGGCGGAAGGTAAAGCCCGCGAGCACCGCTTCTTCGATATCGTGGTTGCCGTAGCAGGCGTAAACGCCGTATTTCGACCGGATGCTGCGCAGCGTGGCGGCGATGGTCTCCGGATCATCCACCGCCTCCCATTCGTTGTCGAAGATATCCCCCGCGATGACGACAAGGTCGGCATCCTGCTCGTTGATCCTTTCCACCATCTGCTGTATCTGCTTTTCGCCGATGTTGTAGCCGAGGTGCAGGTCAGCCACGAGCACGACCTTCATCTCACTCATGCCCTCGACGGTCTTGTCGACCGTCACGTCATACGGCGTCACGTGGATGATGCGCGCATTGATGACGCCCCAGACGGACGCGGTCAAAATGGCAAGCGCGCACACGCAGCCCGCGATGCGGTGCATCTTCGTCGTGACAAAAATGTGCTTGAACGGCAGCACGTACCCGAGCAGCAGGCGCAGCAGGTCCGCCGCGATGACCGCGAGCAGCACATACAGCAGCACGCCGAGCCAGTAGTTGCCGATGAGCTTCATCACACGCCGGAGCCGACCCTCCGGCAGAAAAAATGCGATGACGATAGAGCAGGCCAGAAACGCCTGCACCGCCACAGGCAGCGCCCAGTGGCGCGCTGTGCGGAAGAACGGAAACCACGCCTTCACCCAGCCCATCACGCGGCGCAGCAGATAGAAATTTGCCAGCAGGTATACCGGCGCAAGCAGAATCGCGATCATGTCAACGCGGGAGCGTCGCTCCCCTCGCTTCCTTTCGAATCAAAAATCTCCGGCTATCATAGCACGTTTTCTCCGCCATTGCAACGCATCGCCGCAGTTGACATTCCCCGTCCGGCATGATACCTTTAAGCTCGAAAAACAAAATGCGTCAAGGAGGACGACCCGATGAAAAAGCCCGAAACTCTTCACCTTCTCCCCGTGCGCGCGGAAAGCGCCGCGCCCGCGCTGCTGCGCGGCAAAAAGCTTGACCAGCGCACCGTATTCCAGTTCGTCCGCAAAATCGACTGGAAAAAGGCCGGCCTCATTGCCGGCGGCACAGCCGCCGTGTGTGCCGCGGCCGGTACGGTGAGCCGGTACAAGTTCTATCAGGGCATCGTCGCGCGTGAACTCAAAAAGCAGCTTGCGCCGCTCAACGACAAGCTCGACGCCCTGCAGGACGAAAACCGTATGCTGCGCGCGGCGCTTGAAAAAAAGCAGGCTCCCGCCGAGGAGTCGAATTGAAGCGAAAGCGCCAGACCGCGTCGGGTCAGAGCAGCGTGACCGGACAGGTGCGCGTGTGCTCATAGCCTGTTTCCAGCCGCTCGTCGCGCTCGGCATTGGTTTCGTCCCAGCGCGGATAGGGGTAGGCGCAGTGCGCCGTCACCGCGAAGTCGATCCGCTCATCCGTCTGTGCGGCCAGCGTAAATTCGTTGGGAATATTGCTATAGCCAGGCTTGGAAAAGGCGGTAATATCACCACTGATGTACTTTTGAAAATTTACGAAACACTAAATTGCCATATGGAAGATATTCTTGAAATTATAGACGAATATGGAGAGATCAAATGTTTAATGAAAAAAGAGAGTTGATGTTTAATCAATACAATAGAGCCAGAAATTATTTTATACAGAACCCTAACCAATTGATCGAAGTCGAACATCACATTGTCAACCTGGTCAATCATACTATTGCTTACAATCTTGAGGAGATCAAAAAAGATTATAACGAAGCGTCTTACCTTTATCCATTTTGGGCTGAGTATCAACCGGTGAAACGCGGTCGTGATCCTCGCGGCGATCAGGTGCCCTGGATCGAAGTTGGAGAGCATGCAGTCGGCGAAAAAATAAATCGTTTCATATCTTCACAATACCGAATAGCTGAGGTCGGATTACCTTCCGGTGCCGACGATAGATTTGTCCTTTATTCTGATGAAATCAGCAAAATCACACAGGGGTTTACCAATTGTGTTTTTTTGTTTTTGGATATCAAATCCGTCGGACCTCGAGATAATTTTGACCACACTGTAGTTTCACCCTATCAAGTATCAGGTGACGGGGTATGGAACAATCCAAACGACGTGTTAAAAAACTCAACTATGATGGCTACCGGAGCAAGGGCACAGCATATATTCCACCCGGCAATATCTCCGATATATGTTTTATCCGATGGAACAATCGCACCAAGCGTTCATCTTTTTGTTAAACCAATTTATAAAATGCTGCGGCTGGAAGATCCCTCACAGGATGGCCAGCCGCTTGACTGCATAACGAATGTTTGCCTTCCCAATGGATTACTATTAACAACAAGCCCTAACTATCTTCAAACACACCCCTCACTGTTTTATCCAGGAAAAGACGATGCCGGAAAAGATCCTCTAAAAATACGTGCAAGGGTTTCCTTTGAATTGTTGCGAAGGATTGCCTCGTGGCGATACAGCGATTTTCCTATTTCTTAGATCAAATCGTTTATGGTCATCTGGGAAGCTGCCCGTCTAAACGCCTCTATATTGCGCTTTGATAAATCTACATATTCTTGTACTTTATCAATACCAATATAGTGGCGGTTTTCTTTAATTGCAGCCATGGCGGATGTCCCGCTTCCCATAAAGCAATCTAATACTACATCTCCGGGTTCAGAAAAAATCTTAATAACACGTCGTGGTAGTTCAAGCGGAAACTTGGCCTCATGATCATCATTCCTTTGAACTGACCTGATATTCCACACAGCTCTGCTTCCCCAATCGGACCACTCATTTTTATTAAGCCTATTTTTATCAACTTTCGTTATTCCGGGCTTCCAAAAAATATAAACATATTCGAATTCATCAACAGCTCTATATGAATTTGTAGTCCAACTACTGTTTGCCCATGCAGCATCCTTTATCCATACCCTTCGGTCATATAAATATAGCCCTGCATTTAAGGCCATTTCTTCAAGAAAACCACCTACAATTTTCACCCGCGTCTGAGTATTATATTTTCCGCCTCTTATATTATTTCCGTGTAGTCTCCGATCAACTGTCTGCTCACTGCATCCTAACAAAGCGGCCAACTGTCTTCTGTTAAAATCCGGATGCTCATCTGCAGCCTTTCTAACTTCTTCCTCAGTAATTTTGCATTTACGCATATTAATATTGTTTGCCTGTATTCTTGGCATTTCCGGATCTGGAAAGCAAAGAATATCACCAATGTTTATTGCCAAAAAGCCTCCCGGCTTAAGTACCGTAAAATGAAGTTTTATAACTTCAGATAGCATGGTAATCCACTCTTCATAGCTTTGATCTGCTTCATAATTTTTTCCAACGTGGTACGGCGGCGACCACACACTAACAGCCACAGATTCAGGTTTGATACTTTTCATCAGTTCTTCTGCCGTACCGCAATAAATATTGTCGATATCAAGATATTTCATTTATTTGCTTCTCCTTCTGCATCGATATCAAATTCAACAATATCCCCGACATTACACTCAAGTACGCGACATACTTTTTCAAGAGTTTCTAACGAAACCGATTCATTCTTTCCCATTTTCGCTACCGCATTGTAACTTATGTGTGCCGCTTCCTTTAGCTGCATCTTTGTGATTCGCTTATCAATGCATCTCTTCCATAATTTTGAATAATCAACTGCCATCTTTTCGCTCCTATCGTGCCGGTAATACCGATTAATCTTACCTTTATCCATTATACCTTCACCTGTAGAAATATCAAGATAGTCTTTATATTTCTACAGATTACGCGGCGTTATTTTTTTCAAGAATATTTTTTCAATCGTTTTGCAGCCTCACACCAAAAAGCAATAGTTATTCAGTCTCGCCCAGAAGATTTTTAATGGTCAGAACTATAGTCAACAACACGAAAAAGGGATTCCGGTAGACTCGTCCATTTAGGGCAATCTATCGGGATCCCTTTGATTTCAGGTCATTTCAGGCTGATTTATTATTTTTCACGCGACAGTAGCGCCACCGTCTCAATATGTGTATCATTGTCCAAACTCAAGCTCATATCTTCCGTAATAATCGGGAGTTTGAATTTGATGGACTTGAGCCACTGACCGTTGGGCTGACGTTCCTCATAGATCTGGACTTCGGAAAGCAGCGATTCCATGAGCTGCCGCTTTTCCTGATCGTCCATGACGGAATAGAGCTTATCAAAGTAAATCAGCACCTTGTAGATGTTGTCGCCTGTCAGCTTTTCCGCCTCAATCGCCATCTTCTTTGCTCTGGCGGCAACGAGCTGGTTTTCCGTGTCTTCGATCTTATCATACATCTTGTAAAGTCGGTCATCAAGGTCTGCTTTGCGTTTGATGTAATGCTTATCGTCCGGGTCGAGGGAATCAATCTCATCCATCAGCCGAGCCTTTACGGAGTAGCTCTGGCGAAGCTGCTTTTCATGCGCCGCAATCTCCTGCTCAATGGCAGAGGTATCCACCTTCATGCTGATTTTTTCCTGCATCATGGCAGCGAACTTCGGATTGCTTACCAGTTTTACGATAACCTCAGTAACGGCGCTGTCCAGCAGTTCTTCATTGATCTGCTTCTTGAAGTTGCATTTATGCCCGCGCGTCATCGCACGGTGCTTACAGCCATAGTAATAAAAATCCTTGTATTTTGAGCCGTCCGCCTTATGTTTGATGCTTTTGTTTCCATACATTCCTACGCCGCAGACCGGGCATTTCACAATACCGGACAGCAGATGTATTTTTGTATCCTTGCCCCTGTTGACGTGTTCGTATTTCTCCGCTTGTGCCAGCAGCTTGACCTGCGCCTCGTGCCATAGTTCTTCGGAGACGATTCCCTCATGCAGACCATCTACCAGCAAATAATCGTCTTGTTCTACCAGCCGGTAATCATTTCGGGTGCCATGCACCTTCTCCGTTCGACGTCTGCCATAGGCGATTTTCCCGCAGTATACCGGATTTTTCAGAATCCTGCGGATCAGCGCCGCATTGAATAAGGGATTTTTTCCGTTTTGTCTTTGAATTTTGTGAATCCCGTGGGTTGCAAGGTATTTTGCAAGGCCGTTTGCGCCGGTATCCGTATGCACATACTGGTCAAAAATCACGCGGATTGCCGCTGCTTCTTCCTCATTGATGAAAAGTTGTCCCTTTTCCAGCTTGTAGCCATAAGGCGCAAAGCCGCCGTTCCATTTTCCTTCACGGGCTTTCTGGATTCTGCCCTCCATTGTCTGCACACGGATATTCTCACGCTCGATTTCAGCCACAGCAGAGAGAACGGAGATCATCAGCTTCCCGGCGTCCTTGGAGGAATCGATCCCATCCTCCACGCAAATCAGATTGACGCCAAAGTCCTGCATAACCTGCAAGGTGGACAGCACATCTGCCGCATTTCTGCCGAAACGGG
>ERZ835980.3047-NODE-3047-length-13706-cov-7.586404_pt1 | contig 13706 bp, 10 predicted proteins | sample MGYA00519943_ERZ835980 | MGnify/ENA primary metagenome ERZ835980 (study PRJEB31850, sample SAMEA3708791) | human gut metagenome | biome: human gut; feature: human-associated habitat; material: faeces | place: China | collected 2014 ... | reverse complement strand
AAATGTGTCCAAGGCAAAGCGTTGTTCATAGTTGTTTCCCTTGCAGCAAGCCTTGGTTAGCATGGACCTCGAAGAGGCAATGTCCCCGCGAAGCGTTGTTCATAGTTGTAAAAGTTGTTCAAGTTGTTTTTCTATCATGTCCTGGCGAAGCATTGTATCAGTTGTTGTCTATATGCCCTGGCGAAGCATTGCTCGTGTCGTCTCGGTCTGCCCTTACAATCTTGCGCACTACGGCGGGTGGATGCGCAAGAAAGGAAGCCGAAATGTGTATTATTGTTAAAACAACCAGCTTTTGACGGTCGTTACGGCGAAAAATGATAATTTTGTATAGAATAAGAACAGACAAAGAAAGGAAACAGATATGGAACAGAGAATCATCCTATCAGATCGTTTCGAGAGCGATCTCGCGCTGTGTATCTCCGAGTGTGAGCACGATGGCATCTTCGTCATCTGCGACACCAGTTCTCATCGCTTCTGCTGGAGCGAGATGGCCCACTTCCCCACCCTGCGCCAGGCAGAGGTGATCACGATCGTCGATGGCGACGCCAACAAGAACCTGCGCCAGCTCACGCGCGTCTGGGAGCGGCTGCAGAAGGGCGGGGCCAACCGCCACTCGCTCGTCATCAATCTCGGCGGCGGCATGGTGACGGACCTCGGCGGCTTCGCGGCAGCGACCTTCAAGCGGGGCCTCAGTTTCATCAACGTCCCCACCACGCTGCTGGCCATGGTCGATGCGAGCGTGGGAGGCAAGACGGGCATCAACTTCGGGGGCATGAAGAACGAGATCGGCACCTTCAAGGATGCTTTCCGCGTCATCATCAATACCGACTGGCTGAAGACGCTCGACACGGACGACCTTCGCAGCGGCTATGCCGAGATGCTGAAGCACGGTCTCCTCGACAGCCAGGAGCGATGGGCCCGACTCGTCGGCTTCGACCTCTCGCAGCCCGACTGGCACGAGCTGGCCAAGATGATCGAGGCGAGCATCAACATCAAGCTCCGCTACGTCAGGCGCGACCCGCTGGAGAAGGACATCCGCAAGTCGCTCAACCTCGGCCATACCTTCGGCCATGCCATCGAGGAGTGGTCGCTCAGCCGCCAGGCGCTGCCCCATGGCCATGCCGTCGCCTTCGGACTGGTCTGCGAGCTCTATCTCTCTACGCTCCGCACGGGCTTCCCCACGGAGCAGATGCAGCAGACCGTGCGCTTCGTACGCGAGTTCTACGGCACGCCGGCCATCAGTTGCCAGGACTACGACGAGCTCGTCACGCTCATGCACCACGACAAGAAGTCGCACCACGGAGAGATCCGTTCCGTGCTCCTGAGCGGTTTCGGCCGGCCCATCATCGACCAGACCGTCGGCGACGAGGAGGCTCGCCAGGCGCTCGACTTCCTGCGCGAGGGGGCATAAAACGCTCACCCTCCCTCTTGCTTCGGGTTCTTCCGGAAAATCGAGTGATAGGGTTTGTGCTGTTGCCAATACGTCCTGCTGAGTTAGGGAAAACAACAAATACAACTTTTACAACAAGTAACAACCTACACGCTATGCGTGTATAACAATCTTGCTGCAAGGTAAACAACAAAATACAAGGCTTCGCCAGGACATTACGCCAGGAGAAATCAGCAGGAAATGTGTCCAAGGCGAAGCGTTGTTCATAGTTGTTTCCATTGCAGCAAGCCTTATGTCTGCATGGGCCTCGAAGAGGCGATGTCCCCGCGAAGCGTTGTATCTTGTTGTAAAAGTTGTTCAAGTTGTTTTCCATGTGTCCACGTTGCATCACTCCATTTTCCGGAAGAACCTTGTTTCGACCCGGGGCCCTGCCTGCCTCGGGTTGCGCCACGGCCTACGTGGCTCAAGATTCCCCTTCCGAGACCCGCCTCTCAGAGGGGGATTTTCTATGCCACAGTTTCTTTTCTTCCATGATTTTCTTACTGGTTTAAGTTGTCGAAATGATTGCCTATCTCTCTATTTTCAGAAGCCAGTCGATGGCGGAGCAGACATGGATGCTTTTGCCTTCTACCATAATATCACGTGTCGTGGTCATGGCTATGAGCGTCAGCTTGTCACAACGCAATGCCGTCGAGGCTTTCACAAGCGAGCTCGTCTCGCGATTGAAGGTCTTTGTGCTGTCGATGTCGTATGCCACCTGTATCAGCTCCACGGCTTTGTCTTGGTTGCACACTACAAAATCCACCTCTTTGGAGCGAGGCGACTCTTTGTAGTAGTATATGTCCAAGAAGTCGTTGCTACACCTACGAAGCAGTTCTATATAGACCACATTCTCCAAGCGCCAACCAATATTTTCGGGCGCAAAAGAATTTTCACGATTGTTCTGCAGCCCACAATCCACGATATACGCCTTTGCGTTTCTTATGCGCTCTTTGCTCTTGAAGGAGTGCTTGGTGAGCAACTGTATGAGAAATGCCTGGCGCAAATAACCGACGTATTTCTTTGCCGTTTGATCCGTTATCTTCAACACTTGAGAGATGCTATCGTAGTTGACCTCCTGGCACACATTGTTGATCAGGTGGTTGGCTATTTTCCGCAGGGCGTCCGTGTTGCGGATTTTGAAACGTTGCTGTATGTCTTTTGTGATGATGGCCTCCATGAGGCTCTGTACGTATCCACGCTTATTGCGCAAGTTCTGCATTTCCGGAAAGCCTCCATCATTGATATAGTCAATAAATGCCGCTTTCTTTTCGGCCTCGGCTTTGGTTGTGATGCCACGAGTGTCGATGCGGCGGAAACAACAATATTCTCGAAAAGAGAATGGAAACAAATGGATTTCATTGTAACGGCCCGTCAAATGTGTTGCCAACTCTCCACTGAGCAGTTTGGCATTACTCCCCGTTACCACAACGTGTAGATTGGAACGTAGAAGACGATTGACAAACAGATGCCACCCGTCAACATTTTGTATCTCATCGAGAAAGATATACTGTATATCAGTACCATATACCTGATAGACACAAGAAAGCAACGTATTCAAGTCTTCTGTCTGCAATCTTGCAAAACGGTCGTCATCAAAGTTGGCGTAGCCATAGTTGATGCCATGCTCTAAAAGCACCTTATGGCAAAGGGTCGATTTACCACTTCGCCTCACTCCTATCACGACTTGTGCAAGGGGACTGTCAAACTCGAACAACGCCTCCTCGCTCCGCTTTACCCATTGTTCGGGATGATAGTTGCCGACATATTCTTTTTGCTCTGCCAACACTTGAAGTATGATTCTTTCTTCCACCATAACCGTAAGCTTATTGATCTATTCAAGTGCAAAAATACTGAAAATATTGAAAACGAGCAATTTAGCGACTTTAAAATTCGCTAAAATGCAGATTTCTGACCTTTCTATCACGCTAAAATGCATATTTTACATCGTTCTATCACGCTAAAATGCAGGTTTTTGATCTTTCTATCACGCTAAAATGCAGATTTCACGTCGTCCTATCACGCTAAAATGCAACAGACCGTCGGCGACGAGAAGGCTCGCCAGGCGCTCGACTTCCTGCGCGAGGAGACGTAGGGGATTTCTATTCTCTCTTTGGGGCTGAGGGGGGCGCCTGGCCTGTCACAGGTTGGGCCCGCCCTTTGTGTGTCAGTATGTCAAAGACCGTGGAGACTTGGATTCTGCAGGGGAGGCGGACGTCTGCCGTGGCCAATCGGGAGGCGGGCCTGCCCAAGAATCGTGTTCATGCTGCAAAGTTAAGTCTTTCTGCCAACCCAGCCGTGCGATACGATGCGATTGGATGCGATTGGGTGAGATAACGTGAGATGATGGTGGAATGAGACGCAATGAGACGGAAATACCCTTCTGTCGAAGCTTCGAGCAAATGGCTGGGGCCAGCGAGGGGAAGGCCCATCACAGAAAGGGCCTCAGAGAGGAGAACATCCTTGGAAGGGAAGGGACTTGGAGAAAAGAGGCATCACAGCACTTGAGAAGCCTCGGAGAAAAGAAGAGCGTTCCAGTTGTTCCAGTTATTCCAATTAATTTCGAGACACCCCCATTTTTCTCTTATTACCTATAACTACTTAATAACTAATTAGTTATATAGTACATATAGGGATAATAGGATTTTGCATACCCTCAAAAAATAACTGGAACAACTGGAACTGGAACAAAGCCCACACACCCTTTTCTCTCTAAAAGGCTTATTACCAACAGATTATCCCTTTCTACTACTTTACTTTCACCTCTATATTCGACAACATAGTCGATATGATAGCCGATAAAAGCCGAAGAAAATGGGGTAAAATAGGTCTCGCAAGCCTCACTTTCCTGTCTTTAGGCCGCAGAATTAACTACGAAAGTGCTGCATCAAAATCAAGGCTTCACCACGATTTGAGGGGTTCTTTTTCACAAAAACGCATGTTGAAAAGAAAAACAAGGGCAAACAATCAAAAAAACGATCGCATGAAAAAGGGGAAAATGGTTCATCCGAAAAAAAGAGTGTCAGGGTTGTTTGCGTTGTTTCGATGCTGCCTGATGAGGAGGGAAAACAACAAGAACAACAAGTACAACGTATAATAACGCTTTCGATAAGCCATGCGTAAAAGCGAGCTCGCTCGAGTTTTGGCATGACGAGAAAGAATAGCAGGAGAACGTTCCTGTAAGAGCTTGTAGCCTGTCCGGCAATAGTAATAAGATGCGCTACCCCGAAGAAATCCCGAAGGCTTACCGAAGAAAGGGAACAAGACAGAAGAGGACATAAGAGGTCAGAAGACACGAAGGGAAGACGGCAGCAGGAAGACGGCAGGAGGAAAGAAGCTTTGCCCACCAAAATCGCATTATTACTATTCCAAGTCTGGCGGACAAACAAGACTAAAAGGTTGACACAGATCAAGATTGGGGGGGGTAAAACTGACTTTCGGAATGGAAATAATACAAATTATCAATTAGAAACTTGGCAGTTTAGAGAAATTACACTAATTTTGCGCCGTCAAAATGGAGACAAGGTCCGGACCGGTCGTTTTTTAGGCAGATCTTCGCGCCCCACACACCATAGAGACGCAAAGGAGGGTAGTAGATTGTCAGGACATGCCCACGGCTTGATTGACCACAACCACCCATTATTACCATTCGACAAGGACTTAGCAAACAGAGTAGCTTCTATCACCATAGGAGCCGACTCTGCAGCGCCATGCCCTTCGGACAGAGAAATAAATCAAAACAAGTTTATACACAGGATCAATTTTTATGAGAACTACAACATTGCAATCTTCCAAGGCATCATCCAGCCTTTGGAAACTTTTCGCAGCCATGCTACTCGTGTGGATTCTTGTCCCCATAGGGCAGGCTTCGGCACAAAATAAAGCGACGGAAAGCAACGGAACAGAAAAAACGGTTATAGGTGGGGTTGACGACCTTTATGGCGTTGATCCTTCGTCAGAACATTGTACAGACACAAAGGTTGGAACAAATCAAACCGATGGAGATAAGATTGTATGTCTGTATAATGTCGGTGCCAAAAAGTTTCTGAGCATTGGTGGTTTGTGGGGCACACAAGCCGCACTGGATGTTTCACCACATTCCATTTATATGTATTGGAATAGCTATTCAAAAACGTATTTTCTAGCAAGCAAAGTGGCAGGTTCTTCTGCTGGCTTATATATGGGTATCGCCTGGGAAAAATTTACTCGAGAAAATGGGGTATTTATGGACAGAGGAAATTCTGACGGGAAGAATTGCAGGGTCACCTTTGAAAAAGGCGTGGATTATACAGAAAAAAACAAGGTTTATCTCGTCAATATCTCTAGCCAAGGGTATCTCACGGCATATCCTGACAACGAGAATAAAATCTGCAATTATGCAAGTAAAGCCACGGAAGGTACCCCAGAATACAAGAATCAGGAGTGGAAGGTGATTACAAAGAATGAGTATTACAAACTCTTCAGCACGACCCCTGCACATATGAAATCGGTTGTCGATGCCTCTTTCCTTCTTACTTGTCCTGATTTCAGAATAAATGATACCGATGCTGCAAAATGGGAAATCGGAGGTGAAAATTTACCTGATGATGTAAAGAGCCACGTGTACTTTGGAGACAAAAAAATGTACAAGACGTATAACATAATTGGCAACACACAAGATAAGGATTGGACAGGTAGAACTGAAGACCATCAACAAAAATACGGCCAGTATTTCTATTGCTACACCAAAGGCCTGCGCGGCTTCAATATCTACCAGGACGTGAAGGTACACAAGGGAGGATGGTACCTGCTGCGATGCAACTTATTCAGCACAGCGAACAGTTCGGAGAACATCGCTACGAATAAGAAACCGCTTGCAAACCTGTTCATTACAGTGCTCGGTGCCGACAACAATCCGATTAAAGAGATATACTCAGCAACATCCCTCGACGGTATAAGTCAGACTGATGCCGAGACGCTTGGCAATACATACGAAGGATCCGGTATCGGACGTGCCTTCTTCGAGGGAAAGTATGAGAACCAGGTGCAGATATGTCTCGACAAAGCCCTGAATGGGAAAGAAATAACAAACGATAATCCCGTGACTCTCCGCATAGGCTTCTACGTAGATTCTACAACCGAGTCGGAGGCTGATGCCAACGAGCTGACTGCCGTGGACAACTTCAAACTGCTTTATGCCGGACCGCGACGCAACCCGGAGCTGATTCTCGACGAGGAGTCTACCGACCTGCGCTATCTGACCATGGCGACAGACGAATACAAGAACAGCGTGCTGCATCTGAACCGCAAGCTGAACGACAATATGTGGAACTCGCTCATTCTGCCCGTCGATCTGACATGGGGACAGATGAAGCGTACGTTCGGAGACGCCGTAAAGGTGGCAAAACTTGCGGCGCTGACGGAGAATAGCGTGCAGTTTGTGACCGTGGAGCCAAAGAACGACGATGACGTGATGGTAACAGCATTCGAGCCATATATCGTCTTCCCGCCATACACACAGGTGAAGTCGACAGCCTACACCGTAGACCGATTCTACACATCAGCAGGCGAGGACAACAGCGAATGGCTGGGTAAAGACTACGAGCGGTCTAAGGACGAAAACAACAGACTGACGAAGACCTTGAAAGCCGACCACTACGACATCACGATGGTGTCGCTCGATAGGGAGAAGCTGATGCAGCATGTAAACACCGACACATGGGAATCAAAAATACAGTTCGAAACCATCGACGGCAACTATGGCAAGATGGTCTGCAAGGGCACATTGGCCAAGACTTACGAAAACGGCAAGATCATCCCAGGCCGTGACGACCTCAATGGCGACTTCTTCATGTACAAGGGAAAGCTCATCCAGGTGCCGAGCGGCAAGAATGAGAATGACGAGCTCTATCAATACGGTCTGAAGGCGTTCCGCTGCTGGTTTGAGTTGCCGAGCAACACGACATCTGGAAGTACGTTCTCGCTCATGATCGACGGCGTGGAGGATAGCACTACAAGCATCGACGACATCCACGGCAGCAGCAATAGCACCTCCTATAAGCGCGGCATAGAGGGCGTATTCAACATGCACGGACAGATGGTGCGCCGCGACAATAGCCTGGAGGGCTTGCCCAAGGGAATGTATGTAGTAAACGGAAAGAAAGTCATTATCAAATAACAAAACGACAATAACAGCGACACAAAATGAAGAAGATTTATATCGCTCCCAAGATAGATGTGATCATCCTCGACTCCCTCTGCAGCGGAGGCTTTCTGCATGGTAGCGTCTACCGAGGCAGTCTTAACGATGTGTGCATCAGCAAATTTGATGTGGTCGGTGAGGAGAAGACCAAGATCGAGGACGAATACACAGGCTTGTGGGGAAAATCGAACAGCGACAAATGGGGTGACGATTAATACTCCCCTCGGCTGCCATAGCAGCTGATTATCCATAAATGCAAAGGGCTGGATTCCCAATCGGGATCCAGCCCTTTGTCGTGGGAGGGAAATCTATGCGGGAGACCCGCAAATGGTAAGAACAAGAGGCCCTACTCGTAGTGCATGCTCTTGGCGGGATGGATACGGGAGACGAGGAAGGAGGGGACGACGAGGGCGGCAACGCAGACCAGGAGCGTGGCCACGTTGAGGGCCAGGACGATAGGCCAGGAGATCTCGACGGGGACCGTGCTGACGTAGTAGGTCTGGGGATCGAGGCGCACGAAACCCGTGAGGTGCTGAAGGACGATGAGGCCCAGGCCCAAGGCGTTGCCCCAAAGCAGGCCCTTGGCCAGGACGAACGTGGCAAACCACAGGAAGACGTGGCGCACCTGCTGGTTTTTGGCTCCCAGGGCCTTGAGTACGCCGATCATCTGCGTGCGCTCCAGGATGATGATGAGCAGGCCCGAGACCATCGTGACGATCGCCACGGCGATCATCAGTCCGAGGATGAGCCAGACGTTGAGGTCCATCAGTTCCAGCCAGGAGAAGATCTGCGGATTCATCTCCGTGACCGTGGCGGAGGAATAGGTCTCGCCATAGTGGTCGGTGGTGCGGTTGACGCGCTTCACGACCTGGTGCTCCACCTCGTCGATCTGGCCAAAGTCGCTCACCAGCATCTCCGCCCCGCTAAACTGGTCCTCCTGCCAACCGTTGAGGCGGTTGGCGGTATAGAGGTCGGTGAAACACATCTGTTGGTCATACTGCTTGAGGTTGGTCTCGTAGATGCCCGTGATGGTGAAGCGGCGCGTGCGCACCCCTTGGTGGTTGATGAAATAGGCGAAGATGCGCTCCCCACACTTCACGCGCAACTGGTCGGCAATGGTCTTGGAGATGAGCAGCCGCTGCGTGGAGGAGGAATCGGAGAAATGGGGAATCGACCCCTCCACCATATTTTGGTGGATGAAGGTCGTGTCGTATTCAGGACCGACGCCCTTGAGGGCCACGCCCAGGAAGTCGTCGTCGGTCTTGAGGATGCCCTGTGTCATCGCGTAGCGCTCCACGTGGCGCACGCCCGGTATGGCGCGGAGGACGGTCGTCATGGAGTCGTCCATCTGTATCGGATACTGATCGGAGGACATCAGACTGGCGATGTTGGCCACGGTAATATGGCTTCCGAAGCCCACGACCTTGTCGCGGATCGTATGTTTGAAACCGAGGATCACGCTCACCGTCACGATCATCACGGCCAGACCGATGGCCACACCTGCCGTAGCGATGCGGATGGCAGGCTTGGCCACCTTCTGACTTCCAGCTCCCTTGCCGTAGATACGGCGTGCGATAAACAGGGGGAAATTCATAGTGTTTCTATTGAGATGAATGCGTAGCAGACCGGATCGACAATCGTCCGGCATCATATAAAGGGAAAGGAGCCGGGAGCCGCTCCTTGGACGACTCCCCGCTCCCTATAGGGGAAAGAGGCAGGATTACTTCACGCGGCCGGGATAGGCCTCCAGGGCCTTCTCCAGGCAGACGAGGGCCTTGCGCAGCTCATCGCAGCAGAGCACATAGGCCAGGCGCACCTCGTCGAGGCCGGCACCCTTGGTGCTGTAGAAGCCGCTCGCGGGGGCCATCATGACGGTCTCGCCCTCGTAGGAGAACTCCTCCAGGAGCCAGCGGCAGAACTTCTCGGCATTGTCCACGGGCAACTTGGCGACCGTGTAGAACGCACCCTTCGGCATCGGAGAGAAGACGCCCGGGATCTGGTTCAGACCGTTGACGAGGCAGTTGCGACGCTCCACATACTCCTTCTGCACACCCTCGATATAGCTCTCGGGAGCCTCCAGGGAAGCCTCGGCGATGATCTGACCCATCAAGGGGGGAGAGAGACGAGCCTGGCAGAACTTCAGCACGGCCTTGCGCACCTCGGTATTCTTGGTGATGATGGCGCCGATACGGATGCCACACTCAGAGTAGCGCTTGGAGACGGAGTCGACGAGGATGACGTTGTTCTCGATACCCTCCAGGTGCATGGCCGAGGTGTAGGGCTCGTCGGTATAGATATACTCGCGATAGACCTCGTCGGCGAAGAGGTAGAGGTCGTGCTTCTTCACGATGTCGCGGATCTGCTCCATCTCCTCGCGGGTATAGACATAGCCCGTGGGGTTGTTGGGGTTGCAGATGAGGATGGCACGCGTGTTGGCGTTGATGAGTTTCTCAAACTCCTCGACGGCGGGCAGGGCAAAGCCATTGTCGATGCTCGTGTGGATGGAGCGCACCTTGGCGCCCACCATCAGGGCAAAGGACATGTAGTTGGCATAGGCGGGCTCGGTGATGATGATCTCGTCGCCAGGGTTGAGGGTGGCCATGAAGCCAAAGAGCAAGGCCTCGGAGCCGCCCGTGGTGACGATGATGTCGTCGGGCACCAGATTGATGTTGTGCTTGGCGTAGTAGCCCACGAGCTTGTTGCGATAGCTCTCAATGCCCTGGCTGGGCGAATAGGCCAACACTTTGGCATCGACCTTCTTCAGAGCGTCGAGACCACATTGCGGCGTATGCACGTCGGGCTGGCCGATGTTCAGGTGATAAACTTTCGTGCCGCGCGCCTTGGCTGCATTGGCCAGGGGTGCGAGCTTGCGGATAGGCGATTCGGGCACAATAAGGCCACGTGCTGAGATTTCCGGCATAATTCTTTTAGTTATTTAATACGGTTGCCCCGATTGCACGGGGATTGACTCTTGTGTATGAAACTTGTATTTTGCCACAAAGTTACACCAATTCGGCCAAACGGCAAAGGCAAAGGCGAAAAACTTTGCCCCCGCGGGGCATTTGTGGGATTTTCTTGCTACTTTTGCAGGTCGAAAGCGGTCTCCCCGAGGGGTAGCCACCACTTTTCGGGGCCTATCTCGGCAAGCGGGACGGGCCCACGCAAGACAAGAGATCAGACAAAAAAAAGAAAACATACATATATATAATGAGAAGCAGAACAGCCAACTGGTTTGAGACCCGCGTCCGCTACGACAAGATGATGGAGGACGGACAGAACAAGAAAACCACGGAGACCTATGTGGTAGATGCCTACACCTTCGGCGAGGCCGAGGAGGCCATCACCAAGGAGATGGGCGCATACATCAACGGAGAGTTTGAGGTGAAGGCCATTACGCCTGCCACCTATGGCGAGATCTTCTTCAGCGACGCCGACGGCGACGACAAGTGGTTCAAATGCAAACTGGCCTTTATCACGCTCGACGACAAGACGCAGAAGGAGAAGCGCACGAGCGTCTATTATCTCGTGCAGGCTGCCTCGGTGAGCGGGGCCGTGAAGCATGTGGACGAGGTGATGGGATCGACCATGATCGACTACGAGATTACCGCTATTGCCGACACCAAGGTGATGGACGTCTTCGAGCACGACAACCGCGCCAAGGCCGAGGGACAAAACGAGGAGGCGAAGCCGGAGTACGAGGAGCAGTAGGCTTGTTCCAATATTCCAGTATTCCAATATTCCAATTGGTCCAGTATTCCAATTGGTCCAGTATTCCAGTTATTCCAGTTTCCAATAAGACAGTATTCCAGTTTTCCAATAAGACAGAAGACTGTTTCATCATAATCATATAGGAGAAAGCATACGATGGTAGATGTAGCAAAAAACTTAAAAGAGGTGCTCGGCCATCTGCCCGAGGGGGTGGAGCTGGTGGCCATCAGCAAGTATCATCCCAACGAGTATATCATGCCGGCCTACGAGGCGGGACAACGCATCTTCGGCGAGAGCCACGAGCAGGAGTTGCGCCAGAAGGTGGAGACGCTGCCAAAGGACATCCAATGGCACTTCATCGGCCACCTGCAGACAAACAAGGTGAAGTATATCGCGCCCTATATCTCGATGGTGGAGGCGGTCGATACGCCCAAGTTGCTCCGCGAGATCAACAAGCAGGCGGCGAAGCACGACCGCGTCATCGACGTCTTGCTCGAACTCCATATCGCCGAGGAGGAGACGAAGTATGGACTGACCCTGGAGGCCTGCCGCGAGCTGCTGGAGGCGGGAGAATGGCGCGAGATGAAGAACGTACACATCAGCGGCCTGATGATGATGGCATCCAACGTGGAGGACGAGGACCAGATACGCCGCGAGATGCTCACGGCAGCCGACTTCTTCGACGAGGTGAAGGCGCGCTATTTTGCCGACGACCCTCGCTTCTGCGTCCGCTCCTGGGGCATGAGCCACGACTACCAGATAGCCGTCACGTGCCGGAGCAACCAGGTGCGCGTGGGCACGGCCATCTTCGGCCCTCGCGTCTATTGACGCAAGCCCCACGGGTATTGACGCAAGAGAAGAGGTCAACCCTTGCCTTCTATTTGGCGCAGCTCCACATAGCCGTGCATGACGGCATAGACGGTGAGGGCGGGGACGCTCTTCACGCCCAGTTTCTCGCAGATATTCTTGCGATGGGTATTGACGGTTGGCAGGCTGATATGGAGGCGATCGGCGATCTCCTTGCTCATCAGTCCGCGGACCACGAGCGAGAGCACCTCCACCTCGCGCGGGGTGAGGGTGGGACGCGGCGCGTCGGTCTCGGCCGTCGGCAGGTTGCGACCGCCCGAATGGCCTTGCTGCACAAGGCGCAGCACCTCGCAGACGAGCGTCTCCTCGGCCACGCCCACACAGAGGTGGCGGAAGCCTGCCAACTGGGAGTGGGGGTCGGAGGAGAGGGTCAGCACGAGGGTCTTGCGGCGGCGGTCCATAAACCAAAGGTGGTGGGCCACGGCCACGGACTGGGCCACAAAATAGTGATAACAGCCCTCACCGCCCCCGGCAAGGAAGGCGTCGAAGGTGGGGTAAACATCCACGGCCATCATCGGCACCACGGTCTGCAAGAGCTGGCGCAATCCTATCGTGGCCAACACGTTGGGATCGACAATGGCGATATGAGGGCGGCCTGAGGCCATCTTTCCTTTCTCCATAGGGTGCAAAATTAGCGATTTATCGGCAGAAGAAAGAAGCCGCGCGCCCTTTTCTTCACCATGATACCTGCTTATAAGGGAAAAACAACCAAAACAACTCGCTTTGAAAAAGAAACGCAGCCATATTATCCTACCCGAGGGCATAGCGGGAGAAGTGTTGCTCCACGCCTGTTGCGCGCCCTGCTCGTCGGCCATCGTCGAATGGTTGATGGCGCACGACCTGCGCCCCACGATCTTCTACTTCAATCCCAACATCTTCCCGGCGCGCGAATACGAGATACGCAAGGAGGAGAGCAAGCGCCACGCCGAGACGCTGGGCCTACGCTGGATAGACGGTGACTACGACCACGCCAGTTGGCGGGAGGCCATGAAAGGGCTGGAACGCGAGCCCGAGTGCGGACGACGTTGCGAGGCGTGCTTTGCCTACCGCATGCTGGCCACGGCCCACATGGCGCAGCAGACCGGAATCGGCTTCTTTGCCACGACGCTCGCCTCCTCGCGATGGAAGGACCTGGAGCAGGTGAACGCAGCCGGTCTGGCAGCAGCCGAGGCCGTCCCTGGCACGACCTTCTGGGCTCAAAACTGGCGCAAGGACGGACTGCAGGAACGACGCAACCAACTGCTCAAGGAGTATCAGTTCTACAACCAGCTCTACTGCGGCTGCGAGTTTAGTCTCGCCTCCTCCAAGGCCATGGAGCGGGAGGCGGAGAAGGAGAAGAAGGAAGAAATGGAGAAAGAATAAGAGGAAGAAAGGGAGGAAGAATAAAGGTTTCATCCGATATTTGGAGCAGCAGGAAGCGTAGTATTTTGACCTGTACGGTTGAAACGGGCTGAAAGCCCAAAAGCCCCTAGCCCAGGGCATCGCCCTGGGTATAATAGCAATCAACAAGACGCCCTGTAA
>ERZ835980.3046-NODE-3046-length-13708-cov-11.225225_pt1 | contig 13708 bp, 11 predicted proteins | sample MGYA00519943_ERZ835980 | MGnify/ENA primary metagenome ERZ835980 (study PRJEB31850, sample SAMEA3708791) | human gut metagenome | biome: human gut; feature: human-associated habitat; material: faeces | place: China | collected 2014 ... | reverse complement strand
CACTGCCTCGTTGGACATGGCCTCCAAGGCGTTGCCGTACTGCCGCATTTTTTCAACCATCCGCTTGCCGGTCATGGTCGCCATAATGAGGAAAGCCAGCACCACCGGCGCAAGGCCCAGCAGCCCCAACCTCCAGTCGAACGCCAACAGCAGCACCAGCAGCCCCACCGGGGTGGCGATGGCGTTGTACTGGTCGGGCAGCTGGTGGGCAAGATAGGTCTCGGCGGCTCCGGTGCTCTCGTGGATGATCTTGCGCAGCTTACCGCTGCCGAAGGTCTCGGCAAAGCCCAGCGGCAGCACTGCCAGATGCTCCGACACTGCCAGCCGCAGATTGGTCGCCACCCGGAACGCCGACAGATGGGAGCACATCAGCGCCGCAATGTAAATAAGGTAAGACAGCACCGCGAATAACACTGCCATCCAGCCGTAATGCGGGATGTTCACCGCCTGCGCATAGTTTGGCGCCGCGTTCAGCACATCCCGCAGGATCTTCCAGATATAGAGGAACGGCACCAGCGCCGTCAGCGCGCTGATGGCGGAAAGCACCCAGGAGGCATAGGTAAAAACCCGATACCTGCCCGCATAGCCCATCAGGCGGGAAAAGTCAGATTGTTTTTTCAATAAAATCACATCCTTACCGATAAGCTCCCCTGCGCACCCGCCTGAATCAAGCGGGTGCGCAGGCGCCGTTTATTCTGCCGCAGACAAATTTTCCGTGGTGAAAAGTTCAATGACATGCTTCATGGTTGCCTGATCATAATCTTCCGCAATCGCCGCCGCGTTCCAGTAGGCGTAATTGCCATCGAACCAGCTTTGCAGATCACTTAGATCCTCTGCATAACGGAATTCCAGATGATAGGTGGTTTCCATGGTGTCGGGCGAGAACGCAAAATAGGTAAACTCGCCGGAATCTTCATCCTCGCTCTGATAGAAGATAAAGCCGTTTTCGTTTTCCTCGTCCAGCAGCTTGTAGGTGTGGGAGAAAACCTCCTGTCCCTGCGCATCCAGACCGCTAATCGTGTGACCGTCCATCACGAATTTGTCAACGCCGCCCAGGAAATAGCAGTTAAAGGCCATGCTGTCCGGGCTTGCGGCGTATTTTTCCGCAGCTTCCGGGCCGTAAGGCTCCGCCATGCACATCCCCAGCAGCAGATCCGTGGTGGCCTCCGCGTTCTCCGCACCTACCAGCGGCGCGGTGGCATCGATCCAGATATTCCGATACTCGGACTTTGACAGCTCCGGAAACAGCTCCACATAAGTGCCGCCGATGCCGGTCAGATAATCGTCGGTCGTCGTGCTCTGGTCAGCCGCCGGCGGCGTCTGTTCATCTGTTTTCGTCTGGCCGCAGCCGACAGCCGACAGCAGGCAGATCACGCAAAGCACAAAAGCAGCAAATTTCTTTTTCATACAGTACCTCCTGAAACTTCTTAGTTAGTGTCCTCTAACCATCGCGTATTCTAACATGATTCGCGTTTTCAAACTACTCCGTTTTGGTTTCTATGCTCCGTTTTACTGCATCCTTTTTATCGGCACGATAGCGGGACGGCGTCTTTCCGTACCGCTTTTTGAAGCTCTCCGAAAATTTGCTGGCGTTGTCATACCCGGCGTGCTGCGCGATTTCTGTGATGGGTTTCCTGCTCCGAACCAGTTCTACCGCCGCCTGTTCCAGACGATATTCCTTGATATAGCGATAGACCGGCACACCATAGACCTGCTTGAACAGCTTTTGCAGATGGGACACCGACATCTCATGCTCTGCTGCCAATTGGGCAAGAGATACATACCCCTCCCGGTTGGTCAGCAGATGATCCCGCGGATGGTGCGCCAACGCGGTCTGTTCCGCAGAGTGATAGGAATTTATCCCCGATTCCTGCGGAATCCGTTCCAGAAGCAGGAGTAATTCCAGAGCTTTCAGCTGTAAAAAGGCATGATCGGCGTAGGGGGCGCTTTCATATAGTTCCCGGAACACATGCTCACAGCGGGAACCTGCGGAGCCTACCATGTACCATTTGCTGTCAAGAAGATCCTCCTTCAGCGCAGAGAAATCAACGCGGAACGCCGGAGCGTTCTGTGTGATCCAGCTGCTGGCCGCCTCCGGGTCTACCTCCAGACAAATTCCTTCATAGTAGCCCAGAGGAAAACGGGATTCCGATCTGCTGCCGTGAAAGCCGTCGTAGCAGCTGATGGCCATGTCGCCCGGCTTCAGCAGGACACGGTCGCGCATGGAAAAGCTGGTTTCAAACCGGCCGTTGATGCAGAAATTGATCTCCAGCACACCGACCTGTGTACGGATTTCTGTATACGACTCCATTTCCAGCCGCAGCAGCATAATACCCACGCCGTCAAAAAGCCGGTAATAGTGGATCTCTCCGTCACCGTCCGTATTTTCAAAGCCGCCCATCTGTCCGGGGAGGCAGGGTGCAATACCCGTTTCGTCATGAAAAATGATGTCAATCATGTCGTTTTTTAATGGAACCTCCACAATCTGCATGTTTATCATTCGGTCGCTAACTTTGGTAAGGAAGAGGAAAAAAACGCTGACAGCCAGGTTTTGAGATCGGTATCGCCCAGCATATTGCTCCATCTGAATACACCTGTACCCAGCTATCTCATCTGCCCATAAAGTGCAATTATGAAAACTTTCCTCTAATAAATTGTATCAGATGGATAGCCGGTTTTCAATGAAAAAGCCATTGACCCCGAATACTTCTAAGTCAATGACTTTTCACGATACTTAAACGGTGATTTGCTGTGTTGCTTTTGTGTGTGGAAACCTGCATCGCCCTTCAACTTTTTATTTTATGTTTGTGTACTCGTCAATTCGCTCACACTGGGAGCAACAAGGGTCGCACTGATCTTCTCAACGACATCGTTGAAAAACTCTGTAAAGAAATCAAGAGGAATATAGGTAGCCCAATATAGCTAATTGCGTATGGACTCAGTTACCGTTCTCTTGCGGTCGCTTTGCGCTTAATATGCTCCAACACTTCCGGCGGGACCTTCTCTAACAGCTTCTCCGCCCGCTTGCATCGCTGCGTCAAAGCAGAGATCTTCACATTTTGCTCGAAATTTCGATCACGCTCCTTGTTCAGCTCTTTCCTAAGTGCGGTATTCTCCTGCTGCTGGGAGCGATGTTCCATCCGGGAGGATGCGATCATGTCCTGCAAACGGCGTGTTTCCGCTTCAAAGGACTCCACCTCCGGTAGAAGCTGCCGAAGGGCCTCCATGGCTTCCTCCCGCTTCTTTCCGGCATTCAGGAGATTGATGCCGCTGAGGATCTCCTCTACCTTGTCCAGCTTGGCGTCCATGGCTGTGACCCTCTTGTACCACTGAGGCGTCAGGTGCTTGCGCCTGGTCTCCACGGCGGGCGTACCACGCTCCAGCTCCGGCCACCGTTCCGCCATGCAGGCGTAGAAATCGTCCTGCCAGCGGATCATGCTTTTCTTGTTGCCGAGGATCTCCTTTGCGGACAGCCGCTTGTCCCTGGTCAGCGGGACAAAGCAGAGGTGCATGTGCGGCGTGGTTTCGTCCATGTGTACCACGGCGGAGAAAATGTTTTCCTCGCCTACACGCTCCTTCAGAAAGTCAAAGGCCCGCCGGAAATACTCCGGCATTTCCGCTTCGTGGGCCTTGGCAAACTCCGGGCTGACCGTTACCAGTGTATCCACGAATTTCACGCTGTCCTTCCGCACCCGGCAGCCTGCCGTCTGGATGCGGTGCTTGATCTCCTGCTCATAGCTCCACCGGGGCGTCACCAGATGGAAGTTCTGCGCCGTGCGGCTGAGATCAATGTCCGGGTTGCTGGCGTAGCTGTCCTTTGTCCGCTCGTGGTGGGCACTCAGCGCCTTGGACGCGCCGCCCTTGTGCTTTGCAAATCGTAAAATGGCGTATGCCATGTGGAACCTCCCTTGTTATAGCCTGGGAGACCGGGGAGCGGGGAATCCCCGTCACGGCTTCTGAAACCGTGCGCTGCGGCGGGTGTCGATACCGACACCCGCCTTCACTTCGTTTTCGGCCCGGTCACAAACGCGGCTGGCCACCGCCAGCCCGCGTTCGTTTCCGCCCCCCGCCGTGATGGGTATAACACACTATACTTTGTACCAAAGTCCGTGTGCCAGCCGTTCCCTCTGGACTCCCTGAAACGGGCGAAATGCCCTGTCGGTGCGACAGGTCATTCAGCCCTCTGGTGTACGGTATGTCCGATATGTCCGGTATTTTCGGGGGATACCCCACTCCCGTTTTTACCGTACATACCGTACATTACCGTACACCTTCCCACCGCAGAAGGATGACCTTTCCATCCTTCGTGCGCCGGGAACCGTAGCGGATGCCGTACTTTCGCAGCAGGTCATCCTGCCGCACGTTCAGCGTCCGCACGATCCAGTTGGGTGAAATAACCTGTGCGCTGTCCATCTTCGAAAGACACTGTACCAGTTCTGTTGCCGTGCCGCTCCACAGTGGATTTTCTTCATTTACCAGCCGGGAAAGAAATTCCAACAGCGGGTTCGGCGGCTCCTTGAACGGCTCCGTTTCCACCTCCGTCGCTTGCCAGAGACTATGAGTAGGGTCAAAACGCAGGCGGAGCCGTATCTGCGGCTGGTCACGTCCCACCACATCGAGGATGGCGTCACCGCTCGTGCGCTTGTCCTTATGCAAGACCAGGGCTCCATCTGCCGCCCCCAAGATGCCATTGGTGCCGGAGATGGTGTCGAACACATCCTCCGCTCCCTCCTTGCGGGTGTGGTGAACGAGCAGCAGGGCGATGCCGCGTTGGTCTGAGAACGCCTTCAGCTTGGCGATGGTATCGTAATCCGCGGCGTAGCTGCCGTTGTCCGGCACCCGTCCCCGGATGCGTTGGAGCGTATCAATGATGACCAGCACCGTTTCTGGGTACTCAAACAGGAAGCTCTCCAGCTGCTCCAGCAGATCTTCTTCCAGCGTGTCCGCCAGAACGGACAGCACCAGATCGGGACTGTCCCGTTCTGTCATCTGTGCCAAACGCTTCTGCAATCGCTCGTAGGTGTCCTCCAGAGCAAGGTACAAAACCGTGCCCTGCCGGGGGGAAAAGCCTAAAAACGGCTCTCCTGTGCTCACCTGATAGGCCATTTGCAGGACGAGGAAGGATTTGCCGATTTTGGGAGCACCAGCGAGGAGGTATGTCCCCGCTGGCAGCAAGTTTTCAATGATACATGGCCGGGATGGGAAATGGGTGTCCATCAGCTCCGGCATGGAAAAGATACGCATTTTGCCGAATTGCTTGTTTGTTTCCTCAAAAGTTGCTATACTGTCTGTGCGTGCAAGCGCGGACGGCTGCTCCCCATCTGGTGCAACAGATGGATCTGGGGCAGTCGTTTCTTTATCCTCCCACATGGCCGCCTCCTGTGTTCTGTTCGATCCATTCCACCAGCCTGTCTCTCGGCACCAGCAGCCGCTTGCCGATCCGCAGGGTGGGAAAGCTTTCTGTGTTCAGCAGCTGGTAGGCTCCGGCACGGGAAATGCCCAGCGCCGTGGCCAGCTGATTGGCATTCAGCACCGCGGGCAGGTTTTCGTAGTTGTTGTTCATGTGTGACCTCCTTTGAAAATTGTTCTTGACACAATAGACTTTTAATGATATAAAATATTTAGTAAGTCGCCTATTGCGGAAACAGTATAATCAAAGGCTGCTGCATTGTCAATAGCCTATTTGAAATTATTTTTTATCAGTCGGTCTATTATGGAGGAAGCTGTATGTATCCGTTTAAAAATCCGCCTGCGCCAACTAATCGCATCTGGGCAGCGTGCTATATGGATTCTGTTACGGAATGCTTTGAAATTCGGACAGAAGCGAAAACGCCGGGGGGCATTTTCACGCTGTACCACAAGGAATATCCCATTGGTACGGCACTGACGGAGTTTCTGTACGCAGACTTAAAGGTGTTTCCGGCGCATCTGGGGAATATCAAAACATGCCTTAAGGAAATACGGGCGGGAAATGATGTGGATACACAGTTCCTTCAACTGTTTAGCATTGCCCTTTACTGGCTGCGGTGCAGTCCCGCGTTTGCGCCGCTGGCGGCCAGCATCCAGCGGCAGCAGCTATACTATGAACAGGGGAAGCGACTGGGAACGGATGAAATCGAGCGCCAAATGACCTACTACACGGAGTTACAGCCGAAACTGCTGTATTTGGCGGAGAATTTCTTCGAGGCCAGTAAGCCGGGGGATATGACGGCGCGGTACTTTGCGCAGCGTCAAGCGCTGGGTGAAAAGGGTGCGGCGGAATGGAACAACTATCTTCCGCTAAGCTATCGTGAGGTATCCTACGGCCCTGTCATGAAGGGAGCAAATGGATTCTTCCCATACGATGATATTCTGAATGAAGAACAGCGGAATGATATTCAAGACTTCTTTGCCGATACGCTGGATGCGGAAAGGGCGGAAGATTTTACGCAGTTTATCCTTGCGGAGTATATCCGCCGGGATCTGAGATTCCGCGTCTGTAAATTCTGCGGACGCTACTTCGGCATTATGGGCAATACCCGGCTGGAATTTTGCGACCGGCTCATTGATGGTTCTACAAAAACCTGCAAGGAGATGGGTTCTCTCCGGCTTTACGAGAAACGGAAGCTGGAGGAGCCAGCTATCAAGGAGTATAAACGCTCCTACAAGGCCCACAACGCTCGTATCCGCTATGGTCTGATGACGCGGGAGGAGTTCAATACCTGGTCTCAGGAGGCCCGCAGAAAGCGGGATGACTGTGTTGCGGGAAAGCTATCGCTGGAAGAATTCGTGGCGTGGCTGGATAGCGACAGACAAAGTTAAACAACGGACTGACTGGCCGTTTTATAATTTCAGAGGAAAGAGAGGTACATGTGAAAAGCAATACCAAGAACGCAAAGGGCAGCGGCACCATCCGCAAGCGCTCCGACGGGCGCTGGGAGGCCCGCTATACCACCGGCATTGACCCGAAGACGGGCAAACAGACCCAAAAGTCCGTCTATGGCAAGACGCAAAAGGAAGTCCGTCAGAAGCTGACGGAGGTCACAGCGGAGATCGACAGCGGGACGTATTTGGAGCAGACGAAGGATACGGTGGGGGAGTGGCTGGATACCTGGCTGAAAACCTACGCGCTGTATTCCGTGAAAAGCTACACCTATGATGCCTATGAGCGCAGCTGCAACATCCATATCAAGCCTGCGCTGGGGCGGATACGGCTGTCCGCGCTGACAGCACCGCAGATCCAGCAGTTTTATAACAGTCTGATCACAGAGAAGGAGTTGTCACCCAAGACGGTGAAGAACATTCACGGTGTGCTGCACCGGGCGCTGGGACAGGCTGTAAAGCTGGGAATGCTCCGTTCCAATCCGACGAATGTTTGTGATCTGCCAAAGGCACACCGAAAAGAGATCAAGCCAATGGAGCAGGCGGAGATCTCAAGATTTCTGCAAGCGATCCAAGGGACGAAGTATGGGCTGGTGTACCAAATCACCCTGTTTACCGGGCTGCGGGAGGGGGAAGTGCTGGGACTGACGTGGGATTGTATTGATTTTCAGCATAATGCGATCTACATCAACAAGCAGCTTCAGAAAACGAAAAAGGTGGGCGGTACTTACTGCCTGGCCCCGACAAAGAACAGCCGTAACCGCACGATTTTGGCAGCCCCCTCTGTGATGGCGCTGTTCCGAAAACAAAAAAGCCAGCAGGCGCAAATGCGTCTGTTGGCAGGAGAAGCGTGGAACAATTCGTGGGATTTGGTGTTTACCAATGAGCTGGGTGGCCATTTGTGCCATTGTACAGTCTATAAAAAGTTTAAGGCAATCGTAAGAGAGCTTGGTATGCCGGAGGAGCGGTTCCACGATTTGCGGCACAGCTTTGCTGTGGCTTCCATTGAGAGCGGCGATGACATCAAGACAGTGCAATCCAATCTGGGCCATGCCACCGCCAGCTTTACCTTGGATGTGTATGGTCATGTATCGCAAAAAATGCGGCAGCAATCCGCTGACCGCATGGAGGAATTTATTCAGAAAGTCTCCGGTTGAAACGATTGCCGCAAATGCTCTTTGAAATCTATAAAGGGTCAAAATAAGGGTCAAAGGGTATACGAAAACCCTGTAACCATTGAGATTACAGGGTTTTACGTGGCGCGGAAGGAGGGATTTGAACCCTCGCGCCGCTTTTGACGGCCTACTCCCTTAGCAGGGGAGCCCCTTCGGCCACTTGGGTACTTCCGCAGATATGAACTTTCTGGCGGAGAGAGTGGGATTCGAACCCACGGATGCTTTCACATCGCCGGTTTTCAAGACCGGTGCTTTCGACCACTCAGCCATCTCTCCGTGTGTAAAAGCGCTCCTGATGCCAGATGCGAGTAATATATTACCATGCGCGGCGGACTTTGTCAACAAAAAGAACCGCAACATTTTTGAAAAAATTTGAAAAAAGGGGTTGAAATGTGAGGAGAACTGTGGTAGTATAAGTAGGCTGTTTGAGACGGCAAGCAATAACCGGGTGTGGCGAAGTTTGGTATCGCGCTTGAATGGGGTTCAAGAGGCCTCGAGTTCGAATCTCGACACTCGGACCAAAAAAGTCCTGAAACCGCAAGGGTTTCGGGACTTTTTTATTTTGCCCGAACGGAAAACGCCCCCTGATTTTCTAACACAATTCTAACGCTTTCAAACACCGTCTCTCCGGTACCGGCCCTCTCGCGCTGCTCCTGTCGCCGGAGTCCCTGGCTCTGGGAGCCCCGCTCCCACTGCTGTAACGCAACCCAAAGCTCCCCCCGATGCAAAGGCATCGAGGGGAGCTTTAGTTATCGTTGTACCGGCTCCCGCAGGTCCTTGGGCAGCCAGAATTTCCGCCACAGGCAGAACAAAAACAGCGCCCCGCGGAAGCACAGCTCTATGCACATGGCGACCCACGCGCCGTGCAGACCCAGCCGTGAAGTGAGCAGCAGCGTCAGCGGGATACGGACGCCCCACATACTGGCGAAGTTCAGCACGGAGCTGAGCAGGGAGCTGCCTGCCCCCTGAAACACACCGGCGCACACAATGGCCGCACCGAACAGCGGCTCGGCAAACACCACGATCCGCAGCACCTCTGTGCCAAGCGCCACCACCTCCGTGTCAGGGCTGAGGATACCGATGATCCACGGCGCCAGAAAGTACATGGCTGCCGACATCACCGCCATAATGGACACACCCAGCAGCACCGTCACCCAGCCCAGCCGCGTCACCAGATCCCGCCGCCTGGCGCCCACGCTCTGCCCGATCAGCGTCACCGCTGCCGTCTCCACGCCGGTCCCCGGCATATAGCACAGAGCCTCCGCTGTGACGGCGAAGGAGTTGGCGGCGATGGACACCGTACCCAGCGGGGCGATCACGCCGGTGGTGACGATCTGGCCGCCGGACATGACCGCCTGCTCAATGGCCACGGGGATGCCCAGCCGCACCGCACGTTTCAGCTGCTGCGGCACGAACCGCAGCTTCTCGCCCCGCCGCAGCCCTAGCATAGGCGAGCGCAGCAGGCACACACACATGATGACCGCCACGACCACCTCCGCCAGCGCCGTACCCAGCGCAGCGCCGGCAACGCCTAAATTGGCGCCCGGCAATGTGATCGCACCGATCTGACGGGAGGGGAAGATGAGCAGCAGGTTGAACACCACATCCAGCCCGCACATCAGCACCAGCAGGGCGCTGGGTGTCCGCATATTACCGCTGGCCTGCAGCAGCGCGGCCACCAGACCGTTTATTTGCAGGGCGGGGAGGGACAGGGCGAAGATCAGGAAATACACGGACGCACCTTGCCAGATGCTCTCCTCCGCACCCAGCCAGCGGGGCAGCGGTCCGGCCAGCGCGGCGGACAGCGCTGCCAGTACCATTCCGAAGGCCACTCCCACCAGCAGGCTCTGCTTCACCAGATTGCGGGCATCCCGCTCCTCCCCCGCGCCGATGCGCTGGGCCGTCTGGACGCAGAAGCCCACGGTCAGAGCGCGGCACAGACCGCTCAGCAGCCATGTGCTGGAGGCCACCAGCCCGATAGCGGCGCTGGCGTCCCGCCCCAGATGGCCGACCATGGACGAATCAATGTACTGCATCGCGATGGACGACAGCTGCGCCAGAATGGCGGGGATACTCAGCTGCAATGCCATCGTTGTCTGCTGCCGCAGTGTCAGCTCTTCGCCGTGCCGCAGCGCCGCCAGCAGGTCTTTTTTCACGTACCCACTCCTCTCAGTCATCGTCCTACCACTATACCTGCTGTGGGCCAAAAGGTCAACTGCAAAATATGCCGCCGTCAGATGATTCGGTCCCGAAGCTGGATTTGATACGCCGTCAGCGGCACCCCCTCGCTCAGCTTTCCGTTAAGCCCGTAGCTATCACCGAGACGCCCGCCAGACCCCGCCGTCAAAAGTCTTGGACAAGCGCCGCTGTCTGTGCTATACTGTCCATAGGCGCGCCGCGCCACTTTTTCCGAAAGGACAGACTGCTATGCACCCTCAGTTCACCGAGCTGACGCCCCGCTGGTTCAAGCGGGCCTTTATCTACACCGGCTCCATTGGCGAGTTCCGCTATCGCTTTAACAACGACGCCAAGGAGAACGTCATCCACGCCGCTGTCTACTCCCAACTGTGCTACGAGCTGGCTGCGGATGTGGCGGAGCAGGATTTTCCCTGGGACGACGACGGCGTGGAGGCGCTGAAGGCGTGGCTCCAGAGCCGCTACGAGGCGTACTGCGCCGCCAACGCCTGATGCTGATTTCATGACATGACAGAAGGGACGCAGCCGGAAAACCGGCTGCGTCCCTTTTTTGCAACTTTTTCGGCCGCTCTGTTACGCCAGCGTGCCGTCGATGTTCACCACCTGCACCGTCAGCGGGATGTCCTTGCCGCAGGCGGCCAGCGCCGTTTTCACTGCGTGCTCCAGCCCGCCGCAGCAGGGCACTTCCATCCGCAGCAGCGTCACGGAGCGGATGTCATTTCCCCGGAAAATGGCGGCGAGCTTCTCGCTGTAATCCACCATGTCCAGCTTGGGACAGCCGATGAGCAGTGTCCGGCCTGAGAGGAATCGGCGGTGGAAATCGCCGTAGGTATAGGCAGTGCAGTCCGCGGCGATCAGCAGATCGCGGCCCGCAAAGGTGGGGCCTGCCGTGGGCGCCAGCTTGATCTGCACCGGCCAGTTGGTGAGCTGCCCGGACACGGGCTCTCCCGCTGCCGCAGGGGCTTTCGCTGCCATCTGCCGGATGCGGCTGCCGGGACAGCCGGTGTGAGCCGCGGGCTTGGCAGCCTGGGCGGCCTTCACCGCCGCCTCGTCGTAGGCGGGAGCCTCCCGCTCCTCAAAGGTGATGGCGCCGGTGGGACAGGATGGCAGGCAGTCCCCCAGCCCGTCGCAGTAGTGCTCCCGCATCAGCCTGGCCTTGCCGTTCACCAGGTCGATGGCCCCCTCGTGGCAGGCGTGGACACACTTGCCGCAGCCGTTACACTTTTCCTCATCGATGTGAATGATCCTCCGGATCATGCAGATCCCTCCTGTTCGTGTTGTGCAGTGCCAGTATACTCCCGCCGCCGCACGTTCATCTGTTGCATTTGTCACTTCCCGAAATAACAGTATTTGGAACTTTTCCGGCCATTTGGGTTATTTCTTCATCATGCCATTGTTTTACACGAAAAAACGGGAGCGGCGCTCCCGTTTTTTTCCAATTCAGCGGTCGCTCCACGCGCCGCGGGTCATCAGGGCCAGCATGGGCATCAGCTCCAGACGGCCGGTAAGCATCTCCAGCGACAGCACCAGCTTGCTCAGCGGCGACAGGATGGAAAAGTTTTCCATAGGGCCAAGAATACCCAGGCCGGGTCCCACGTTGCTGATGCAGGTCAGGGACGCGGCGAAGGATTCCTGAAAGCCGTAGTTATCCCAGCTCACCACCAGCGCGCCGGTCAGCACCACCGCCATATAGGCCATGATATACGCGCCGGTAGACAAGACGACACGCTCCTCCACGGGCTGACCGTCCACAGTGATGACGCTGACGTGGTTGGGATGGACCATGCGCTTTAGCTCACGGACCAGCGATTTCCAAAGGATCAGCACACGGGACAGCTTCATACCGCCGGAGGTGGAGCCGGCGCAGCCGCCGGTGAACATCAGCACCAGCAGCGCCATGCGGCAGAACGTGGGCCACAGGGCGAAATCCACGGTGGCAAAGCCGGTGGTGGTCATGATGGTCACGGTCTGGAACGCCGCGTCCGTCACGGATTCGCCCAGCGGCACCCCCGCCTGCACACGCAGGCACACGCAGATCAGCAGCGTCACACTCACCACGATGGCGGTGTAGACCCGCAGCTCCTCGCTGCGCAGGGCGGTACGGAGCTTGCCGGTGGCGGCCAGAAACAGCAGGGAGAAGTTGACGCCCGCCAGAAACGAAAAGACGGTAATGATCCACATCACCGCAGGACTGCTGCCCGCCAGCGAGGTGTTGTTGATGGAAAAGCCGCCGGTGGCCATAGTGGTGAAGGCGTGGTTCACCGCGGAGAACCAGCTGAGCCCCGCGATGCGCAGGCAGGCCATCTCCAGCACCGTCAGCGCCACGTAGATGCCGTACAGGATCTTGGCGGTGCTGCCCACCTTGGGCACCAGCTTGGACTTGATGGGGCCCGGGCTCTCCGCCCGCATCAGGTACACCGCACCGTCCCCCAGCTTGGGCATCAGCGCCAGAAACAGCACCAGAACGCCCATGCCGCCCATCCATTGGGTCAGGGAGCGCCACAGCAGAACGCTGCGGGCCAGGTGCTCCACCTCAGGGAACACCGTGGAGCCGGTAGTGGTCAGGCCGGACACCGTTTCAAACACAGCGTCCACGTAGCTGTCCAGCGCACCGGTGAGCACGTAGGGAAGCGCTCCCGTCAGGGACAGGGCGATCCAGCTCAGGGCCACGGCCATAAAGCCGTCCCGCCCGTGCATCTTTCGGTTTTTCACCGGCACCAGATGCAGCGCGCCGCCGATCAGGATGCACAGCACCGCCGTGATGAAAAACGGCAGCCACGCCTCGCCGGAGAACACCGACACCGCCAGCGGCAGCAACAGAAAGCCTGCCTCCACCCACAGCACGTAGCTGGTGATATTTGCGACCAAACGAAAGTTCATAGCAGTTCCTCATAGCCGCGGCGAAGCGCGGCAAAAGCAGGCATTCCCCTCTGACTGCGGGGCGGCGGGGATGCCCTGTTTTCACATGGTATGGTGCGGCCGTCCAGACCGCATACGTTTAAATTATATATCCGCACCGTGCCCCTGTCAAGGATGGGTGAAAAAACCTCCCGACAAGAAAAAGTTTCGTGTAAGTACGCGTTTTTTGGCACTGCGACGCAGGTATGTTAAAATTATTATAGACAATAAGCGCCATTTTTTGAGAATTTTTCATTGCTTAAACAACTTTTTTGATTCAATTGACTTTTTCACTTTTTGTGGTATTCTAAATGCAACTTTAGCATCGTCCCGGGCAGGGCGCTGTGCCCCGCTCAGATGAAAGGAGGTCTCTGCCTTGAGCAGACTTGACATCAAGAGTCCCAGCCGCGCGCAGACCGTGGTAGATAACCTCTACCGCGATGTAGAGCGCCGCATCGCCGCCAGTCCCCCGGGTCTGTGCCCCGTGGACATGGCGCTGGCGTTCCTGCATCTGTGCCACGCACAGTCCTGCGGCAAGTGCGTGCCCTGCCGCATCGGTCTGGGGCAGCTGAGCAAGC